>PDVJ01000271.1_pt1 | contig 16448 bp, 22 predicted proteins | sample 1369811 | NCBI WGS metagenome assembly PDVJ01 (sample SAMN07795376, study PRJNA414565) | Alkali sediment metagenome, whole genome shotgun sequencing project. | reverse complement strand
CTCCTCTGAAAACCGCTCCCACAGGCATCAGTATTCATGAAGCGGCAAAGATTATGGCTGCTCAGCATGTCCGTCGGCTTCCCCTTTTGAAAAAGAAGCAGCTGGCAGGCATTATCTCTGCACGTGACCTTGTAGAAGCATATGCAGCATAACCAGGATACACCAAAAAAACTTCCTTTTTATCTGTACCCTGCCTTAATCAGCCTCAAATATTGGAAATAAGATCGTGATACTTCTGTTTGAGAAATTTCTCAGAATAATATAGTCGAATATTAAAAAATACCTGAAATGGGTTATGCATTCAGTTTGCACGCCATCGCTTCACAACAATATCATCGCCCTTCTTTTTTATCTCCACTTTGATCTTTCCTTCTTTGTAGTCCGTCTCAAATATCCCCACCTTTTTTGTGTCGATGAGCTGTTGCAGTTTCAGCATATCCTTCCTTGTCATTCGCTTGAAATCATCCCCTTCAAAACTGACCTTTACCATTTTTTTACCTTCCCTGAAGTGTTGTATTATTCAACGCACGTATCAATGTAGCGCGTTACGTGTTCTGACCCTTTCATACCGCCCGGATCCTGATTGCCCGGCATTTTCGGCGATTTTAACCGAAGCATTAAATATCGCATCCCTGCTAACCCTATATGAGGAGTTATGAGCAGGGAAAAGATAAAAGTCCCCGGAAAGGTATACGAGGAGTTAATCGCCCTCCAGCGCGAAATCCATTTCACTCAGAATCATCAGGACACGATCAAAAAGGCACAGGATCGGGGTTATATGAACGCTGCAAACTGGATACGCCAGAATGAAAATGCGTATAAGAGGGGTTTCGAACCATCTGGCGATGAGCCGAAAGGCACTCTCAAAGAGATTCCCCCAAAGGAAGCTCCGGCACCAAAACGAACAATTTCCCGTCCTCCACCCCCAGCAGGCAAAAAGACCCAGAAATCCACCAGCTCAAAAGGCATTATTGCCAGTATTAAAAAAATGTTTGGGAAATAATTCTGATTTTATCCTTTTTCATGAAAGAACAAAACTACTATTCCCTACAATAACGGTGTATATTGTATGCCAACGTGCAGTGAATGTGTAAGTTATGCACCAAAAACCGAAGATCATGGCGATTGCCGCATCAATGGTGAGACGACTCCTGACCGTGACAGCGAACGATGTCCTTCACGCACTTTTATTCCAAAGCCGGTAAAATAATATAAACGGATATCAAACTATGCCACGTGAACTTACCGAGAAAGACATAGCAATTCTGAAAAAACTCGCACCGGAATGCGGTGATCTTACCTGTTCCGGGTCCGGGCATATGTTCCATTCCATCCTTCCACCGGTTTCCAACCATTTCGCGGAAGATGGTGAAGATTTTATCCGGCGGATCAGCATGCTCTCTGATGAAGAACTTTCCTATATAACCGACATGATCATCAAAGGAGAGGAGAGCATGGGTTGCCTCCCGGTCGAGGATATCGAAGCGCTCGTCCGTCTTATCCACGACCGGCTCTCTGCGGATATCGCACAAAAAGTTATTACAGCCTATGAATCCGGTGGCGAGTGTGAGCATTGATTTTTCTTTTTCATCACGCTGATATTTCACACCTGGTTGCAGAACTTCACGACCCGACCATAAAAAAACGACGGGCAGCAGCGATACAACTCGGTAAATCCGGCAAGCTGTCAGCTATTCCACCGCTTATTGAGGCGCTGTCTGACACCCATCCCCTGGTCCGATGTGAGAGTGTACAGGCGTTAGGAAAGCTGGGGGATTCATCAGCGGTTAACGGATTGATTGTCTGCCTGGATGACACGGACGTGGAAGTTCGGGCAGCTGCCATTGCTGCGATCGGAAAGATCAAAGACCGTGATGCCGTTGATCCTCTCATCAGGTGCCTTTCCGATAAGGAAATTATCATCAGGATCGGCGCTGCGGAAGTGCTGGGGAAATTGGGGGATCGCAGGGCGATAAAACCATTAAAGACACTCGGGCATGACCGATTTGCTGATGTCCGGGAAGCAGCAGCAGAAGCTCTCCGGAGACTTCAGGTAAGATCCTGATACTGTGTTGCCTGCCTTTCTCAATATTTGGATTATAGCGCAACCAGACCATAAGTAATGGCAGTGTGCAGTCAGGCAACACCAAAACTGATTACACCGGGTATTCACTTCGTAATCCTCTGTTGTTTTAGTATATCCTGTTGCCATATCGTGTGGGTTTTTATGGCTTCGTGCCATACCACTGGTTTAGAGAGGGTGAACCGATTTCTGAAATTATCGAGGCAGAGGATCTGAAAAAAAAATTTGGCGATATCATTGCAGTCGATACTATCAGTTTCACCGTAAAAAAAGGGGAAGTGTTCGGATTTCTCGGTCCTAACGGGGCAGGTAAGACCTCGACCATGAAAATAATTGCGTGCGTCTCCCCAAGGACCTCAGGAATCCTGCGGGTATTTGGTATGGACCCGGAGACACATCCTGCAGAAATCAAACACCGGCTCGGGGTTGTGCCGCAGGAAACAAATCTCGATCCGGATTTTACCTGCTTTGGGAATCTGTTTACCTACTCACGGTACTTTGACATTCCACCCGACATTGCACGTCAGAGAGCTGAGGAGCTTTTAGAATTTGTCCAGTTACAGGAAAAAAAGGACGTTACCGTAGAGAAACTTTCCGGGGGAATGAAGCGTCGGTTAATCCTTGCACGAGCTCTCGTTAATAATCCGGATTTGCTTATTCTCGATGAGCCTACAATCGGGCTTGACCCCCAGGCACGACATTTGATCTGGGAGAGGCTTAAAATGCTTCAGGCACAGGGTAACACGATCGTACTTACGACGCACTACCTCGAAGAAGCAGCCCGGCTTTGCGACAGGCTGGTAATCATGGATAATGGTAAAATCCTTGTTGAAGGCTCACCCACAGACCTTGTGAAGCAGTATGTCGGCAAAGAGATCGTAGAAGTAGAGAAGACCGAAGAAGTGCTTTCCTGTCTTGCTGAAAAAAACATCTCCTTTGAACTGATTGGTGACACGGTGCAGATCGCGACCGGATCATCCCGCGAAATCATTCGCACCCTGTTCGATAACTGCTCTCCTAAGAAAGTCCTGACCCGGCCTGCAACACTCGAAGATGTATTCCTGAAACTGACAGGCAGGAAGCTGAGGGAGTAATATGTACCGCTTCTGGGCAATCCCTCCTGTAACACGACGTGCATGGAAGGTCTGGCACCGAAACCTCGTGGTCTTTTTCAGGACCTGGAAAGTAAACTTTTTCCCCCCGTTGATCGAAGCATTCCTGTACCTGTTTGCCATAGGCATGGGAATCGGCAGTTATGTGAAGGAGATCGACGGCATCCCGTATATAAACTTCATCGCACCGGCAATCCTTGCTATCTCGGTTATGAACTCAGCATTTTTTGAGTGCACCTACGGATCCTATGTCAGGATGTATTACCAGAAGAGTTTCGATGCTATGATCGCTACTCCATTATCGATCGACGATGTGATTGCGGGAGAACTTCTCTGGGGAGCAACCCGGAGCCTGTTGTATGTAATTATTATGCTTCCGGTCTTTGTTGTGTTTGGCGTCATCTCATTTCCAACATCACTGCTTGCAATCCCGCTTGCATTTCTGGGGGGGCTCATGTTTGCCGGTATCGCGATGTGTTTTACTGCGATAACTCCCAGTATCGATACCCTGAACTATCCCTCATTCCTTTTTATTACCCCGATGACCCTTTTCTCAGGTACGTTCTTCCCCCTGACCCTGCTGCCAATACTTTTCCAGTATATTGCACTTATACTGCTTCCGCTCACCCACCTTGTTGCCATTATGCGGATGCTCACATTGCCTGATCTTACCGGGATGGCTGTGCTCAATCTGGTATATATGATCGTGGTGACTGCAATCTTCTGTATTGTTGGCATCAACCTGATGCGGAGACGCCTGATAGTATAACCGGATGAACCTTTAAAAAAAACTGATTCACCCTGATTTTTATTGCGAAAATGTCTATTCCTGTCGGACAATTTTAAGAACATACAGGATCTCGTCCTCAACATTTTTCCTGAGAACAATTTCTGAAACAAACCCCGCCTTAAAAAAAAGATCCCGTACTTCAGGCAGCCCGGTAAGCGATGATATCAGCAATAAAATTCTCCCGCCAGGTGCTAAAACGCGATCGACAGCTGCAGAAAAACGTTCAATCACGACACGTCCATTCAGTCCCCCATCGAGTGCATGCTCAAGCCAGTCGTCAATCCGCTCCTCCGGTTGTGTCGGGAGATACGGGGGATTGAACACGATAAGATCAAAGCTGCTCCGGATCCCACAGAACAGATCGCTTTGAACCACATCAACACCCCTTTTTCTGGCACAGAGAACCGCATGCGGGTTGATATCAGTTGCAACTACCCCGGTAACCTTTGCCAGTTCAGCAGCAATCAGCCCGGAACCGGTCCCGACTTCAAGCACCCGGTCGCCGGCTTTAACCTCTGCCCGGGCTGCATCGAGCAAAAGATATGTGTCGGCATCAGGGGTGTAGACCTGGGATGGATCGTAGGGCATGAATTATTACTCGTGACAGGATAGGTCTTCTGACTTCAAATGTTATTGAGATATCTGCAATGACGCTTCCTATTGATAAACTCACCGGTAGTTTATACCGCGGAATGTCATCACTTTAAACTTATAAGCACCGATGACTATGAGGAGTCGTCAGCGAACGAAAAAGACGCATGCATACGCAAGTGGAGCAGGCACAGAGAGGAACGATCACGCCGCAGATGCAGGAAGTTGCCCGGTCAGAAGGAATTGATCCTTATGAACTCTGTGAAAGCATAGCTGCAGGAAGCACCGTGATTATGCAGCGAGGGAAGCATTATACCGGCATTGGAAACGGCCTTTTGACGAAAGTCAATGTCAATCTCGGCACTTCATCTACCAAAGTATGTATCGGGGAGGAAATTCAGAAAGCCAGGGTCGCCGAGACATTCGGTGCTGACACCATCAGCGATCTTTCCATGGGGGGGGACATTAACTCAATAAGAAAGGAGATTTTCTCCCACACCACCCTCCCGATCACCACCGTTCCCGTTTACCAGACTGTGGTCGAGTATGGCCTGAAGAATATGACTGCTGACGATATTATCAATACGTTCAGGATGCAGGCAGAGCAGGGCATCAGCTCTATCGTCATCCACGGCGTGAACCATGAGATACTCGGTGAACTCCGCAGGAAAAAACGGATTCTTGGGATAGTATCCAAAGGGGGCTCAATAACCAGCGCGTTCATGCTTATAAACCAGTGCGAAAATCCGTTTATCGAGCATTTCGATGATGTGACCTCCATCTGCAGGCGGCATGATATTGTACTATCGCTGGGTAATACCGCCCGGAGCGGGTGCATCCATGATCGCCGCGATCGTATGCAGCTGGCCGAGATCCGGCAGAATGTAGAGCTCGCACACCAGGCACATTCGGCAGGGGTTCAGGTTATCATTGAAGGAGCAGGAGGTCATATCCGCAGCGATCGCATCGCGCCCCTGGTAAAGTACTACAAGAAACAGTCACCATTCCCGCTCTTTGTTGCCGGCCCGCTGCCTACCGATGTCGCCGTTGGCTATGATCATATTGCAGGAGCTGCCGGGGCCAGTACCGCAAGTGCCGCCGGAGCAGATTACCTGTGCTATATCACCCCTGCCGAACATCTGGGTCTTCCCGGCCCGGATGCGGTAAAAGAGGGGTTAATTGCCTTCAGGATAGCGGCGCACATCGGTGACACGGTGAAGTATGGCAGGGAAGCGGAAGATACAAAAATAGCACAACTGCGGGCAGAACTTGACCGCGAGGGGCAGATCCACTGCTCCATGGATCCACAACGGGCACGGGAGTTATCTGACGGCGATCCGGAGTGCACCATGTGCGGGGAGTTCTGTGCGATCAGGATTATGCGTGAGTTTTAAGCAATTTTTGTATCAGCGGTTTGGAAAAAACCCAATAAAGGGATAATTTGTATCAGTCTGTTTTCAACGAAATACCTGCCTTTGAAGCTGATTTTGTGTGATTCCGTTGAACAATTACTTCCTCCGCTATATACCGGATAAGACAGGTATCGCATCCCATTTTTCTCGAGTCGGTTAATATTTCCCGTAAGTATGCGATCTTACTGAGTGACTGACCGGAAACAAACCGCAGATCCGGGTCTTTGTCAGAACGAAGGAGATCTAAGTATTCGATTGACCGCTGATCCCCCAGGTTACCAAGGGCGTCCGCCGCAAGATACCGGACCCACTTATCCTCATTATTCAGGGCATCGATGAAATATTCAACGATTGGCAGGGTAAATTTTTCAAGTGCTTCAAGAGACTTCAGTGTGTCCGGACTTCGTTTATTTGTCAGCTTACAAGGATTATGCTCCACAGTATTCAACCCCGTTTGGGAATAATCGTTGGTGATTCTGGTAAGATATTCAAAATTTGCACCGCATTTGTGCTATCGTAATCTGCCATCATATCTGCCATGCAGAAGAGTATTTTGAGGGGACATCAATGGATTAAGAATACATCCGATCCATGGAACGAGAAAAGCGTTTATTTGACTCTGGAGAAATGCTCACACGCTGAACGATCACGGGGGTTTAACCCCCCCCAACTGTGGCTCCCCCGATGCGATATCCCGAACAGGCGCTCCGTAATCGTCGCTAAGCGAATGGGGGGTATGGGGGGAAAGACACGGTCCCCTCCTTCATCATTCCTGTATCTTGAATTTCATTTCAAGGAAAAATGAAATCTCCAGAGCCTTTTATTTATTAACTTTTATAGCCAATTACCCCACATGGGATATCTCGACCAGGAAAAGATCACAAGGATCAAGCAAATCCTTCGATGGCGCCCGCGGGGGATGACAATCTCGGATCTGTCTTCAGAAATGAAGCTGAACAGGAACCTGGTTGCAAAATACCTCGAGATACTCCACATCTCCGGTCAGGTGGAGATGCAGGAAATTGGTCCGGCAAAAGTCTATTTTCTGACGCAGAGGGTGCCTATTGCGACTATGCTTGAATTTTCTTCAGATCTTGTGATCGTGGTAGATAATGATAGTAAAATTCTGCAGGTAAATGAACGCGTCCCGGAACTGCTCAATATGAAACGGGAGGCTCTGACCGGGCTCCGTATCCAGGAAATTGATAATCTGTTTATCAAAGACCTCTGGAACAGTATAAAGAAACACAATACACCCGCAAAAAACGGGGATATTACAGAATTCTCCAGCACAGTGAAGGGTGACCTGCGGCATTTCCGGATAAAACAGGTATCCACCGTCTTTGAGAACGGGAGTGAAGGCTTTACTTTTATTATAGAGGATACTACACATCAGAAAAAGTATCAGGAGATGCTCGAGATCAGTGAGGCAAAATACCGGGGATTGGTCCGTTCATCCGGAGAGGCTATCATTGGCATGACCATAACTGGCGGATTGGTGAGCTGGAACCCTGCGGCCGGGCTGCTCTTCGGATATACTGAAGAGGAGATATTGCAAAAACCGGTCAACATCCTTGTGCCCCCGGATCTTCAGGGGGTTTTGGAAGTATTTCTCACGAGACTCAAACAGGGACAGTGTATCCGAAGATATGACATGAACATGATCCGCAAGGATGGCACAACTATCAATACCCTGATGACGATCTGTCCAATCCGGGGAGAGAACGATCAAATAGTCGGGGCTTCATCGATAGTACGGGACATCACCAGCGAGAAGCGCGAGCAGCATCTGCGTGAATATGAGGACCGGTACCGCACCCTTGTCGAAGACCTCAATGTAGGCATCTACCGGAGTACAGCCGAACCTGGGGGCAGATTTGTCTGGGGGAATACGGCACTTCTCGATATTCTCGGGTATAACACTATGCAGGATCTCGGTGCAGTCGATGTCATCGACATCTTCTCAAAACCGAATGGCAGGCTGGAGTTAATTGAAGAGCTGCAGAGAAACGGGTTTGTAAAAAACAGGATCCTGCAACTGAAACGAAGGGACAACTCGTCAATAACGGTCAGCGTTACAGCGCTCGCAGAATTCGACCAAAAGAAAAATCTTGTTTTTATCAATGGAATTGTGCAGGATATCACTACCTTTCAAGATTCCCTGCAGGAATTTGGCTGTCGACAAGGATTGCTGAAATAAAATTTCAGGAACCCCACCAAACAACACAAATTCCCTCAGGATTAATCTGATATCAACCGCGATTTACGCTATATTGCTGATAGTCGCGAAATCCTCAAGATATAATTCCTCCGGCCTGCTCTTAAGGATCTCCTGGGGCAATGCGACAATCACCCGCTTCACCCATGAAGGATCCAGCATACCCCCGGATTCTCTCAGGCAGTTTCGAATAGTTTTACGCCGGTGTGAAAAGAGTGCACGCACAACATCAGCATACCTGTGCCGGTTGTTGATGGGAAAGATCGGCTGCTGCCGGGGGACTATCTTCACAACAGTCGAATGAACCTGAGGTTTGGGTGTGAAACAATTTGGAGAGAGTTTAAAGCACTGTTGCACAACTGCATAGGTCTGCACCATAATCGACAGCCTCCCACAATTCTTGGTGCCTGCAGGTGCAACCATCCGTTCTGCAAACTCACTCTGATACATCAGGATTGCTTCCCTGAATCCAATATCAAGAAGGCGGAAGGTGATCTTGGACGATACTGAATAGGGAAGATTTGAAACAACCATCTCAAATGAGGGAAGTTCACATCTTGTTGCATCACCGTGTTGCACCAGGAGTTGCCCGGTAGAGATTTCTTCAGAAAAACGTTCGGTGAGTTCCTCACAGAGATGACTGTCAAGTTCCACGGCGTGCACAACCGCCCCGCGGTCGAGCAGCGCACGGGTAAGAGCCCCGTTACCCGGTCCGACCTCAAGCACACGTTTGCCTTTTACATCAGCAAGGTCTGCTATACGATCTACCGCATGCGGATCGGTAAGAAAATGCTGATCATGATGCGCTTTCATCGTGTCGTGAATACGTGATACTTGACATCGGGGTCCTGAAGTTCTTCGAGAATCCGGGACTGGATCATTCGCTCCGGGTGCGGGATCGCTTTTATCCGGGCGGAGATATCAGCAAGGGAAACAAACGGCTTTTTATTGCGCTCCTCTAAAATCTCCCACATCAGCTTCTTACCAATGCCCGGAAGAAGGTGGAGCATGTGGAGTTTTGGCGTAATCGAGATCGCCTTGTTGAAGAAGGCAACAAAGTCAGGTTCGCGTTCTTTTATCACTTTCTCTATGATAAAAGGGAGTTCCCCCCGTGCAGTCTGGGTCAGGTCATTGTACCCAATCCGACGCTTTACCCGCTCTATCTTATCGCGCTCAGCGTCGCCAATATAGACTTTGTCATGGAGTTCGATTGCTACATTGTTCTTGGGCACAAGCTCAAGGAGTTTGAACTGCTCAAGCCCCATCGCCTGTATGATCGGTTCTCTCTTAAAAGGAGGGCGTTGATCCTCAGGGTGTCCTTTCATTAACACATCCAGTACGATCGCATTAACCTCTTTTTTTTCCGCCTTCATGTTTCACACCTCAAAAGTGTGCCATTACGTGTTCGATGATTTTATCAAGTTCTTCAGGAGACAGCGTATACCGCTCTTTTGCAAAGATCGCCCGAACTTCATCACGGGTTTTTGGCATGATGTTTGCAATCCTGTAAGCGATCTCAGGCTTCATCTTTTCCATTTTTACAAGTTCCGCTACCAATGCATGTGATTTTTCAGGAGCAGTTTTTGCTAATTTATTGGCATGCTCGATACTTCGCCGGAACTCATAGGACATCTCCTTTTCTGCTGCAATCCGTTCAGATTCCACTCCTAACAGGACTCCGCGCATCTCAGGGAGTGTGACCCTTTCTTCGCTAATGATACCCTTCACTTTCATGCCACTAACCTGACAGAGAATTTACTTTTGTGCTTTTAGATGTTGTGGTCGTGCAATGACGATTTTATCTGCATTGCCGTCACGGATGGTAAGCATCCAGGCCCGCCCACGCTGACCGAGAACCGTTCCCGTCAATCCATGGAAGCGGCGGTGAGGCATTCCTTTCTGAACACTGGGGTTACAGACAATGTGCACCCGGTCGCCGATCTCGTATTTCTGTATAACGCAGGTTACCGGGGGAAGTCCGCGCTCTCGTAAATCCTTCTTGAATTTATACCGTGTTTTCTTTCGTGGTCCGTTATGATGTGCCATTATCTAATCTCCCTCTTTTGCTCCTTCTACCTGCACGACATCGAGGCTGAATACGTGCGCCGGTCTATCCAGGATCTCAGCTAGACTCGGACGGGTTCTTCCTCCATCCCCTGATACGAGTTCTTTGATGTAGAGACCAGCTTCACCAAGAACTTCGACAACAAATTTGCCGTCCTGTTCCCCTACATACTCAATATCGAGGACGATGCGCTCACGGATCTTATCTGCTCTGCGATGAGCGACCCTCTCGGGTGTGCGCTGGTGTATTGTGGCGCCCTGTAAGGTTTTTAAGGCATTTGCGAACTCATTCGCAGATAATGCACCGTCAACCTCGACCAGGATCCTGTATTTTTTATGCGCTTTGTTTGATTTAAGGGTTTCCACTTCCGCACGTTCGCTCCAGCGTTTGATCGAAACAGAAACCCGACCTTCTGAAACCCGGTTGATCTCCTGTTCAAGTGCGGTAAGATCCAGAGAACGCTTTTTAGGTTCAACCACTTCAAGAATGAATGGCCTGCCCGTACCAATCATCCGTGCGTCAATATCCTCCCTTCCCGCACCATGAAGAACCGCGTTTTGTGCGTCGAACGCAGTAATGACCGGTCTCCCGATAAGTTGCTCCACCGAGTCAAGGTATTGTGCACCCGTGAAATTGCATTTATCGCAGCCTGCACCCCTGCATGCACGGCAGTCCCAATGGGTCTGCGGGATACCCCGCTCGAACTTCTGGTACCTCCCGTAAAAGAATACAGAATTTATCTGCACTTCCACCTGGCCTGATGCGGGATCGAGAATAGCAACGATATCCGGTTTTTTGAAGTCCACGTTCTTTCCCGTGAGTACAGATACTGCCTTTCCCACTTCGCGGTTGACCTCAGATTTGAATGGTTCTGGTTCGGTGAGTGAGAGATCGCTCCAGACCATCTCCTCATTTTCAGCTATAAGCGGGGGTACCCTGCATCCTACAAGAAATGTTGAAAACTCGATCCCCCGGACTGATGCTGTTACGCGATCTGCCCACTCCGGAATCGCATCAAAGAAATTGCTGCAGACCCAGCAGGTGCCGGAGAATTTCGTATACGGCAGGTTCTCCCCAATAGCAAGAGCAATCTTAAGACTGCGCCCGCGTTCATCATTGGTGAGCCCGTGAGAGCGTTTCCCAAAAAACCGCCCGAGGCAATGGTCGCAGCATTCCCCATACCCGAGTATCGATTTTACCTGTTCATTTATTTCCATCCGCACTTCCTCCTGTCCAGCTCGTTGTGTACTACGGTTATCGTGTGATCGGCATGCAGGCACGCCGGTCCGACGGAATACCGGGGGCAGTTCCTTATCAGGGATTCTTCATCATCCGTGAAATTCAGGTGATCAGAGAGGATAAATGCATCCGGGAGCGTCTCATTGGATCGTATATCGCCACCCTTTTCGTCAAGCACAGCGAATGCCTGTTCTTCGATAAGGCGTGCAAGCCCTCCTTTCCGCACAGACACTCCCGACGCAGCTTCGCGAAATTCGCTTCCGACGGGGAGTTCCAGTGCCTTTTTGATCAGTGCTGCGGCACTCCTTTCATCAGGAGAAAGGGAACGCACTGCTGTCCCGGAAAACCTGATTGTTTTTGGTCCTGCCGGTTCACCGCAGAGGACGAGGTAACACACCGTATCCCGGCGCAGGTCATGCGAAAGAAAGAGCGAGGAGTTCACGCACCGGCAGAGCACATCCATGCGTCCGCCAGTCCCAGGCAGGTCATTTAAGGAAAAAGCCCCGTCAGTCCGGGCAATGTGCCCGATAACAGCAAACGAGGTCATTTCACTGCATTCCAGAGAAGCGTTTCATTAAGCGCTGCATATTGAATTTTCCGCCGCCACCCCGTAGTCCTTTAAGAGTGCGCTGCATCATTTTATAGTACTTGAGGAGTTCACGTACCTCGTCCAGGGTTGCACCGGCACCGCGGGCAATCCGCTGCATGCGGGAACTGCTGATCAGGGCCGGGTCATCAAGTTCTCCGGGGGTCATCGAATCCATAATGATGCGGTAGCGCACCATCTTGGTGCTGGTGACATCGTAAACCCCATCAGGAAGTTGCATGTTTCCCATCGGGAGCATGCCCATGATCTGTTTGAGCGGGCCCATCTTGTTGAGCGCTTCAAGCTGCGTGTACATATCACGGAGGGTAAACTTCCCCTTCATCATCGCATTGACATCAACATTTTCTGCTTTGATAGCTTCTTCTGCCCGCTCGGCCAGTGCTTTTAAATCGCCCATTCCCAGAAGGCGGGAGATGAAACCGTCGGGATCAAAACGTTCGAGATCCTCGATAGTCTCCCCGCTTCCGATAAAAACGATCCCGCTTTTCGTCTCTGCAACCGCGGAAAGTGCGCCCCCGCCTTTTGCAGTCCCGTCCATCTTGGTGATTATCACCCCATCGATATCGATCGCTTCATGGAAACGCCGGGCCTGTTCACTTGCCTGCTGCCCGAGTGCTGCATCGATCACGAGCCAGCGGTGGGTTGCTTTCGTGAGCGTATTGAGCTCGATGATCTCTTTGATCAGGTCTGCCTCGAGCGCGTGTCTTCCCTGGGTATCAACAATGACGAGTTCGAGATCTTTTTGGCTTTCGAGCCCTTCACGGGTGATTTTTATGGCATTTTTTTCCTGGGGATTGCCAAAACAGGGTACGTTGATCTTAGCGCAGAGCGTGGATATCTGGTCATAGGCGCCCGGGCGGAATGTATCTGCACAGATTACCCCGACTTTCATCCCTCTCTTCTGGAAGTAGCGGGCGAGTTTTGCCGTTGTTGTGGTCTTACCGCTTCCCTGCAGTCCGGCCATGAGGATGGTCTGGGGTTCAAGTTTTACATCCGTTGATGCCCAGACGAGGCGTACAAGCTCCTGGTAAACGATCCGAAGAACATGCTCCCTCACGTTTGTACCTTTTGGTAATTGTTCGTCAAGGGAGCGGGTGCGTATCGCTTTACTGAGCTCCATGACGAGTTTCACGTTCACATCGGACGATATGAGTGCCCGCTGAAGATCCTTAACCAGCTCATCGACCGCTGCACGATCGATCACCGTTTTTCCGGCAAGTTTTTTTAATGCGTCCTTAAGCGACGTTGAGAGGTTATCAAGCATCAGGTATCACTTCCAAGGAGGTCTTCTACAATCTGCGCAGGATCAAACGGTATGATATCATCATATCCCTGGCCGGTGCCAAGGAACATGAGCGGTTTTCCGATAGTGTGTGCAATCGAAATAGCAGCTCCACCCCGGGAATCCATATCTGCCTTGGTGAGTACTACTGCATCTGCACCTACGGTCCTGTCAAATTCAGCAGCCCTTACAATTGCATCGTTGCCGGCCACTGCCTCATCGACATAGACGATAAGGTCAGGTTTCATCACGCGTCGGATCTTTTCAAGCTGGTTCATCAGGTTGGATTTGGTATGGAACCTGCCCGCGGTGTCGGCGAGTACTACATCGATCTTGTGCGAGACCGCATACTGGACAGCATCAAAGATCACTGCTGATGGATCAGCACCTTCCTGGTGCTGGATAATTTTTATGCCGATTCGTTCAGCATGCACGCCGATCTGTTCAATCGCACCGGCACGATAGGTATCCCCTGCGCCGATGACAACCGTATATCCCTGTTTTTTCAGATATGCCCCAATCTTTGCCACCGTGGTGGTTTTACCGGTCCCGTTGACGCCCGTGAAAAGGATCTTTACCGGGTGAGCGTGAGTTTTTACGTATTCCGCAAGGTTGAACCCTTTTCCGAGGACTTCGAGCAGTGCACTTTTTAATGCTCCCACGACAAGTGCATCAACAGATTCACCGATCTTCCGGTGCTTCCCGACAAGGTTGGTCCTGACATGGGCGATGATCGCATCAGTGACCGGCAGCGCCACATCGCTCTCAAGCAGCGTCATTTCAAGTTCTGAAAGTGCTTCGGAGATATCTTTTTCCGAGACTATCAGTTCCCGCTCGATAATTAAAACTTTAACTTTGTCAACAAATGTCGGAGCTGCTGAAGGGGTGGTTTTTTGTTGTGGCAGGGGGGTGTCTGGCTCAGCTGTCCGGGTTTCTGGAAAAGGAGGTTCCTGCTTTGCTGCAGCTCCCTGGATACTGGTTCCCAGCCTGTTCCTGGCCGCCTGCAGCTTTTCTTTCAGTCCCCCGAACATATGAAAAAAAGCCCCGTTAATCCTGGTCGGCTGCTGCTGACTGCTGGTACCCGCTCTCAAGTCGCTTGTTTATCTCATTCATCTGCGAACGCAGACGATCGAGTGTTTCGGCAACCTTCTTTTGCGAGGCTTCCATCTCCATGATCCGTTCTTTTAAAAATTCAACAGCATCTTTATTCGAACGCTCGACAACGACTTCTGCGCCGATACTCAGAAGAATTTTTTCTGGTTCGAGAACCTTTGCCCTGACGCTTGCTCCCCCGCCAATCTGGAGGAGAACAAACCCGTCTTCTGTAGCGAGCATCCCTTCGAGCGCTTCGATAGCAGCGTGTGCCTCCATCCTTCCATTCTCCAGCATTTCCAGCTGGCTGACAAAAAGTTCAGCCTGCTGCCCGTATTCTTTCAGGTAATGCTGGAGTGTCATGAGTTCACGCTGGTCAATCTGTTGCATTGTATCTGCCAAAATCCACCACTCCTTATATCGAAATTCAGATAATCCTGACTCCTGATATGTATGTCCTTCATGAGCATAAATACATCATTGCAATTTTTGTGAGAGAGGAGAAGATTTTTAAACTTCAGTTGCACTGACAAGGAACTTGTGAGAAACCTATGAAACGGTTACTTCTCTTTCTCCTTCTATCAGGGATCCTCGTTATCACACTATGCATAACAGGATGTACTACTGCCCCGCAGGGGAACCAGACCCTGGTACCTGCTCCTGCCCGGGGAAGTATGATCTCGATTGTTGCCGACGGGAAGACCTACCCGGCTTACTTTGCGGTACCGGCTATACCGGGCAGGCATCGCGCAATTGTGCTCATCCACTCATTCAATGGACTCGAACCCGGGTATAAAGAAATGATCAACCAAATGGCTGATGACGGATTTGTGGTGATAGCGCCGGAATGGCAGACCTATGGCCAGCGGGCTGGTGACCCCGAAGTTGAAGCGGTGATCCGATCATCCGTTGATACGCTGAAAGCCCGGCAGGATGTAGATGCATCAAAGATCGGGCTTACCGGCTTTTGCGCCGGGGGACGGTATACGATGCTTTTCCTCCCGCAGGTAACAGACTTAAAAGCCGGGGTTGCTTTCTATGGCTTCCCCTATTCACGGGGTAACACAAACAACACCATGCCGGTCGAACACATAGGGGAACTGACAGATCCTATACTGATCATCCATGGATCCCGTGACCAGCCAAGCCCGATCGATGGCATATACAACTATACAAAGCAACTCGATGCAGCCGGCAAGTACTTTGAGCTCAAAGTCTACCAGGGAAAACCCCATGGTTTTATGATCGTAAACGGAACCCTTGCCACCGATACTTCTGCAAACGATGCGTACGATCAGATGATCACGTTCTTTCAACGAATGCTTTGATTCAACGCTTTTCTTTTTTTTTCAACTTCCTTTCCGGTTCAAAGCCAGCGTAAAACCGGTATATGATCACGACCATGCCGCGCCCGCTTTGTGTCTCCGTTTCCGTTGAAATTCCCAGAATATCTCCTGTTCTTCATTTCGACCACTTGCCTTAATATCCCGGAAATCCTTGGTTGATAACTACAATGGAATCACTCCAAAAGGACCTCAGAATACAGGACAAAATGATCCTGCCCCCCGGAGATAACGCTGAAAACCGCCATGATGACCAGGATCGGGATAGTAGCTCCGGAGGCGTTATTGTATGACGAGGGGACGGCCTCCCCGGCAGGGACTGGATGATGCACACCGCGTCGCCACTGCGAGGGGGACAGTGATGAGTTTTGTGAAGAACAGGGAGAACCGTTGTGACTTCATGATCGTAGGGAATGGAAATCTCGTTTTTGTCCTGGTCCGGAAAGCCCGGCGAGCCGGCACTACCCGGGAGGAGATGGAACGAGAGTTCTGTGAGCCGGTCATGCGGCTCCGGTCCTTCCCCTCATCAGGTCCCGTCACCAGGGAACTCTTGGCGTATACCCGGTACGGTATCTGGAGGTTTTTCCGGATTGATGATACCACTATCGTGGAGA
>PDVJ01000270.1_pt1 | contig 16485 bp, 12 predicted proteins | sample 1369811 | NCBI WGS metagenome assembly PDVJ01 (sample SAMN07795376, study PRJNA414565) | Alkali sediment metagenome, whole genome shotgun sequencing project. | reverse complement strand
GGTGGGGGTGGAAAAGAGGGCGAATAGTCACCAGATTTCTTATGCCCCTTCCCCTTTATCCCCTCCCACCAGGGGAGGGGAAAGTGTTTGTCGGATAGTCTCCAGTGGGGTGTTTTCTCTGAGCGCTCCGCGAGATATCTATCCCAGTATTGCCTTCAGATCCGCCTCCGGTGTGGTGATCGGCATAATGTTGAAGGTCTTCACCAGCACGTCCAGAACGTTCGGCGTAATGAAAGCCGGCAGGCTGGGCCCTAACCGGATGTTCTTGATCCCGAGGTAGAGCAGCGTCAACAGAATCGCGCAAGCCTTCTGCTCATACCAGGACAGGATCATGGACAGGGGCAGTTCATTGACTCCCACGCCAAAGGCCTTGGAGAGCGCCACTGCGATCTGGATCGCCGAGTAGGCGTCATTGCACTGTCCTACATCAAGAAGCCTTGGAATTCCGCCGATGTCTCCCAGATCTTTGTCAAAGAATCGAAACTTGCCGCAGGCCAGGGTGAGAATGACGGAGTCTTTGGGAACCTGCTCCACGAACTGGGTGTAGTAGTTTCTTCCGGGTTTTGCACCGTCACATCCGGCAACCAGGAAGAAGTGTTTGATGGCGCCGCTCTTCACCGCCGCAATCACCTTGTCCGCCACGCTCATGACCGTGTTCCGGCCGAAACCGCACGTCACGGATTTACCGTTGCTGTCTTGCGCGAACCCGGGCAATTCGAGGGCCTTTTGAATCACGGGGGTGAAGTCCTTACTGGTGATGTGCTTTACCCCAGGCCAACCCACCAGTCCTGTGGTGAAGATATTGTCCTGGTAAGACCCCTGAGGTTTCTGGATGCAGTTGGTGGTCATGAGGATCGCGCCAGGGAACTGGCCGAATTCCTTGAGCTGGTTCTGCCAGGCTGTTCCGTAATGACCGTAGAAGTGGGAGTACTTCTTCAAGCCCGGATAAGCATGGGTAGGCAGCATCTCCCCGTGGGTGTAAACCGTGATCCCCTTGCCTTCCGTTTGCTTCAGGATCGCTTCCATGTCCTTCAGGTCATGGCCTGACACCAGAATGGCTTTACCCGCCTTCACGCCAAGGGGCACCTTGGTGGGTACCGGATGGCCGTAAGTCCCGGTGTTTGCCGCGTCGAGCAGTTCCATGGCCCTCAAGTTGATCTCCCCGCACTTGAGAGCCAGCCCCACCCAGTCATTCAAGGTCAGATTCTTGTTCAACGTGGCTGCAAGGCCTTCATGGACAAAAGCGTAGACTTTGTCATCTTCCTTGCCGAGAATCTCGGCATGGTCCGCATAAGCGCACAGGCCCTTGATGCCGAACAGAACCGTGTGCTGGAGAGCCAGGATGTCCGGGTTGATGGTTGGGTCGGACTTCAGCCCCACAGACTCGCCCTGCTTCACCAGCCCGTCCAGGGTAGCTTCCGGCTTGAAGGCAGCAGGACCTTCAGAAAAATCAACTTTCCCACCGGCCCCTTTCACCTTCGCCTTGAGACCCTCTCTGAACTGCACGGAGCGTTCGATGAGAGACTTGAATCGGCTAGGATCAAAGTTGACATTCGTCAGGGTGGAGAACGCCGCCTTCACCGTGAAAACGTTCAGCTCGTGATCGTTGACGCCCTTCTTGCGGCCTTCCACTGCGTAGAGGGACAAACCCTTCAGCGCGTAAACCAGCAGGTCCTGGAGCGCCGCCACCTCCGGCTGTTTCCCGCAAACACCGATCTTGGTGCAGCCTTCGCCTTTTGCCGTTTGTTCACACTGATAACAAAACATAATTTTCTCCTTTTAATGAAATGTTTGGTTCAAAGTGAATCAGTGGTTTTCTTCATGGTTGAAAGGGAGTTTATCGGATGACTGCGACCTGCGCCTTGACTTAGGTCAATAAACTTCAATTTTTTTCTACAAAAAATGTGGGCGTTTTTGATCTGCCTGCTAATCAATCTTTGCCCTGTAAAGCCTCAAACTGTTGGAGACGACCGTGATGCTGCTCATGGCCATCGCAAAAGCCGCGAGAATCGGGTGAAGCTGTCTCAGATAGGAGGGGAGAAATTCAAAAGGAAAGAGAACGCCCGCTGCCACAGGAATCAGGACGACATTGTAAAAGAAGGCCCAGAAAAGGTTTTGACGGATGGTCCGCATCGTTGCTCTGCTCAGCTCAATGGCCCTGGGAACTCCTCTGAGGCTTCCGCTCACAAGGATCACGTCTCCTGCCTCTATGGCAACATCTGTTCCTGTGCCGATGGCCATGCCCACATCCGCCTGAGCAAGAGCAGGAGCGTCGTTGATGCCGTCTCCCACCATACCCACCTTTTTCCCCTTTCCCTGAAGCTCTTTGATCCGTGAGGACTTGTCCTCAGGCCGAACCTCTGAAACCACCTCATCGATGCTCACTTCTGAGGCGATCGCCTGCGCGGTCCTGGAATTATCGCCCGTGAGCATCACGACTTTGAGATTCTGCTTGTGAAGGGATTGAATGGCATCCTTTGACTCTGGTTTCACCTGGTCCGCAACAGCGATAAGGCCCGTGATCTTGTTTTCTGCCACCACAACCACCACGGTCTTCCCCTGGTTCTGAAGCGATGAAATCCTTTGCTCCACAGAGGCAAGATCAAAGCCCATCTCCGGCAACCAGCCTGGTTTTCCCGCCAGAACCTGGTGGCTGTTGATGGTTGCACTTATCCCGAGACCTCTCGAAGCCTTGAAAAATTTCGGCTCGGAGAGGGATAGGCCTCTCCGGGTCGCTTCTGCAACAATCGCTCTGCCCAGGGGATGTTCCGAACCTCTTTCCGCCGAAGCGGCCATAATCAGAAACTCGTTTTCGTCAGTGAAGGTGCTGTCTGTGAGAACTACGTCAACCACTGCAGGTTTGCCTATAGTGATTGTTCCTGTCTTGTCCAGAACAATGGTGTCAAGCTTGGCGGCCAGTTCGAGCGCCTCGCTGTTCTTAAAAAGCATGCCCTTTTCAGCCCCTTTGCCCGTTCCAGCCATAATGGCGGTGGGAGTGGCCAATCCCAGAGCACAGGGGCACGCGATCACCAGCACAGCCACCAGGCGGATCATGGCAGGCACAAACTCCCCTCCGATCAGCCACCAGAGGATGAAGGTGAAGAGAGCGATGCCGATCACGGAAGGGACAAAAACCGCCGCCACCCTGTCTGCCAGGGCCTGAACAGGAGCCTTGCTTCCCTGCGCGTCCTGCACCAGGCGTATGATTCTGGCAAGGGCTGTGTCTTTGCCCACTTTCCTTGCCTCAAATCTCAGGCGCCCCTCGCCATTAATGGTTCCTGCCGCCACAGAGTCTCCGGCTTGCTTGTCCACGGGAATAGGCTCACCGGTGAGCATGGACTCATCGACGCTAGATTCCCCGTCAAGGACTGCCCCGTCTACCGGGAATGCTTCACCGGGACGAACGATGATTCGATCCCCAACGCTTACCTGGGAAACGGGTATCTCCTTCTCCTGGCCGTCCACCTCGATGAAAGCCGTTTTCGGACGCAGCTTCATGAGCTTTCGAATCGCTCCGCCGGTTCTTCCTTTTGTCCTGGCCTCCAGCATCTTGCCGAGCTTGATCAGGGTGATGATCACCGCAGAGGTTTCGAAGTAAACGTGATGCCCGAGAGCGGGAAAAAGCAGAAGCGCGAGGGAGTAGATGTAGGCCACCGAAGACCCCATGGCAACCAGCACATCCATGTTGGCACTTCGGTTTCTGAGGCTCTTGAAGCCGCCGGAATAGTAATCCCATCCCGTGTAGAACTGGACGGGCGTTGCCAGCAGGAGGAAAAGCCAGTTGACCCATGGGGCGTGAGCCCATGGCCCGAAAAACCCGAAATCCCTTCCCATGCTGAGGACGAAGAGAGGGATGGTAAAAGCGAGGCCCACCAAGAATTTTGCCGTCTGGTCTTTGATCTCGGCGCGACGGGCTTGAAGCTCCGCATCTTCCCCTTCCAGGGCATCGTCAGGACGAATGGCGCCGTACCCGGCTTTTTCTATCGCCTGAATCATCTCATCCAGGCTGGTGAGGGAAGGGATATACTCGACGTGGGCCCTCTCTGAGGCGAAATTCACCGAAGCATTCACCACTCCCGGAAGCTTTTTCACGGTCCTCTCAATGGCCAGGGCGCAATTGGCGCAGCTCATCCCTGTTACGGGTATGTTGATATTCTTTTCAGCCATGAATCATTCCGAGTTCCTCAGATGGTCTCGTAAAGAGAAGGAAAACTCATTATTCAGTCATTCCGGCGAAAGCCGGAATCCAGAAATGCCAAGATTTCCTGGACCCCGGCTTTCGCCGGGGTGACGACTTTGGTCACTTTTTGCGGATGCATCTTCCTTGATTCGCCATTAGTCTATCCGGCAGCCGGGAAGTTGATCTCCTTCAGGGTCGCTTTGATCTTCTCGAGGTTGGCCGGCTGATTCCACTCGACGATGATCTCCTTTTTCTGGGGATCCCCTTCCACTTTGGAAACTCCCTTGATCCCCCCCAGTTCTTTCTTAATGGTCATGACACAATGGCCGCAGTTGATGTTCGGTACTGAAAGTTTCTTGGTTTCCATAGTCTCTTGCCCTCCTTTTTTATATTCAATTAGTAGTGATGAAATGCTATATGTCAACGCAACCACACGGACTTTGAGTTGAGGAGGACCTGTTTGAAGACCTCTTCATTTTCACAGGGGGATGCAATGGCGGCTCGCTATCAGTTCAATCGCATGGAACTTGCCGGTGCCCTCGGAGATTTGGGCACGATTCTGCCTTTGGGCATAGGCATGATCGTAATCAATGGGCTTGATCCTTTGGCACTCTTCGCGTGTGTCGGCATCTATTACCTCTTTTCGGGTATGTTTTTCGGCGTGACCATGCCTGTTGAGCCGATGAAAGTGATCGGAGCATACGCGATCGCCACAGGAATAGCGGCGCCACAGATTTTTGCCGCCACTTTGATCAACGGCCTTTTTCTCCTCGTCGTCGGCGTGACCGGAGCAATTACCCTAATCGGTAAGTATACGCCCAAACCGGTCATCAGGGGCGTGCAGCTTTCAACCGGCGTGCTCCTCGTTTCCCAGGGAGTCAAAATGATGCTCGGCAGTTCGCAGTTTCAGGTCATTCGCCGTGCAGCTGAACCCTATCTCTCCCTCCAACACCTGGGCCCCCTACCCATAGGGATTCTCATCGGTGTGGTTCTGGGTTCCCTAACGCTTCTTTTGCTCGATAACCGGAAGCTCCCTGCGGCCTTGGTCGTGGTGTTCATCGGTCTTATTCTTGGCTTGATCTTGGGAACTCACGAGGGTTTGGACAAGCTGGTGCTGGGTATAAACATCCCCCGCCTGTTGCCTTCAGGCATTCCCCCCTGGGCCGATTTCGCCACCGCCCTCTTCGTCTTGGCCATTCCCCAGTTGCCCATGACCATCGGCAACTCCGTCATTGCCACGGGCGATTTGGTCAAAGAGTATTTTGGGGAGTCATCCAAGAAAGTCACTTATCCTGCGCTCTGCATGAGCCTTGCTACAGCCAACATTATGAGCTTCTTCTTCGGTGGGATGCCCATGTGCCACGGAGCAGGGGGTTTGGCCTCGCGCTTTCGCTTTGGGGCGCGCACCGCCGGGTCCAATATCATCAGTGGAATCCTCTTTCTGCTCCTTGCCCTGCTTCTTGGGAGTCACGCCCTCTCGGTCGTCTATCTTATACCCATGTCGGCACTAGGCGTTCTCCTCGTTTTTGCCGGGAGCCAGCTTGCTCTCACAATCCTCGATTTAAAGGGAAGGAAGGATCTGTTTGTTCCTTTGATGATGGTGGGAACCACCCTTGCCTCCAACTTGGCCGTGGGTTTTATTGCGGGTATTGCGCTGGCTTATGCCCTGAAATCGGAGAGGTTGACGATCTAAGAAAGGTGAAGGGGCGGACGCTTGATCCACCCCTTCATTCACTTGTTCAGTTCCAGCAAGATCCTCCACCGGGGCCTCGTCCCATCCCGCATCCGTAACCCATGCCCATGCCGCCGCCGGAAGGACCGCCGCCTTTCATTCCGCCGCGGCCCCATCCCATGCCGAAGCGAGCATCAGGATTGATCTTTCGCTCTTCGGCAAACTGCTTGATTCTTTCCTGACCCATCTTTCCCCTCAGATCACTGATCTCTTTCTGAAGGGCCTTCGCCTTTTCCAGGTCAGGGTTGGATGTGTTCATAAGAATCATGAGTTCAGAATGCTTGGCCGCCATCTGGCTTCTCACCGCAGCCGTCTCATCAAAAAACTTCTGATGGAGCTTATCGAGTTGAGTCCTCTGCTCGTCGGTCAGCTTGTCGTCCCGTGCCCCATAGCGAGGGCAGTCCCCGGGCTCACCCGGGCCATAACCCTGCATCATCCGACCCCTTCCCGTTCCCGGGCCTTGGGCCATTACCGGTATAGTAATCGCCGCCACCAGTACCACGATTCCGATGATTGTAAGTGCTCTCTTCATTTCTTATTACCTCCTCCAAGGAATTGTTTTCTTATGCCCGCATGATAAGGCAAAAGTTGTGCCAGAACATAATTCCTATACGCAACTATATGAATTTCTATTCTAATATCAGAATTTCCCATTTTCCATTTATTGTTTTCCTTGAAAGGACAATCAAAATGCGGATAATAATTACCCAGTTGCCTGGGTTTAATGGGTAGAAAGTATCCAGGGCAGTAGAACGAGCATCCGCCTTTGTGCTCGGATCGTTGAAATCTTAGGCTGTAACTTCTCTTTTATTTGAGAAGTGGTTTTTTGCAGGCCGTTGGTGTCTTTTTTGAAGTGACTGGCGGGAGGGCGCTGTCTTTTCATGACTTATCTGTGGTGGAAGCCCCGGCTCCACTTCCGAAGGAAGGGGGGAACGGCGGAGGGGGCAAGTTTCCCTCGCAGATAAGTCATAGAAAAGACCAGCCCGGGAGCCCTTGGAACGAAAGAAAAGACACCAATGGCCCACCTATCCAGTTTGGTTGCGGCTAAGAGCGTGCATTGGAAAAACCACATGGTATGTTTCTTGCTCCGATGAGTGGTCGGTGGCGAGGCATGAAGAATGAACAGAGGACTTAAACAATACGTCATAGCGGTTCCACCGTGGATCATTCTGGGAGCCGTGGCCATTCTCGTTCCCATCTTTGTGTTCTGGACCCTTCAGAATATCAGCAAAGAACGAGAGTATGTGGTCAGGTTGCTTACGGAGAAAGGATCGGCCCTGATCCGATCCATAGAAGCAGGCACAAGGACGGGAATGATGGGAATGCGCGGAGGAGGCTTCCGCGTTCAACGTCTCATCAGTGAGACTGCACAAACCCCGGACATTGTCTATCTCATGGTCACCGACGCGGCCGGGAACATCGTTGCACACAGTGATGAGGAGGAGATCGGAAAAACGCACGGGACCGACCTGGATCTTCAGCGCATCTCCCGATCGGAAAAGGTGCAATGGCGAATGATCCCCGGATCCGAAGGAGCCTCCACCTTCGAGGTTTTTCGCCGTTTTTCTCCGACGCGAGTCCCTTTTCGAGGTCAACATGGAGGACGAATGTCGGGCCCATGGTCAAAGGAGATGCGGGAGGAGATTCCTCCCCCTGAACAGCCCGAGATCATTTTTGTAGGACTGGACATGGGCCCCATTGAAGCGGCAAGGAAGCAGGACACGACCAACACCATCCTGCTGGCCTCCATTCTTCTCCTGATTGGATTTGCCGGCGTGGTCTCTCTTTTTCTTGCCCAGGCCTACCGTTCGACCCGGACCTCCCTGACAAGGATCAAAGCCTTTTCCGACCATGTGGTGGAGAGGATGCCTGTCGGATTGGTGGCCTTGGATGGAAAGGGAAGAATCATTTCCTTCAACCAGGCGGCCGAAGCGACCCTTCGACTCTCTTCGTATCAAGTCACCGGGAGAACAGCTTCCGAGGTGCTGCCTCGCCAGGTGCTTGATATGGTCGCGGCATTGAAAGACAGCACCCGGACCGCTATTGGAAAGGAGTTTGACTGTTCTTTTCCTGACAGCAGAACTATCCCCCTGGATGTGACTCTTTCGTCCTTGAAAGGAGAAGACGGTACAGTGTGGGGCACCATCCTCCTGTGCAGGGACCTGACCGAAGTTCAGAGTCTCAAACGGGAACTGGAAACCAGTAGCCGCCTTGCCTCCCTCGGGAGGCTTGCAGCAGGAGTTGCTCACGAAATCCGAAACCCCTTGAGTTCCATCAAGGGATTTGCGACTTATTTCAAAGAACGGTACAAAGACAATCCGGATGATCAGAAAACGTCAGAGATTATGATTAAGGAAGTGGATCGGCTCAACAGGGTCATCACCCAGCTCCTGGAGTTTGCCCGTCCTCCGGCCATTCAGAAAAAGCCGACTTCTCTCCAGAGCCTGATCCAGCACTCTCTCAAGATGATCGAGAGGCAAGCCTCGGCAAAAGAAATTCAGATCCTGTCTCACCTCCCATCCGAGATGAAGGAGATCGACCTGGACCCGGACGGAATCAACCAGGTGCTCCTGAATCTTTACCTCAATGCCATTGAAGCGATGGAGCAAGGAGGTACGCTTAGCGTCTCGCTTTCCAGGGAAGAAAGCTCTCCCTGGGTGAAGATCATCGTTTCGGATACGGGCACGGGAATAAGCAAAGAGGATCTGGAGCACATCTTTGATCCTTATTTCACAACGAAGCAAACCGGGACAGGGCTCGGTCTGGCTATTGTTCACAAGATCATTGAAGCCCATAGAGGAGAAGTGAAAGCAGAAAGCGAACTCGGGCGCGGGACCACGGTCTCCGTTCTTTTGCCGGCAGCGGAGGCATAGAGTCTTAAACATAGACTTCTTCGGACGATGGGAAGAGATTTTCGAGTCCCGGCTTGAGGGGTGTGGTCTCTTTAGAGCCGCAACCATTTCTTCAGTGCCATTTATCGGCGCCGAAAAGTCAGTGGGTTATGGTGGTAGCCCTTTGGTGCAGATCCTCCGGCTGGCTTGAAGGTCTGCGCCTCCTTTGGGGAAGGTTCAAGGGCAAGGGGGCGGTTGGCGGGATGAGTCCATTTCCGGTTGCGGACTCGCCAGAGACCACACCCCCCTGCCGGGGCTCGAACCGTGTTTGATTGCTGCCAAGGGCATGGATACGTTAATGGAAAAGAAGAATACCATCCTTGTTGTTGATGATGATCCGGGCCATCGGACCATGCTGCGCACCCTTCTCTCGGGATGGGGCTATGCCGNCACCCTTNTCTCGGGATGGGGCTATGCCGTCACTGAGGCTGACGACGGCGCCACAGCCATTGAAAAAGTTCAGCACCAGGCTTTCGACCTGGTGCTCATGGATGTACGGATGATCAAGATCTCCGGGCTTCAAGCCCTTACGGAAATCAAGGCCTTCAACCCTTCCATCCCGGTAATCATCATGACCGCTTTTTCTTCAGTGGAAACAGCTGTCGAAGCTCTTAAAAGCGGTGCGTATGACTATCTGACAAAGCCCCTTGATTTTGACGAGCTTCACCTCACCATGGAAAGAGCCATGGAGCACGTCCATTTGAAGGAAGAGAACCGGCTTCTTCGCGAAAGTCTTGGCAAGCATTTTGACCGGCAGAACCTCATCGGAAGAAGCCAGGCCATGGTCAGGCTCCTTGAAACCGTAGCCCAGGTCTCTCCCTCAGAAGCAACGGTTCTGATCACGGGAGAGTCCGGGACCGGAAAGGAGATGATCGCGGGCGCCATCCATTTCAACAGTCCCCGGAAAGAGGCTCCCTTTGTAAAGATCAACTGCGCCGCCATCACGGAAACCCTTCTGGAATCCGAACTCTTCGGACACGAGAAAGGAGCGTTCACAGGCGCTTACAAAAGAAAAGAGGGGCGTTTTCTTCAGGGCCACAGGGGAACCCTTTTCCTGGACGAGGTGAGCGAAATGTCCCCTTCCATGCAGGTCAAGCTTCTCCGCGTGCTTCAGGAAAGGGAGTTTACCCGCGTGGGCGGCGACGAAGTCATCCGGGTGGACGTGCGAGTGATTGCGGCGACCAACAAGGACTTGTTCCGGGAAATCGAAACCGGCCGATTCAGGGAAGACCTTTACTATCGCCTCAATGTCGTCACCCTGGTTCTCCCTCCTCTGCGACAGCGCCGGGAAGACATCCCCCTGCTGGCTCAGCACTTTCTGAGAATCTTTTCCGAGAAGAACCACAAGAAAATGAAAGGATTCACTCCCCAGGCCATGGATGGACTGCTCAAGCATGAATGGCCCGGCAATGTGAGAGAACTGATGAATGCTGTGGAGCGCGGAGTGGTCCTCACCAGGGCGGAGTATCTGGACACGGGAGACCTCCCGCTCTTCGCTCCAGATGCCGCAAAGCCTTTCTCAAAAGAGACGATTTCCGGAAACCTGCCCCTGGATGAAGTCGAAAAGGCGACGATCCTGAACGCCATGGAGATCACCGGGGGCAACAAGAGCGAAGCCGCAAGGCGCCTGGGCATCACTCGGAAGACGCTCCACGCAAAACTGAAGAAATACGGTGTCCTCTCCTGAGGGGTCTCATGCAATGAATCCAAAGTCATGGCGAAAAATCAATGTTCGTGTCCGTATCTACACGGTCCTCACCGCTCTGGTGGTGATCACTCTGGCGGGCGGCCTGATCATGGTCTGGTACACCTACCGAATGGAGAACCTTCTTTCTGATTTGGTGGACAAGAACCTTGCCGCCTACCAGGCAGCGGAGGCTCTGGAGTCGGCCCTGATCCATCAGAAAGGCGACATTTCCTATTTTCTTCTGGACGGCGATCCTCAGTGGCTGGAACACCTCGACGCATATCGAAAGGTTTTCGAAGAGCGACTCGATGAAGCCCGAGCTCTCACGCCTTCTGAATCCCAAAAACAAATCCTTCATCGAATCGAGTCAGAGTATCTCCGCTACATGATCCTGAAGGATCAGGTCATCGAGTTCTGCAAAGCAGGCGATACAGAGACAGGAGCCAGGCTTCACAAGGAAGTGCGCAAGCACTTCTCGACAGTCCTTAAGCTTTGCGGACAGTACAAGGAGTCCTACACCCGGCGGATAGCGCAGATCAAAGAGAAGAGCTATGCCCAGGCCGAAAGACTTCGTCTGATTGCCGGGACAGCGGTTCTTGTGGTTCTTCTCCTGGGAGTGATTTTGGCCTTTGTCCTGGTCAACGACATTCTGGAGCCCCTCCGGAGGCTGGCCCACGAGGCAAATCCCGGGGCGAGGCCGGAGGAAGCCGGGGACGAGGTGAAGGCGCTCAGCCGCAGTGTTCGAGGTCTCATTGAAGGGATCGACCAGACTCAGACCGAACTCGAGAAGAGCCGCGAACATCTCCTTCAAGCAGAGAAGATGGCGGTGGTTGGAAAACTCGCTGCAGGCATGGCTCACAGCATCCGCAATCCTCTGACCTCCGTGAAGATGCGCCTTTTCTCTCTGGACCGCAGCCTCGACCTGACCCCGCAGCAGAAAGAGGATTTTCAGGTGATCTCAGAGGAGGTTCTGCACATGGACGGCCTCCTTCAAAGTTTCCTCGAATTCTCGCGTCCTCCCAAACTCAGAATGCAGGACATCAGCCCTTCTGAAATCGTTGACCTGGCTTTAAAGCTCATGATCTACCGGCTGGAGTCTTATCAGGTGAGGGTGCAGATCGAACGCAAACAACCGCTGCCGGTCATCCAGGCGGACCCTGAGCGGCTGAAGGAAGTTCTCGTGAACATCATGGTGAATGCTTGCGAGGCGATGAAAGGGGGCGGGTCCATCCTCATCCGTGAGGAGCGAGCCTCTGATGCGTCTCTCGGGGAGGTTGCCGTTGTCCGAATCATTGACACCGGCCCTGGCATCGCCGATAGCCTCAACGCAAAAGTCTTTGAACCTTTCTTTACAACCAAGGAGGAAGGTTCTGGTTTGGGACTGAGTATTGCGGCCCGGATTGTAGAAGAGCATGGGGGTCGTCTGGATCTTGAATCCAGGGAAGGACAGGGCGCCGAGTTCTCCCTGATCCTGCCCGTGACGGCCATGAAATGAGCAAAGGTTACAGATCGAGAGGAGTCAAACGGTGGACACCATTTTGATCATTGATGATGACGACCATTTGAGGAAAAGCTTCGAGCGCTTGCTCACCGAAGAAGGATACTCTGCAAAAACTGCTTCTTCTGGAGAAGCAGGCCTCAAAATGATTCAAGCCAAGGTCCCGGATCTGGTGATTCTGGATGTGCGCCTCCCTGGAATGAACGGGTTACAGACCTTTAAGGCCATCCACGAGATCGAGCCGAAGCTGCCCGTGATCATCATGACCGCCTATGGAACCACGGAAACCGCGATTGAAGCGACCAAAATGGGCGCCTTTGATTACATTCTGAAGCCTTTCGACATTCCGGACATGCTCTCCCAGATCAAACAAGCGCTCGAGGCGGGGCGATTCATGCGCTCTCCTGTGGGAATGAATACAGACCCCGAGCTGAGCTCCAAGGAGGCACTCATCGGCAGGAGCAAACCCATGCAGGAGGTCTACAAAGCGATCGGAAGAGTGTCTTCCACGGACGCCACCATCCTCATTCGTGGTGAATCCGGCACGGGTAAGGAACTTGTGGCGCGGGCTATTTATCATCACAGTCTGAGAGCCGGCAGGCCCTTCCTGGTGATCAACTGCGTGGCCATTCCTGAAACTCTCCTGGAGAGCGAGCTTTTCGGTTATGAAAAAGGGGCTTTTACCGGCGCCTCTTTTCGCCGGGTAGGTAAAATCGAGCAGGCCAACCAGGGCACGGTTTTCCTCGACGAAATCGGCGACATGCCTTTCAGTATTCAGTCCAAAATTCTGAGGCTCCTCCAGGAAAGAAGCATCGAGCGTCTTGGTGGGAGAGACACGATTGATGTGGACGTGCGGATTCTGGCGGCCACCAATCGGGACCTTGAGAAAGCCCTTTCAGAAGGAAGGTTCAGGGAAGATCTCTATTACCGCCTGAAAGTGGTAACCATCTGGCTCCCTCCTCTGAGGGAAAGAAGCGACGACATCTCTCTTCTGGCGGAATATTTTCTCTCTCGTTATGCTGCTGAAATGGGCATGCCCAACCCAGGGGTCAACAGGGAAGCGCTTTCCATTCTCAACCACTACCCCTGGCCCGGGAATGTGAGAGAGCTTGCGAACACCATCCAGAAGGCCCTTATCTTCAATCGCGGCATGCCGATCAGCCCGGAGATTGTTTCTCAGGCGATCAGCGGCCACGCCCCGGGTCCGGGAACAGGCGGAGAAGGGGCAGAGGACTCTATCCGCAAGTGGGTCAGAGAAAAAATCCTTTCAGGACCCGAAGAAGATCTCTTTGAAAAGTGCATCGACCGCCTTGCCCGGATCCTTGTCAGTGAAGCACTGACCATCACCGGAGGGAACCGGTCTCAATCTGCGAAACTCCTCGGTCTGTCCAGGCCCACCCTTCATTCCAAGATTGAGAAGTACGGGCTCAAGTTCGAAACCTCGGTGAAGGACGAATAATTTATTGTAAAAGCACCTGCTCGCCAAGAATATCTCCTGCTATCAAATAAGGCCTTTGGCAGATGCCGCCTGAACCAGCTCTTCGATCCCTTTGCTCCGAAAGCAAGGGCGAGAATCTCGGAGAAGTGAAGGGTCGGAATTCTGGTCTCCAGGGTGCAGCGAATCTCCAGATTAAGCTGGCACATGGCGCACGCGGTAACGATACACTCGGCTCCTGCTTTCACCGCCCCTCCAATGATCTCGTTCACGAGAGGCACGGCAATGTCCGGCCTTGCCGCGGAGAGAAAGGTTCCGCAACATCGGGCGGAAAAAGCCCAGAACAGACTCTCAGCCCCGAGGCTGGATAGAATTTTCTCTATGAGTCCGTGATAGTTCCTCTCTTTCCTGAGAGCAGGCGGACGGGCCAGCATGCACCCGTAATAAGGAACAAACTTCAGCCCTCCCAAAGGTCTCACCAGAGCGGCCTCCAGACGGCTAGGTTCAACGCTGGAGAGCAATTCAAAAAAATGTACGATTTTCAGGCCAGGGTCGATGGGCCGGCCCCAGCGGGCTTCTTCTTGCGCGCGGACCTCAGAGTTCTCTGAAATCACTTTGTGCGCAAGTTTGAGTCGATGAAGGCAGGTGGGACACATCACCAGAAGGGGTCTGTCGGAAGGAGCAAGCGAAATATTCCTTGCAGCCAGCCTGAAGGCCAGATCTTGATCCAGGTTGTGGGCCGAGGAGGACCCGCAGCAATTCCAGTCTTCTAGTTCGATCAGGTTGAGCCCGAGTTTCTCGCAAACTCTCATGAGCGACTCGTTGCTCTCCTTGGCTGTGGTCGCCAGGGAGCATCCCGGAAAATAGGAAAGATCCATTTTCTTAATGCTTCCCATCTTTAGCGGAACCGGTGAAGAGCCGGCTCACCTCCTCAGGCCGATCGATCTTTGAGGGCGTAAGGTCCAGTTTCCGCCGGGCGAGCATTTTGAGACCCAGGTNTCCTCCCGTATCGCTTGATGCTGCCAAGAACTTCTTCATGAAATTTCACGATTTCAGGTTGGGCGATCTTCACCCCTTCTGCTAAGGCCATGTGGCGGAGAGCATCCATGATCGCCGGGATGTCGATGGCCGCAGGGCACTGGATAGAGCAGGTATTGCAGCTGACGCAGATCCAGATGGTGGAGCTCTCCAAAGCCTCTTTGCGAAGCCCCAGCTGCACCAGACGGAAAACGGCGTGCGGGTGATAATCCATCGCCTTAACATAAGGACATCCCCCGGCACACGTTCGACAATGCCAGCACAGTCCAACATTCTCTCCGCTTCGCTCGTTCACCTCATGGCGAAAGGAGCGGTCGCATGTTGTCAGGTCAATGAGACTCGATGAAGAGGCATTGTTTTGCATGGTTTTTATAGTAACGACCTGTTCGAAACGTGGCCTTGACTTAGGTCAAGAAAGAGCGATTTCTTGGTAAGAACACCACTGTGTGGTATCCATCGTCACGAGAAAATCCGGAGATAGCGGATAAAGGTGGCAGGAATAAGAGCCCATCAGATAAGTCGATTCTGCTCTTTTCAGGTCAGCCCCGGACAACTATCCTTGCTTCACGGAAAGGACATAGGTTTTGTTAATCACAAGCCAGTGAGGCTCCGACTGGAGGCAGATATAACTCGGCATGAGATTGAGATAGTCGCTGGTTCGCCTTGCGTCCGGCGGCAAATCGGTGAGGAAACTCCCCCTGAGCGTTTCGCCGTTAACAAGCTCGACGGTCACAGGGAGTTCCGTTAAGCCTTCCCCCTGAAGGGCCGACCCTGTCTCAAGGAGCTCCAGGTAGACGATCCGGGTTTTCCCGATCAGCAAGACTTCGTTCATGAGAATGTCTTCGATGGGAACGAACATCCGATCTGAGTTCAGGACATCCAGCAAGGTCTCCGGACCGGAATGTGTTTCAGCCTGATAACCCAAAAAGAAGTGGACATCAAGAGATCCACCGGTGCTGAAGTGGACATTTGCGCGACATTTGAATTTCTTAACTTTCAAAGGATCCTTTCCTTTCCTCAAGATTGGTGTTTCTCCTGCAGGAACGCTCGCTGGAGATCTTGTTTCTTCAGTAAGGGGACTATAAGAAAAGAACAAGAAAGTGTCAAGGTGATGCGCTCGCAGAAAAGAATTCAACGCCTGCGTTCTTACACTTCTTGTGATTGGGCTCATGACGCCTCAACAAAACAAAATCAGAACTTAGAATTCCTCTTATTTTGAAATAGGAATTCAAGTTTCCTATTTGAGACCCTCTATCCCCACCCCATAGGGTGCACGTCAAAGTTGAAATAATATTAGACCCTTAACTCCAACCTTGAGCTTTGATCCAAGCTATCCATTACCATTCAGGGCATAAATCCTAACCTATTGGGGTCCTCGTGGTGCGAGATACACAAATTATCGGAATAATCAGTTCCTGTTACTTTTTGGCTCCACTAAAATAAATCAAATGATATCAATAACTTTAGGTTTTGGCATAATTCTAGCTTATCTATATTTAGATATATTTCTCCTTTTATTGTTTTATCTCCGCAACCTTACTCACTCTTCGGAGTGTCGCGGTACAAGGAGGATGACTCTATCACAAAAAAGACATACAGGAGGGTCATGTCAGAATGAAGCAGGACAGCCCAAGACCTAAATCCAGGAAAAAGCCACCCTGGGGGATTCTTAGTTCCTTTGATCTTTACGATTGTGATCCTCGGATCATTCGTGATGCAAAAGCCATTCGAAGATTTGTGGTTGAACTCTGCGACCTCATTGAAATGAAACGCTTCGGGAAAACCCAGGTGGTTCATTTCGGCGAGGACGAAAGGGTGGCGGGATTCTCCATGACTCAACTCATTGAGACCTCCCTGATCTCTGCCCATTTTGCCAATCAGTCCAACACCACCTATCTCGATGTGTTTAGCTGCAAGACTTACGATCCGAGGACCGTGGCCGACTTTTCAAAAAAATTCTTCAAAGCGAGAAAAGTGAAACGACACTCGGTCCTCAGGGAATGATGCAGGACTTCCCCCTGAAA
>PDVJ01000269.1_pt1 | contig 16494 bp, 14 predicted proteins | sample 1369811 | NCBI WGS metagenome assembly PDVJ01 (sample SAMN07795376, study PRJNA414565) | Alkali sediment metagenome, whole genome shotgun sequencing project. | reverse complement strand
ATTGCAACTGCTGTTCCCATCCATGAATTTGATGATACACATTATCTTATTTTTACGACAAAACAAGGGACTATCAAGAAGACGGTGTTGTCTGAGTATGGTAATATCCGGGTGAATGGGATCATTGCCATAAAACTTGAGGAAGGCGATGAGCTCATGGGCGTGGAACTCTCCGATGGAACAAAGACCGTGATGATCGCAACCGCGGGTGGTCAGGCCTGCAGGTTTAATGAAAAGGAACTCAGGCCGATGGGACGGGCAACCAAGGGCGTGATTGGTATCCGACTTAAGAACAAGAATGATGCGGTGGTCGCTTTGACCGTGGTGGATATCACAGGTTCGTTGTTTACGATTACAGAAAACGGTTTTGGGAAACGCTCCCCGATTGATGAATATCGGATGACTCATCGAGGAAGCAAAGGAGTACGAACAATTGTTACCAACGAACGAAACGGGAACGTGGTGTTCGTTAGTCAGGTCACTAATGAAAACGAGCTGATTATTACAACTGAGCATGGAATGACCGTACGAATTGCGGTGCGGGACATCAGAGAACAAGGTCGGAACACGATGGGTGTGCGAATCATGCGTTTGAACGAGGGCGACAAGGTTGTTTCTGTCACTATTACAAAAATGTTGTCCGAAAACGAAGTAAAATGCGAAATTGCAGCAGTAGAACAGATGCCGATCGGTATGATTGCTGAACAACCCCGGAAAGAAGAACCAGCAGCACCAGTTGAAGAGGCTGAGGAATTACCAAAAGAAGTCGAAGAATCTTTTCCGGTTGTTAAACCAGCGGAACCTGAAAAAACAGATAAGAAACCTGAGGAATCAAGAAAAATCGAGAAGCAAAAGAAAGCAAAAGTAAAGATGGTACCGCTAATAAAAGGCAAGGGAAAACCACTGAAAATAAAAAAAGCAGCACCAGCGAAAAAGAAACCAGTTCAAAAGAATAAAATAAAACCAGTGAAAAAACCAAAAGCAGTAAAACCAAAGAAGATTAAAACAAAACCGGTGAAAAAACCAAAGAAAAGTAAACCATTCAAGAAAGTAAAAGTGGTAAAAACAAAGAAACCTCAGACGAAAAAAATCTCTGAAAAGAAAAAACCAAAGCGAAAATGATACATTAGGCCGATGGAACAGGTTGTTTTTCTGTTTCCTTTTTCTTTTTCTTCGGACATTCAGAGTTGATACAGAGTTCCCATATCTGTCGTCCTTTCATTTTCACTTTAACAATAGGGGTGTTGCAGGCGTCACACAGTTTCGTCGTCATCGTCAGACCGCCTTGTTGAGGGAGTGAATACGTGTTCGTACACTCCGGGTACCCGGTGCAGCCGACAAACCGTTTCGCTTTCCTAGACACCCGGACCACGAGTGGTTTCCCGCATTTCGGGCATGCTCCAATCGTATTTTGCTCTCTGACAGCGTTGGTGATATTTGTTTTAATCTTCTCTTTCTCAGGCTCAAGTTCCTGCATTACTTTCGTGAGCATCTCCCGTGATTCCTTTACGGTTGCGTCTAGTGTCTTTTTTCCTTCTGCGATTTCATTCATGTCTGATTCTAGCTCAGCGGTCATTTTTGGTTTTACCACATCACAGTTTATCAACGCATCAACAACCGCGATCGCAGTTGATGTCGGAATAGGAGTCGCTCCGGTGACATACTTTCGACTGTATAATTTACTGATAATCTCATGACGAGTAGATTTCGTCCCTAGCGAAAGCTGCTCCATCTTCCCGATCAATGCCCCTTGGGTGTACCGCTGTGGTGGTTTTGTCGTGTCTTCCTTGACAAGGATCTGGACGATGTCAAGTTTCTCTCCTTCGATCAGTTCCGGTAGTGTTTTCTTTTTGTTTTTGATGTAGGGATAAAGATTTTTCCAGTGTGGTTCCACAAGCCGGTACCCGCTGGTGATAAATTTCTCCCCGGAGATATCGAACCATACATCGGTTGTCTCAGAGATCGCGTCTTTTGCTAGTGTCGCAAAAAACCTCCGGCAGATAAGCTCATAGATTGCTGCTTGGTCGGCGCTGAGTTTTTTAGACGGTGCATCAACAGGGTGAATCGGGGGGTGATCGGTTGTTTGTTGTTTCCCTCGTGTTGGGTAGCTCCTTCCGTTCGTTTGTACTTCTTGGACTTCTTTAGAAAACTGAGCAGCTGAGAGTTTCTGTAAAATACCGCTAATGTTCAATGACGGGGGATAGACAGTGTTGTCTGTTCGTGGGTACGACGTCAACCCCGTCATATAGAGTTCTTCTGCGATGCTCATTGCCTTTGCCGCGGAAAAACCAAGATAAGAGGCTGCTTGTATAAACGTAGTGGTGTTGAATGGAGTTGGTGGAAGCTCGTTGTTGACGATTTTCTTTACTTCCTGTACCAATGCTTCTTTGCTTTCCTTGATTTTCGTATAAATCTCTTGAGCGAGGTGTTCTTCTCGGAATACGCCGTGCTCATGGTTGGCATCCAAGGGTTTGTCTTTTTTAAGTCGAGCGATAATCTGCCAATATGGTTTTGTTACAAAGTTTTTAATCTCTTTTTCCCGTTGGACAAGTAAAGCAAGGGTTGGTGATTGTACCCGTCCGATTGAAAGGAAATCTTGCCCAAGTCGACGAGACGTTAAAGAAATAAATCGCGTGAGCACTGCCCCCCATACCAAATCAATGAATTGTCGTGCTTCACCAGCGCTGGAAAGGTTATAGTCCACTTCAGTGAGATTATCAAATGCAGTGTTAATTTCAAAAGGAGTAATAGCGCTGTATCTGGCTCGTTTTATTTGTGTAATGTTTTGGTTGTAACTTTTCAGAAGGTTGACAACTTCGACACCGATGAGTTCTCCTTCTCGGTCAAAATCAGTCGCAACAATGAGGGAGGGGGTGTTTTCAACGAGGGTTTTTAATGCTAAAGCGATCCCTTTTTCACTAACGTTTGAGGAGCAATCTTGTTCCATTGGTTAAAATCACTGGGGTAATCCAGGTTGATGATATGCCCTTTTAATCCGATGACGCTCCATGGTTCATTGTCTTTTGTGAAGTCGTAAACCGGTATTTTTCCGAGATACGTGCTTTTTGTTTTTCCTCCGGAAAGAATGTATGCGATTCTTCTCGCCGCAATGTTTTTTTCACAAATGATAAGCTTCATGGTGAGTCCTAGCTTGAAAAGTCAACATAAAGATTAGATATAATTAGTTTACGATAGTAAAAAAAGGTAGGTTGAAACTATTTATATGGTCATGGTATTTCCTGATGTGAGACTATGAAAATCCAAATAATCATGGGGTCGTCTTCTGATATGCCGGTTGCTGAGAAAGCAAAAACAATTTTTGAGGAATTTGGGATAGATTACGATATCAAGGTTGCATCTGCGCATCGGACACCGGAGGTACTTAAAAAGCTCGTAGAGAAAAGTAATGCTGATGTGTTTATTGGGATTGCTGGGCTTTCCGCAGCTTTACCAGGGACCATTGCTGCTCATACAATTAAACCAGTGATTGGTGTGCCGGTGAGTGGGAAGGTGAATCTTGATGCGATTCTTTCTATTGTCCAAATGCCTCCAGGGATTCCCGTGGGAGCAGTTGGTCTTGACCGGGGCGAAAACGCGGCGTTGCTTGCTGTTGAAATCCTTGCAGTGAGTGATAAAAAATTAACAAAGAAATTGGAGAATTACCGGAAAAAGATGCGGGAGAAGGCACTGTCGAAATAGAGGTTTATCAGATGTTTAATGCGGAGAAATTCATCGAGAAAACAATTTCAAACCTTCAGAAAGATATCCAGAGGAAAGCACTTATTGCGTTCTCCGGTGGTGTTGATAGTACGGTCTGTGCTGCATTGGTGAATAAGGCGATCGGTGACCGCTTAATTGCAGTTCATGTAGACACTGGGTATATGCGGAAGAATGAGCCCAAACAGGTTAAACAGATGATGGAAGACCTGTCATTGAACTATCGTTTCGTTGATGCAAGTAATGAGTATTATGCTGCTTTGAAAGGGGTGGAAGACCCTGAGAAGAAACGAAAGATTATTGGTGAAAAGTTCATCAGGATATTTGAAAAAGTTGCCAGAGAAGAAAAAATCGATTGCTTAGTGCAGGGGACCATTGCACCTGATTGGATCGAATCTGGTGGGGGGTTGCGTGATACCATTAAATCGCATCATAATGTCGGTGGATTGCCCAAGGATATGAAGTTGAAACTAGCTGAACCACTCCGTGATTTGTATAAAGATGAGGTGAGGAAAGTCGCCCGCGTTCTCCATTTGAAGGTCTCAGAACGACAACCGTTTCCTGGCCCAGGGCTTGCAATTCGGATCATCGGTGAGCCAACACCAGAACGCACCGAACTTGTACGAGAAGCATGTGATATTGTTGAAAAGGAAATCGAGAGTGCATCTGAACATGGACTCATGGAACGCCCGTGGCAGTAACTTATACCGATAAAAACCGTTGGAGTCCATGGTGATAAACGAGCCTATGGAAATACAATCGCAATCCGTGCGGTGCAAAGTATCGATGCGATGTCCTGTCATTATAGCACGATCCCTCATGAGGTACTTGATACGATTTCTACGAAAATAACGAATACGATGAAGAAGAAAGTAAACCGCATTGTCTATGATGTAACGAATAAGCCTCCGGGGACTGTTGAGTGGGAATAAATCTATGGTACGAATCTACGTAATTGATAATGGCGGGCAATGGACGCATCGCGAATGGCGTACCCTGCGGGACCTTGAGGTTCAAACAAACATTGTACCGAACACGACTATTTTTAAGGATTTACAAAAAGAGAATATACAAGGTCTGGTTCTCTCCGGTGGGGCACCACGAATAGGGCTTGATGGCAGCCTAGGGAACTGCGCTGAGTATTTAGAGAAGGCTGACTTTCCGATCCTTGGGATATGCGCTGGGCATCAGTTCATGGCACGTCATTTTGGTGGTGAGGTGAAACCATCGAAGATACCAGAGTTTGGGCGGGTTGAAATGACGTTAATTAAAGATGATGCTGCATTATTTGAAGGTGTGTTAAAAAAGTCGATTGTGTGGGAATCGCACAATGACGAGGTGACTGTTTTACCCAAGGATTTTGTTAGAATTGCAGAAAGCGAAAATTGTAAGATCCAGGCGATGCAACATAAGAAAAAACAATTTTATGGTTTGCAGTTTCATCCTGAAGTGGAGCATACGGAATGCGGGGAGCATATCTTTAAGAATTTTATACAACTGTGTGAAGAGTAATTGATTTTCATACCACGACTGAAAGACCTGCCGTGATGAGCAATTGGACAGTTAATCATTTTTTTTAACTCGTACACTTCGGTATATCGTTTCGACGAGTACAATCAGGAGAAAGAAAAAAATCAACACACCCAAAAAACTACCAATTACATAGAGTACGATTGTAAAGAGATCATCATTGGAGAAAAGAACATTATTGACTCCGAAGTAACTACTACCCAGCAGAGTAATAAAAAACATAATGGAGAGAATCATTGCGAGGACAAATTCAAAAAAATAGTTTTTCTTTTTAGGACTTTTAGGAGTGTCTTCTGTTTCGTTTAAAAATTCTAATACCTGTCTCTTCTCTTCTTTCAGTTCGACAGATTCTTCTTCCATGTTTTCTTCTTTTTGTTCTTCGGTTTGTTTTTTTGCATTTGAAAGCGCGTCTATGAATTTCTTATATTCAGTCTCAGAATCAAAGAGAAGAGATGCTCCTTGGTACCCGCAGTCCTTACATACTTCTTTCCACGAGGACAATCCAGAGATTATGCCATCGCCAAGTGTCCCAATACCGATATTTTTACTTCCACAATTTGGGCATGCGGTAATTTCCATCGTTCACACCATCCATTATTTCCATCGTTTGAACAGAGAATGTTGGAGGCCAAGTTGATCAAAGACTTTCCCAACAATAAAATCAACTAACTCTTCAATATTTTTTGGTTGATGATAAAATGCAGGCATCGCAGGTAAGATGATCGCTCCGCTTTCTTTTGCAGCTAGCATGTTTCTAATCCCTGGTGCATCAAGTGGTGTTTCACGAACAACAAGAACGAGTTTTCTCCCTTCCTTTAAACAACAGCTCGCTGCTCGTGACGTCAACGAATCTCCGTATCCATTGGCGATCGCAGAGAGTGTTTTCATGCTACACGGAATAACAATCATGCCATCGAGAGGGAATGAACCGCTTGCTGGACCAGCATAGAAATCATCGTTGTCGTAGATGACCGCTGCTTTTTTCTTGATAGCATTAGAGGTGTAACCGGTTTCGTGGTTGACGATCTTTTTTGCTGCATCAGAGATAACAAGATGTACCTCGTGTCCCGCTTTGTTCAATTCTTGTAGTAATCGAATCCCGTAGATACTACCAGAGGCTCCCCCGATGCTCACAAAATATCTCATATCTTACAGTCCTTCTATTGCGGTAACAATATCGGTGAGTGTTGTCTTGAAATGTTTGTCTTTTTCAATCGCAGTACCAGTAATGATGATGTCTGCTCCTGCACGTGCTTTTTCTTTGGCAGTTTCGGGGTCTCGGATGCCCCCACCGACGATGACAGGGATAGAGGTGTTTTTCTTCACCGCCTGGATCATCTCATTTGGAACCGGTGTTGGAGCACCAGAGCCAGCCTCGATATAGAAAAACTTCATGCCAAGGTATTCTGCGGCAAGGGCATATCCCACCGCGGTTTGAGTATCGTCTCTTTTGATTAACTCAGCTTCTCCGACACGACCAGCGGTCATCCCTGGTTCTACAATCACGTAACCCATGGAAATCGGCTCAAGCCCTGAGTATTTGACAAATGGCGCTCCTTTGACATGCTCCCGAATCACGTAATTCAGATTATTTGAGTTGAGGAGACTCATGAAGAAGACCGCATCAGCGTATTTACTCAGGAATTTCGCACCAGAGGGAAACAGGATGACAGGGAGATCTGAATTTTTTTTGATTGCTTGAACGGTTTCATCTACCTGTTTCTGCGACAGGAGGGTAGACCCACCAACCATGATCGCACTACTTCCGGCATCAGAAACTGTCTGTGCAATTTGCCCAGCAACACTTGGTTTTTGTTTATCCGGGTCGAGGAGCGCAAAATGAAGTCTCTTTTTCCGTGCTAGTTCTACAATCGTATCTGCGATAGTCATTAGGGGTTAAAGAACACCGGATGTATTTATGTTTTATGCCTTGGGGAGAAGGTCACAGATTAACTTCTCTGAACATGCGGCAAGAACACTGGTTCTCTCCACTAAATTAAATTCCATGTCCAGGTCGTCGCCGGAGATGGTTTTCACAAAACCCCCCGCCTCCCGAACAATCAGGGTGGACGCGGCGATATCAATAACTCGAATAATGTCCTTTCCCACGAAATAGTAATCAAGGGCACCGATTGCGACCATGCACATCTCAAGGGATGCTGAGCCTAATGATCGAACGTTCCCTTTTTTTGATAATGAACCGGCTCTTGTGGTATGGTTCTTCCCCAGGGAAATCGATGAAAGCATCTCAGGAGATGGCACCTCACAGACCCGAATTGGTGTGTTGTTGAGAAACGCACCATGATGTTTCTCTGCGGTGAACACATCGCCCGTTGGGATGTTTTTCACAATACCATATTCGATATCGCTAATCTTCGATGTACCTATCGCCAAGGAGACGGAGTAGAACGGGATGCCCCGATACGCGTTCCGTGTTCCATCCACCGGGTCTAACACGAATACGTACTTCCCACCAAAATCAACAAACCCTATCTCTTCACTGAGTAAATTTATCTTCATGTCAGATTTTTTTAGTATTTTGAGTGCAACATCCTCAGCGACTTTATCGATATAGGAGGTGGGTGTCCCATCAGCCCCAAGGCCGATGGTCTTCCCAAGTGTATAGAAATTAGTCTTAGATTCCTTTTTTACTTCTTTGCTGATTTTTTCTACAATCTGATGAGCAATATGTTTCAGTTTTTCATCCATGTGTTATCCCTTGATGTTGATACCAAGATAGGTGAGCATCCAACTGATATAAAGTGTGAGTATAATCATAATCACTGCAGCAAGAATCAGTCCAATGAAGATAGCAAGCAGAGATTTGGAGAATTTTAAATCAAAAAGATACGCGATCAATGCACCTGTCCATGCACCAGTGAAGGGGACAGGTAATGCGACAAATGCAAATAAGCCAAGATACTGATACTTGCTGATTCGATCATCTGCTTTCTTTCGTGTTCGTGCAAATAACCAATCCATAATCTTTGCCCAAAATGAGTACTTCCGAAGGAATTTTTCAACGTAGCGAAAAAACAGAAGGATAAACGGAATCGGTAACATATTCCCTGCAATAGCGATAGGAAACGCCTGCCACCACTCCCATCCATATTGCAACATCGAAAATGGTATCACATATCGTGCTTCGAGCCAGGGAACCATGGAGAAAAAAAATATTTGAAACCATTGCGGTAAAAAGTCAAGCATGTATTATACCCCAACGAACCTACCAAATCCTGGTTTCACCAACATCTGACGATCTTCTATAACTTTTTCTCCTCTGATGAAAATCGTGGAGGGGAAGACCGCAGGGAATCCTTCGAACGGTGTCCATCCGCATTTCGAATGAAGCTTCTCTGCAGTGATCGATTCTGTTTTTTTCAAATCAACAATAATAAAATCAGCATCTCGCCCAACCTCGATTTTTCCTTTTGGGAGGTTCAGGAGCTGCGCAGGTCGTTCACAGAGCAGAGTCAAGAGAGTGCTCAGTTTGATTTGCTCTTTTTTCATAACGGTAAGCAAGAGAGGATACATGGTTTCAACTCCGGGNAGACCTGAGGGTGCATCGCCAAACGCAACGTTTTTTTCNTCTCCAGTGTGTGGCGCGTGATCTGATTCAAAGATATCGATNAGCTTGTTATTCACGCCGTACCAAAGTGNATCACGATCAAAACTTGATCGGATNGGTGGATTTACTTTATATAACGTCTGTTTCGTGTTAAGGGCATGTACATCAAAGAAAAGATGATGAGGAGTGACCCCGACGGTTACGTGGTTTGGTTTTGTTCGGAGCATTTCAAAGCCTTCACAGGAAGAAAGGTGGCAGATATGAATCGGCGAAGAAAGACCGGGGGAGTTGTTGATGATTGATCTAATAGCGGTTTCCTCGCATTCCGCGGATCGACATCGAAGATGATCTACAAGATTGTTTTCCCTATCTTCATGTGTTTTAAGACAGTGCTCATCTTCAGCATGAATCAGTGTTATTTTCTTTGTTCGATTGGTTTCAAGCAATGCGACTCGAAGATTTTGTGTGCTGAGTTGGAGAGAATGTGTACTGCCTCCTAAGAAGATTTTAAAACCACTGCAAAAAGGGGAGATTTCTGCGATTCGCCCGATATTCTCGTCACTCACCGCTGCATAAAGCCCGAAATCCACATAGCTTTTTTCTGAAGCAACCTGTGTCTTTTCTTTGAGTGTCTGTTTGCTTGTGGTTTGAGGCTGGGTGTTGGGCATGTCAAAGACACAGGAGATACCTCCGAATGCTGCTGCCATTGAACCAGTTGAGAAATCTTCCTTGTGGGTAAAACCAGGGTCACGGAAATGAACATGAAGGTCGATTCCAGCTGGGAGGATGAGGTTGTTGCCGACGTTGATATGATTGTCTGTTTTGATGCTTTTTTTTATTGCGACGATTTTTCCTTGTTCGATACCAAGGCAGCCTTGCTCGAAAGTTCCGTTATAATAGAGTTTTCCCTCAATTGTGAGATCCATCAAGATGTGTCTCCTTTATTGATCCGTGTGGTTTTGTTTCGGTAAAAATCTGCCCCTGAAACTTCGAGATTTTTGTGGTTTTTTCAAACCACGCGTCAGGGGGCAATCCCGCTTTTATGCAGGTATGCGAAAGATATTCTTCTTTATTCCATTCTTGTTCTACAGGCACCTGAGGAAGTAACAAGCCTTTGTAAAAGCTTTGTTCAACAATTAACCCATCTCGCCCAATGTCTATGTGCGCAGGATAGTCTTGAGGTTGGGTTACTTTAATGAGTTCTGGTTTTGTAAGCACAGTAACTTCTACAATGATCGTATCAAGTTCCGTTTCTGCCAATGGCGGAAATCGAGGGTCTCTCGTGACTGATTGAGCTGATTCGATAATTGCATCCTGTAAAGTCATGATGGGAAGCGGGATACCGATACATCCTCGTAACTCATGATTTTGGTAGGTGTGAAGGGTGACAAAAACCCCTTGTTTTTGATGAAAAGATTTTCCAAGATTTGATGATGACTTCTTCTCACGTTTGACATATTCTTCGAGTATCTGTCGTGCAAACTGAACGGCTTTTGTCCCCTCAACAAGACTCAACATGGCAGAAAGTATAAGGAAACGCATTAAATAAAATTTGGTGAGGGAGAAAAAACCCTCTCCTTTTTTTATGGTGACTGTTCTCGTGTCAATAGAATGTCAAATGTCCTTGGCACATCACCAATAGATAGGGTGATGTGTTCGGTGCCCTTATATGTTATATTTTGGCCACTTTCGTTGACGAGTTCTTCAACACTAGCGTTATATGAACCTGGTGTCAGTTCAATGGTGTAAGTTCCATTCCTGTCGGTTTTCACGCTTTTTGTTACTGCAGGATTGTTCGCAATTCCTAAATCCTTTGAGAAGAGAATGGTCATGTTTGCTTTCCCTACATCATTGTATTTTGTACTTCCGCTGACAGTAACAGATACTTTGGTAACAGCGATATTGTAAGAGGCAGTTCCTTTCCCGATGGAAATAAATAGTTTTCCTGTAAAGTTGTATACCAGGGTTGCTGTCTCTGTTTTTTTGACGGTAACATTGTATGTTCCTGGTGTGAGTTTCGCTACGTAGAGTCCCTGAGCATCAGACGTCGCAGAAATTTGTGTTGTTGCAGTGTTGTTCTTTACCGTTTTGTCTGGAGCGAAGGTGATTGGAATACCGCCGATGTTTGCACTATTATTTGTTGTGTACCCGCTGGTAATAACTGGGGCATAAGTAAGGGAGACATTTACCCAAGAAGTCTTGTTTGCGGTAAGGGTCACAGTCTGAGTGGTTAAGTAATCGAGAAATTCTGTTGTCATATTGAGCTTGGTCGCATTTACGGTATACACACCAGGTATTAATGATGAAAATGAATAAGCCCCGGTTGCATCTGTGATTGTGGTATCATTGTACACTTGAGTGCTGTCTAGTTTGGTATAGGTCAGTTCAATGTTCACGCCACTGGCTTGTTCTCCTATTGTATATTTCTTATCACCATTGCTATCAGTATAGACAACTCCTTTGACTTCAGCTAATTTTGGTTTTGAGATGTTGTATGAGTTATTGCCAGGTTCAACATTGATAGGTTCCCTGTTAAGGAGGGTGTATTCATTTTCGACTGCAGAAATATTATATTTACTTGGGTATAAATTATGGAAGATGTAGTATCCTTGTTCGTCTGTTGTCACCGGTTGAGTTGGCCTTCCGAAATAATAATCGTTTAATTCGATGGTTATGCCTGGTAACGGTGTGTCGTTAGAAGGTTCGTAGGAACCGTTGTTGTTATTATCCTGATAGACAAAACCTTCTAGGGTTGAGAGGCTCACATTGATATTGAAATTGCGTGAATATCTCGAACCGTTGAGACGCATGGCTTCTGCGTCTGTCACTGGAGAATATAACGTATTATTGGTGTTGTTAAACGTGATTTTTTTCAGGAACACGTCATTGGCGTAAGAGAAAAGCAGGGTGATATTGCCACCAGGTGCAAGGAGGTTAAAACTACCGTTTTCATCGGTGGCCATGTTATCGTGTGGGAGCCCGTACTCATCAAGAATTGCGACCGTTACATAGGGAAGCGGCGTGGTATTGCAGCTGATGGAACCGTTGAAGAACGCGCCTTCATAATACTTTGCGATGACCACTGCGTTTCTGCCTTGCCCGTAGTAGGGATAGGGTGAAACATAGACCGGGATGAAATGCCTCATAGCATAGCAGGGGATTTGTTGCTGCGGTGTTTGATAGACTCCGTTCTGATCTTGTTGCGGGGGGGTACCAATGTAGGTTCGATAGAACATGGTGTTGAAATAATCTTGTTTGTTAACGGTTGTTGTTCCTGTTACGGCGATACGGTTTCGCTGCTCTTGGGGCATATCGTTGAGTTCTTTTGCTGTCCATTGACCGTCGGGCCCCTGGGATCCATCTGTGTTTACCGAATAACCCGTGTATATGACTTGCATGAAATCGTCCTCAGGGTTGTGATACTGTTTTCCTGCGGTTCGAAGTGCGGTTAAGACGTTGCTTTTATCGCCTAGGAATGCGAAGATGTTGAAAATCTGCTCGTCATACCCTTCTACCCCATAATACCGAATGCTGTAGCCAGTGGCTTGTTGGATATCATGGTATAACCAGGTGATTTGTTCATCGGTTAAGGTATCGTTCAGGAGTTGTACGATATCGTGATAATAAGCGTTTTCAGGATATTGCGCTCCCACGAGCAGGGTCTTGCTCAGATTAACATCATATTCTGCTCCGATTGGTTTCTTCTGCGAAGGAGAAAGCGCGGGATTGATCATCCATGAGGTTATTTTAGTTGTATTGTTATTCCCAAGATGTTTCTGAAGTGCAGTAATGACTGAATCAGAGAAGGTCATGTCGTTGTTATCTTTTCGATTTCCTTCCAATAATCGGACTATCCAGACTGCGACTCCTTCTTTTTCGCTTTTTGCGGTATGGAAATTAGCAGCAGGCGGAATTCCATCTTGGAAGTTGTCAGCGACGGTCGGATGCGCTCCAACCGCAACTTCGTAGAACCCGTAGTCCCACCAGGAGATAAAACCAGGTCGTTTTGATGGATCTGCGATGTTTGTGTCTTGCTTGTTTAACCAAGAATACGCGGCGACCCAGTATTGCTCTTTGTAAGAGCTAGAGCCGAACGCAGAGGAATGATTTTCTCCGAAGAAATCATATTTCAAATTACTTGTACCGTTTTTTGATGCGGCTGATGGTACCGCTGCATCGAGTGCGAGGTATCCATTAGGTATCAGGATGAGGAAAGCTACAAAGAGAACACCGAAGATGTGGTAGATTTTTACACTTTTTCGAATACCTCGGACACCACCACCTGCGTTCCTTATGTTTCGTGCCATTTGTTTGTAGTCAATTTTACTAATCAAAAACCAAATAATCCAACCTGCCAGAAGAGCAATGAGGGGTACCATGTCGTTAAGAAAACGACCAGCGGTTGATGTCAGCCAGATGTTGATTACGAATAATGAAAGGATGAAGAGGTAGTCACGTCTTCCTTTCTGTTTCACATATTGATAGACAAGAAATACAAAGCCAGCCCAAGCAAGCCAGTATAAAGCAGGGCCATACGACATCACGGTTCTGCTTATATTATAGGTCCCTGCCTCTGCGATGGTAAGAGATACCTTTGACCCATAAATCCCAGCGCCATAGAGGATATTCGAGATTGCTGTTAAGGGAGAAAATATTGAGAACGTCTTAGGATTGACATAAACGATATAGAGAACTGCTGCAGCAGCCGCTCCAATACAGGCAGTTATCGGATATGAAATGACCCAAGGAATCCGTTTTCGTTTGAAGAGGATGCAGACGCCACCAAAGACTGCTACCCCAAGCGCTAAATAAAAAGGAAGGTCTAAAAGGACACCGCCTGCGAATGAGACAGGCCATGACACAAAAAATCCAGTGAACAACGCAATGGCGATGCTCATGACGAATCGCTCTTCAACTTTATTGGTGAAAATATCTATCAAAAGTTGCACAACTGCATAAATAGTGATAACGGTGTAAAGGAATTGTGCTTCTACCCAAACCATGGAGAGCGCTGCAAGCGGGATTCCTGCGAGGAATGCGTAGAGAATTGAGCGTTTCGAATCTTTTTCCTTGATGCTTTTAATTAAAAAGAGGAACGTGAGGAAATATAAGAGCAGGTTAAACGAGTCGTGGTCAAACAAACCATATGCGGAACCATGCCCTGAACCAATATGAATAGGTATAATCGCGATAAGAAGTGCAGCGATAAGACCTGCTTTACGTCCAAAGAGGATTTTCCCAATGAAATACACGGGGAAGACGAGCAAAGCACCAAATAACGCAGGGACTAACTGCATTGCATACCCGATTGCATCTGCTTCACTCATAAAGGGGACAAGGAGTTTACTGAAACCGATCGCAGACATGACGAGTAACGGAGCACGCCCTCCCGATTTCCCAAATGGATAGGCGAGCAGGGGATCGTTGGAAGAGAAGAAGGGAAAACGCCCGGTCTGCACGGTATTATCAACGAGTCGCATGTTATAGTACGGGTCAGGACCAGATAAATAGAACGTATCGACCATGGTTGTCCCTGATGGGTTCATATTCACGTTTGATACGATGTTGAAATAGGAGTTCATGAATAACACTAAGAAGAAAATTGCTATCAATGAGGCTCCAATCCACCAGTTTTTCTTGAATCGAAATCGCTTTCGTTCCGGGGCGTTTGTTACGCTTACTGGTTGTGGAGTTTGAGCTGTTTCTGATTGCATCGGCATTTTAAATTGTGCTCGTTTCCGCATACGTTTCACCCTAGGATGATTACAACCGTAAATCCATGGTCTTATAAATAACTTATCTCCAAAAGAATCCTCTTAATTTTTAACATGTGGGAGCGTTTTTAAGAGGAATTCTGCGATGCAACCTGCAGCACTGACCTTGCTGAACTCAGTTTCTATCGTGTCCGTTGAAATAATTTCATCGCAGTCTGCAGACAGGAGTTTTTCTTTCGCACCACCGACAAATAATCCATGAGTACATGCAACCGAGACTGTTTTAGCACCTTGTTTCTTTAGCTCTTTAATGGAGTTGGCCATGGTACCGCCAGTGGAGATAATATCATCGATGATAGCGACGTGTTTACCACGTGCATCAAGTTTTTTAGGTGTTACCTTAACGGTGGTTCCATCGATGCGTGTTTTCTCCAAATAATCGTACTCGCAGTCAATGAGAGTTGCTGCTTCTTTGGCTCGGTCTTTAGCTCCCTTATCTGGTGCAAGCACAAAATCAATGTTTTTTTCTTTGAGATGTTGAGCGATGGTTGAAACCGCGGAACAACTATACGCGGGAACTGTAAAGAATTTCAGAATATGCTGCTTATGCGGATCAACGGTGATAACACAATCAGCATACATGCTGATGTGCTGCGCGACAGCTCTTGAACTGATTGCTTCGCCTTCCTCGAATTTTTTATCTTGTCTGCTGTATCCAAAGTAAGGAAGGACGACCGTGATTTTCTTTGCGCCTGCATCATGAACCGCGTCCTGCATGAGGAGGAGTTCAACAATTTTTTGGTCGGGATATGCAGTTTGAACAATCATGACATCCTCACCTGAAATGTCATCTAACACGCGGACGTAAAATTCATCGTCAGGAAACCGTTTGTATGTTGCCTGTAAAAGCGGCTGTTGAATTTTGTTCGCAAGATTTCCTGCAACGTTTTTTGCTGAGGTTCCCCCAAGGATGTACATAATGCGACATCGTAAATGGTCGATGTCTTTTTAGTGATTTCGTAAGAAAGTTTTTATAAGAGTTTTTGCTTAATTCCTTAGAATTACTGGATGAGATGATTAGATGCAGCGATATCGATTAATGCAGATTTTGACGGTTGTGCTTCTCTTGTTCTCTGTCGTTTTCGTCTCTACGACACCCGCAGAAAACACATCAGAGACTCAAGTTGAAGCAACGATAATAAGCACCTTTGAAACAGGATCACAACTGAGTATCCATGCCCAAATGATTGTGAACCGCATTAGTAATATTTATGAGACTACCTACACAAGGCAAATGATTGAAACAACGACAGACTCTGATGCTCTTGCAGTTATTAAAAACCAACTCCACATCCTTGTTAAAAATCAAATCGAAGAAACATTTCAGAATGCAAACGTTTCTGCAATCACAAAAAAACCAACCTATGAGAAACCCTATTTCATTGATGAATTTCGCGTGAATCTCACCGCTTCCTTCTTTCACTACAATGGTTCTATGAATCTGACGAATTTCATCAATGGAGTAATGGATATGGGTGCTACAGTGACGTATCATTTTAATGTATCCGCGGAACAAGGGTGGAACATTACCTACCGCTATGTACTTCCGAGCACCTTGACTCTTGCATATGCCAATACCGCAGAAACCACCCCCATAACATGGGTTGTACGGAATTGGGATGGAAACGACACAGAAAAAGACGCAACGTTATCAGTTAGCTCGAAAAACCCGACAACACCGGCTTCAGAGACCGAAGATATTGCCGTTGAATTTACCTTAGACACCAGAACAGTAGACGATATCAGTTTTACCGATTCCATTGTTGTGAAAAAAATGAACATCCACAGTTACAATATGTTGCCTGAGTTTGTCACTGGGTTAGGCATTATACCAGCTGATGGAGTACGATTATGTATCGATAACGGGCTGTTTTCCTGGACAGACCTGCTTGAAAAAACAATTCG
>PDVJ01000089.1_pt2 | contig 16520 bp, 15 predicted proteins | sample 1369811 | NCBI WGS metagenome assembly PDVJ01 (sample SAMN07795376, study PRJNA414565) | Alkali sediment metagenome, whole genome shotgun sequencing project. | reverse complement strand
AGGAACGGAATCAGCAATTTGATGTGCTCGCTGTTGACGCGTTCTCGGGTGACTCCATTCCTGTTCATTTGCTGACCGTAGAGGCGATAACGCTNTATTTCAGCCATCTGAAGCCTGACGGCATTTTGGCGTTTCATGTTTCCAATCTCTACCTTGATCTNCCACAGATTATTGACAAGGCGNGCAAAGCGCTCGGNAAGCATACCTTNGTGATAGTAAATCAGGAAGACGAGGTGCGGAAGATTTATCAGGCGGAATGGGTACTCATGGNCTCAAATCCGGCTGTTTTCAACGCTCCGGGAATCAAAAAAACCGGTACAAAGGTTATATCGAAATCCGGGCTCAAATTGTGGACCGACGATTACAGCAATTTATTCCAGGCATTCCATTGAAATTAAGTAAATATTTGGATGTGCCCTCTCCCATTTGAATGCACAAATGATTCGAGGGTTCAAGGATTCACTCGAATCCTCGACCCCTGGGCCCTTTGAATCCTGGAGAAGAGAGTAACTTTTTCGGAGATGAATCTTTGATGTAAAGCCTTTGTCTTATACCCGTTCGCCCGCCTTACGCAGGAGGACTCCCCAATCCTCGTTGACCATTTCTTGAATCTGGTCCAGATCCCTTTCTGTAAGGTGTCTGAACCTGCCCTGGAGTTTGAAATACTCCCTCACAAGGTATTCCTTGGGTTTGTAATTGATGGTGTATTTGACGCCCCCTTCCACTTCATAAAGGGGAAATATGTTCGTCTGCACGGCCATGCGGGCGATCTTGACGGACATTTCCGAGGGGATGCGCCAGCCTGTGGGACAGCTCGCGTAGATGTGGATGAATCGGGAACCCTTCAGCTTCTTTGCTTTCTGTACTTTGCGGACAAGATCTTCGGGGAAGGCGATATTCGCGGTGGCTGCGTAAGGGATACGATGCGCAACCAACGCCTCCACAATGTTTTTCTTCCTCATTTTTTTCCACTCCGTGCCGGGTGTCGTAGTGGTCCAGGCGCCGTAAGGCGTTGAAGAACTCCGCTGGACGCCTGTATTCATGTACGCCTCATTGTCGTAGCATACGTAAATAAAATCCTCATTCCGCTCCACCGCACCGCTGAGAGCCTGGAACCCTATGTCGAAGGTCCCTCCGTCACCTGCCCAGGTCACCACGGTGGTTTCCGTATCCCCCTTCATGTCAAGGGCGGCACGGACACCGCTGGCGACAGCCCCGCCGGTCTCGAAGGCGGAATGAATGACCGGGATCTTCAGGGTGGACATAGGGTAAGGCCCGGCGATGATGGACCAGCAGCACGCGGGGAGCACCATAATAGTCTTATCCCCGAGGGCCTTCAGGGTGAACCGCATGGCGATGGCGGCGCCGCATCCGGGGCAGCCTACGTGTCCCGGGTACATGTACTCCTGATCGGGGGCGTCTAATTGCATGATTTATCTCCTCGGATTTCTCCCTTCGGGCAAAATGAAATTACACTGGATCCCCGCCTCTTAAATTCCCATCCAGATGCTCTCCTGTTGCGGGAAAGTAGTGTTTTTGGTTTTCCAGTAAATTTCTTCCAGCAGCTCCACTGTTACATCGAGGCCGCCTATCCCGGTGATGTAACCGAAAACGGGGGGATGATCGGGGACATTGCATAACGCGGCACGTAACTCCTGGGCAAAGATGCCGCTTGCCCCGAATGAAAAATTCCGGTCGATGACAGCGATTTTTTTCGCACGGGAGGTAGCTTTACGCACTAGCGCCACAGGGAAGGGGCGGAACAGCTTCATCTTGAGGATGCCTGCCTTTTCTCCCCTCTCCCTGAGGGACTTTAGTACCAGACGGCACGTGCTGGTGATCGTTCCGGATGTCACCAGGATTATTTCCGCGTCGTCACAACAGATGGCTTCTACGGCGTCGTAACGGCGCTGGAAAATCGCATGAAATTCTTCCTGAATTTCGTTAAGGCAGCGCAGAGCCTCATCCATGGCCGCGGCAATGTTGTGACGCATTTTCATGTAAGCGCCGGGTGGTACAAGCTGGCCGAAGGCACAAGGGTTCTCTGTATCCGCCTGGAACCGGGGCTGGTACGGGGGAAGGAAACGATCGACCTCTTCTTCGGTGGGCACGTCCACGGGCTCATAGGTATGTGAGAGATAGAAGGCATCGAGAACCACCATGACCGGAAGATAGACGCGTTCGGCCAGACGATACGCCTGGAGCATTGAATCTAACACCTCCTGGCCATCTTCGCAGTACATCTGAATCCATCCGGTGTCGCGCTGGGCGAGGCTGTCGGTCTGATCAGTCCAGATGTTCCAGCCGGGTGCAAGGGCGCGGTTTACCTCGGCCATAACAATGGGAAGGCGCGCGCCTGATGTCCAGTGCAGGAGTTCGTGCATCAGGGCAAGTCCCTGTGATGCCGTGGCGGTGAACGTCCGCACGCCGCAGCTCTGCGCTCCGATTAAAGCGGCCAGCGCCGAATGCTCGCTCTCCACGCGCAGGAAACGGGCGTTCATGGTTCCGTTGGCGCAGTATTCCGAGAGGATTTCCACAATGTGGGTCTGGGGTGTAATGGGATACGCGGATATTACCTGTACTTTTGCCAATCGGACCGCTTCGGCCACGGCATGGCTCCCTTCAATGACCCGTTTCATAGGTCTTCCTCCCTCAGGGCCATGGCATTTCGTGGGCACTCCACAACGCAAAGCCCGCACCCTTTGCAGTAATCATAGTTGATACATCGTTCATGCCCTTCCTTTTCCCGGATCACCGCCATATCCGGGCAGAACATGTAGCAGTTATCACATTGGTTGCAGATGCCGCAGTTGAAACAGCGGTCTGCTTCCCGGATGGCAAGGTTGGTGGAAATCTTGAGGTCTATTTCCTCAAATGACCTGAGACGTTCCTCCCTTAACAGGCGCGGCTCTGTGATCCGCGGCTGGAAATGGAAATAATCGGTATTGAGTTCTCCATAACTGAGGATATGAGGGTTTCTAAAACGACGAGGCCCTCCCATGTATATTTCCATGGAAAGCGCCGGTCCTTTACCTGCCAGGCAGGCATGCAGCCTTGGCAGGATGGCTTCAATACTGTCCTGGAAAAAGGTGTCCAGAGCCATTGCCGCCTGCTTTCCGGAAAGAACCGCATGAGCTACACTCTTTGTTTCATTCACAAGGTCCCCTCCGAATACCAGGACAGGTCCTGTGCCGGGATGCACCAGCAGGGCGTTTGTCATAGTCAGTGATGTCCCTTCTTTTCCGGAGGGATTGAACCAGGTTTCATCAGGCTGCGCGCCTGTTGCCTTGAAGACACGATCTACAAGAATTTCTCTGAATTTCCCTCCATTCGGCAGGACGGATGCCCTTCCGCGGCTGTCTTCATTGGAGACTTTCATCTCCTGCAGGGTGAGCACGCGTTGCCCGTTTTCCGCCGATATTTTTACCGGTGCGACAAGTTCCCTCAGTTCGACGCCTTCCTCAAGGGCCATTTGCACTTCCGTCGCAAAGGCAGGCATATCGCTGCGCCGACGTCTGTATAAAATCAGTGCCTTTCCACCGAGGCGTACAATGCTTCGTGCCACGTCGATGGCCGTATTCCCCCCGCCAATGATTGCAGACAAGCCGCGTAAAGAAGTTATCTTACCCTGACGTATCTGCTTTAAAAAGGTGAGCCCATCGACGACCGCGCTCATTTCCTCGCCCGTGATGCCGAGTTCAACAGTGCGTGAATGACCGCATCCAAGAAAAACAGCATCGTATCTGCTTGCCGCCTCACGCGGAAATTCCCGTCCTATCTGTTGCCCTGTCCGGATTTGGACACCCCGCGCTTCAAGCTGTGCAATATCTTTTCTGAGAGCAGAAAGGGGTAGGCGGTAAAGGGGGATTCCCCAGCGTAGTATTCCGCCAGGTTCCTGCATGGCCTCGAAGACATCACACGAGTATCCCAGAAGTATGAGGAAGTAGGCGGTAGAAAGTCCCGCCGGTCCTCCTCCTACTACTGCGACCCTTTGTTTTTTTGCAATGAGTTTTTCTACGTTGGGCTTCAGATCATAGCGACTGGCGGTCTCCGCGAGAAACCTCTCCACGGTGTGGACGGCTACAGCCTCGTCATACTCCCTGCGGTTGCAGACGCCCTCGCAGGGATGGGGGCAAATGCGCCCACACACGGAAGGGAAGGGGTTTTCCCGGAGAATTGTTTCCCATGCTTCTTTGAACAGTCCCTGGGCGGTAAGCATCTCAATCCTTGCAATGTCTTCGCCGGCAGGGCAGGCCGCGCTGCAAGGGGATGTTTTTTCATCAAACAGGGGCCGGAGAAAACGCCACGAACCGGTCTTATTGCTTTCTGTGGACTGAGAGGAATGGGGTACCAGGAGTGGAATGGCGTTGGCTATTTCATTCATCCTTCGTTCCCTGATGGGTTTTCAAGGGTCGTTGCGCCGGGTGGTTCAACGGATTCTACAAGTCCCAGAAGCTGAACCTCTCCGTACGCATCTTCTGCAGCTGCAATATTTTGCATGAATGTATCGGGGACTTCTTCCCGGATGACATCACGAATGGCGTCCAGGGGAGGCATGCCTGTCATACGTGCAAATGCCCCTATCATGGATGTATTCACAATGGGATGTGTGCGCGTTCCCAGTTGGTTTCTCAGGGCGATCCGGTTTGCATCGACAAGGGCAAGTTGATAATTGATAAATGGTTTTCTATCTGCGGGGGGAGCGGTGCTGTTGATCAGGATCCACCCTCCGGGCTTGAGTCCACGAGTCACGTTTACCCCATGAAGAAGAGTCTGATCCTGTACCACGACATGGTCGGGGTAATATACATTTGTACGGAGCAGAATTTTCTCTTTGTCGAGACGTACATAGGCCTCGACGGGGGCTCCGCGTCTCTCAACGCCGAAAAAAGGAAAGCTTTGCACCTGGTAACCGGCCCGGAAGAATGCTTTGGCCAGCAGGATCGTTGCCACCACGGTTCCCTGACCGCCGCGTCCATGAAAGCGGATTTCAAGCATAGTCAACTGCCCGTCCTTTTATACCTTACTCCAGACCACGGCGATGGCTTTGGCCGGTTTTTCGTCCCGAGATCGAAAACTGTGATTTATCTCCGATTCGAAGTAGATTGTGTCGCCCGGCAGAAGTATTTCCACCCGGTCGTCGGTTCTGAATTCCAGTCTTCCTTCAAGAATGTAGAGGAATTCCTCTCCTTCATGGTTTGTAAACACCATGTCACCTGTATCCAGTGGTTGAAACTCGACTAGAAGGGGCTCCATGTGCTTGTCGGCTTTATGCGTCTCCAGGGATTCGTAGATATAATCGACTTCCCCTTCGTGGTGATGGGGGCGGCGCCTGATCCTGATTCTCTCCCCGCTCCGGGTGACGGATATCTTCATGCCGGGGGCCTCATCCTCAAAGAAAGAAGCCATGCCCACGTTAAATGCTTTTGCAAGCTTCAGGAGCGTTGCGACGGGGGGGACAACCTCACCACTCTCGATTTCGTCTAAGACGGACTTGGGAATGCCGGTCTTCGCTGCGAGATCGTGGAGGGTGATCTGCTTTTTATGGCGGAGGTTCTTTACGGTACGCCCGATTCTAAGCCCTTCGGTGGTCTTATCCGTATCTTCAAATTGTGCCATCTCTTCACCTCGGCGGCATCTGTGGTGTGAATGAGAAACGTTTGTTGATAAGGAAAGTTTATGGTTGCCGGAATACTCGATTTTTTACAAATGGAATACGTATGATCGAGTATAGGACAAGACGAGTCTCCATGTCAAGGGCAAGGAGTTGATCGTTATAGTGCAATTGCTGCTGGCGCACCATACACCGCAGCATTTCTGCTCTTTTTTATGTATGCGAGCTGCGATCGATAAATCTATGTAAAGTCTTTGAAAACTGATATATTGACCAAGAGGCACAAAAAGGTAATCACTGAACATGAGCTTCTTTATCGGATTAAGTGCGGGCATATTTGGCGGTTTGGTTGGCCTTGGCGGGGGCGTCCTGATGATTCCGCTCATGGTCGGCATAAAGAAATTGGGGCAACACAGCGCTCACGGTACAAGTCTGGTGGCACTGGTATTTACAGGCATTGTGGGCGCATCAACATACGCTCTGCATAATGCGGTAGACATATGGGCAGCAGTCCTTCTCTCCGTTGCCGCCCTGTGGCCTGCCAGATGCGGCGCGAAATACTGTCATGAACTGCCTGAGCAGAAACTGAAAAAGGCGTTCGGGGTCTTTTTACTTTTTGTATCTTTCTTTATGCTGCTCAAACAATACTTTCCATCCCACCCTTACACGGACATGAGTGTATCAAAGGTGCTGATTCTCTTCATGACGGGTATCGTGACGGGATTCTTTTCAGGGCTGATGGGGGTGGGGGGAGGCCCCCTGATGGTCGGCGGGATGGTGCTCCTGGCGGGATTTGATCAACACACCGCACAGGGAAGTTCCCTTCTGGCCATGGTTCCTGGCGGAACGGTGGGAGCCTATACCCACTGGCGCCTCGGGAATGTGGAAGCGGGTCTCCTGAAGGGTCTTATCCCGGGCATAATAGTAGGAGCCTACGCCGGGGGATCGTGTGCCTATCTGCTATCCGAATCAGCGCTGAGGATAATCTTTGCTGCTGTCTTGATCTGGACAGGAATCCGCTACGTAAAAGCTGCACCGCCGTCATGTGAATCCGGTAGCTAACGCATTCCCCGTGGCATGCCGCGGGGTAAGCGAGCGAATGGGTAATATAATTATTCCTTATGGATCGAAGATTCTCCGCAGCGTGCCGCGGAGAGCTTCCATAGTCAATCAAAGAGCTTTTTCAGCTCCTTTACCAGAATCTTACCCGTGGAATTCCGGGGAAAATCTTTCACAAAAAAAACTTTTTTCGGGATCTTGTAGGGAGCAATCTGCCCCTGGAGGGCATTGATTAAGGAATCTTCTGTCATGAATTGCCCCTCATGGAGCATAACAAAAGCCGCCACGACCTCTCCCCGAGCGGGATCAGGCATGGCCACGGCTGCCGCTTCCCTGACCTGTGGGAGTGCCTGGATAACCCGCTCAACCTCTGCGGGGTATATATTTTCCCCGGAGCTGATGATCAATTCCTGCTTCCTGCCGATTAAGTAAACAAACCCTGCTTCGTCACGCCTGCCCATATCGCCGGTGTGGAACCATCCTCCCCGCATTGCTTGTTCTGTGTGCGACGGCTTGTTCCAGTAACCGATAAACACGTTAGGTCCCCGGACTATGATTTCGCCCGGTTCGCCGTGAGCCACATCCCGGTCGTGTTGATCGACGATGCGCAGGGTGATGTGAAACACCTCTTTTCCTACAGAGCCGGCCTTTCGGACGGAATCTTCAAGATCGAGCGAAGTCAGACGCCCCGTTTCCGTCAACCCATATCCCTGAACAAAACCAACGCCCTTCTCCTCCTGGTACTTGCATATCACCGGAATCGGAATAGGAGCGCCGCCGGAAATGAAGAAATGAACATGTGAGAAGTCAGCCCTGTCCCATTCTTCTGATTTGGTCATCATCTGAAACATGACCGGTACGGCAAACATGTAGTTGATCTTCTCGTGTGTGATAAGCTTGATGACCTCCGAAGCGTTGTAGAAACTCTTCAGAATGAGCGAACCGCCGGCATAGATTACTGGCGTAGTTGAGGCGGCCAGCGCTCCGATATGGAACAGGGGCGCAACGACGAGGGACTTATATGTTTTGTCCACGCCGTATCCTACAAGGGAGTGTATGGCTCCGAAAAGGATGTTTCCATGTGAGAGTATGGCGCCCTTCGGGTCACCCGTCGTTCCCGATGTATACATGATAACAAGGGGATCATGGAGTGTAATTTCGTTCTCGCACGGAGGCTCAACAGCCGGGAATGAAAACACAAAATCATTTATTAAGTGATCCTGGGATAAATTATCCCCTCCGTGCCGGAAGTAGTGAGAAATTGGAATTCCTGAGGTCTTGACATTGCTGATTTTCTCGGCGAAATCCGATGAGTATATGAGCGCACGGGGGGTACAATCCTCGAGGATGTAGCGCAGCTCTGGCACGGCCAGGCGAAAGTTGAGGGGAATCATGATCGCACCGGTCTTGCCGCAGGCAAAAAATATTTCCAAAAACTCACTGGAATTTACCATGAGAACGGCCACCCGTTCTCCTTTGACGATTCCCAATGCATTGAAGGCATTGGCCATGCGATTCACGCGCCTGTCAAATTCTTCATTACTGTACTTCCGGCCGTCCTCGTCCTTTAAAAAAAGCCTTTCCGGGTGGAGGTGCGCCCGTTTTGAAGTCCATTCACCGATATTCATATAACCTCCAGAGGGTCTTTCCTGTATTTCACTTGAATCCTCGATTCCTCGGCCACTTGAACCCTTATTCTTAGCAACTTACTTGGAGCTAATCCCTTTCCGTAATTTTCCGCATGACAATGGATACGTTTGTTCCTCCATGTGAGAATGCGTTGAGAAGTCCATTGCGAATATCAATCTTCCTGGCCATGCCGGTCACGAAAGGAAGCGGTACGATGGGGTCGACAAGTCCGAGTGTCGGCGGAACCATACCTTCCCGAAGTGATAATGCAAGCGCGGCCGCCCGGATGCCTCCCGAAGAAAAACTTTCTCCTGATGCTCCTTTTATTGAGGATACCAAAGGGGGTGCCGTCTCGGACCCGAATAGATTGAGGCATGCATCCGCCTCTATCCTATCGGGATTTTTCCCGCCGTTCGAAGCTGCCTGGATCACATCTACGTCGTATGGTGTACAGTGGGAGGATTGTAACGCCCGCATCATGGCGAGAGATGCTCCTTTGGCATCTGCAGGCCAATCGGTTGGTGGCGCAGGCGAAGAACTCATACCCCATCCGGCGATCTCACAATAGGGCATGGCCCCTCTCTTCCTGGCATGTTCCAAAGCTTCAAGGCAGATAATTCCGCATCCTTCTCCGGCAACAGGGCCGTTCCTGTGAACATCGAAAGGAAGGGCGCTTTCTTTCCCCCCGTTCACGGGAGATATCGCCTTGAACCGGACCAGCGTTTCAAAGAAAAACTCCGAAAGAATATCGGCGCCACCGGCGAGAATAATATCAGCGGCCCCTCTCTGGATCTCCATGACAGCGTAAACGATTGCTGTTTCACCCGAAGCGGCGTGNTGATGTACCGTAGTATTTACACCCCTGAAGCCCANCTCTATGGAGGCATGACCGGCAGGCGCATTCATGACNGAATTGGGCACAAGNATCGGATTTATCATCATGGGTCCCTCGGTAAAAAGNATGCGGGCGCAGTGAACCTTGAGATCNGTCGGTCCNAAGGCGGTTCCAAGGATGATACCAATGTGGTCGCGGTTGGTGGCGTTCACGACNATTTGTGCATCCTCCAGCGCCAGACGGGAAGAGGCAACAGTGATCTGGGAAAGCCGATCCATTCTTCTCAGATATTTTGCAGAGATAAAATCCCGCGCCGAAAATGTGCCGATTTCCGCCCCAAGATGAGACGGGAGCGAGGATGTATTAAACGTGGTGATCTCTTTGAGAGCGGACGTGCCTCGGAAAAGCGCCTCTGTGAATTGCTCTTTCCCTACCCCAAGGGGGGTCACCAATCCGATCCCGGTCACTGCGACACGCCTGTTCATGAGGTTCTTTCCCATACTCGACCCCTCGACTCCTTGACCCCTTGGATCCTGAAGATTCTCTCAACTTTAGTTGGTAATGAATTATTCATTCTGTATTCCTTTTTCCGTAAAACGTCCCAGAATCAGCGCTGTGTTGTTCCCGCCAAAGGCGAATGAATTGGAAAGAACAATATCAGGCGAGCCTTCACGGGTTCCTGAGGATACATAATCGAGATCGCATTCGGGATCGGGGTCATGAAGGTGGATTGTGGGAGGAATGAAACGCTGCCTGATGGACAGGACGGAAACTATTGCTTCCAGGGCGCCGGAAGCTCCCAGCGTATGGCCCGTCATGGACTTGGTCGAACTGATTGGTATCCGGTACGCATGCGGTCCGAAAACCTTTTTGACGGCTCTGGTTTCCATGGCATCGTTCGCGTATGTTGCCGTTCCGTGGGCATTTATATAATCAACGGCGGCTGCGGGGATTCCCGCATCTGCGAGCGCCGCCTTCATGCAGCGTGCGGCGCCGGATGCTTCACTGTCGGGTGTCGTCATATGATAGGCGTCGCATGATATTCCATATCCCAGCATTTCGCCATGTATGGGGACGCCCCGCTCCTTCGCGTGATGCAAAGACTCCAGGACAACAACCGCCGCAGCCTCTCCGAGGGAAAGCCCCTTTCTGTTTCTGTCAAAGGGCTTACAGTATTCGGGATCGACAGCCTGGAGAACATTAAACGAGGCATATGTGGTCCGGCACAAGGGTTCTACCCCGCCTGCGATCACGACAGTGGCGGCTCTTCTCTCTATCAGATCCCGGGCGAACCCGATGGCCGTTGCCCCGGACGAACATGCCGTCATGAAAGTAGTCTTCGGCCCCATGAGACCGAGATGCGAGGAGATGTGATCCGCGGAAGCAGCCGGACAGAGTCCGGCGAGTGTGGAGAAGCGCGCCTTCCGACCCTCAGTCTCTAAATAGTCGCGGAAGAAACTTTCTCCCTCCAGCTTGCCTCCGGAACCGGCGCCCAGGACAACACCAGTATCTTCGCGAAGAGAATCCGGAAATGGAATAAGACGCGCATCCGAAAGCGCTTCCATAGTCGCCGCGAAGGCCATTAAATCAGCCCTGGACATCCTTTTCATGGAATATTGCGGCGGTATTAGGTCTTGGGGTTTGAAATTATTTACCTCAGCCCCGTTATGCGTTCGGAAATCTGCCGTATCAAACAGGGTCACCGGTCCGATACCGCAAAGTCCACGCCGCAGGGCACAGGTAAAATCCACGATATTTTTCGCCAGCGCATTTACCGTTCCCAACCCCGTAATGACAACTCGTTCTCTCTGCATGTCTTCAATGAAAAAAATGATGTAGTGAAAAAATTATAGGGAAGGCCCCATTATCTGTCAATACAATTTGGCGTATTATGAAAATGATGCTGCGGAAAAGAAAAAATTTGGAAGTCATAAATAATGCACTTGTAATTTTGGGAAAAAAATTTTAAAGGTACATAGAGGAAATCCCTAATGTTATACAATGCATAACAATACATGTGCGTTCCCCAATTCTTCATGGTGAGAGTGTACCCCATAACCTGAATCTTGTCCACTGGCAGTGGGATGTACATGTGAGGATAAAATGGATAACAATAAATCAAGCGTGAATGTGACCGACCACGAATTAAAAGTATTGATGAAAGCTTTGGCGAAGTCAGTCCAGTATGTGCAAACAAAGTATATAGTCATGACATTTATTGCCGGATTCTTGATTGGTTTTGGCGTTGCAGTGTTGATAATGAATGTAATGGGGGTGAGTCAAAAGAAACTTTCTGATGCGAATATCGTTCTGCAAAAGGCGGATGAAGCCACGCATGGAACTCAAGAGGTCAGACCAGCAGTAAAGAGCGTAACCCCCGTGAAGACAGCTCCTGCTGATGAAAAAACTGTAGAGAGCAGTACCTCCCCGTTGCCCCAGGGAAAGGGAACGGCGGTTGGGGAAGTAAAGCATGACACTGCCGTCGCCCAGGCTAAAGTGTATATCCATTATGCCAGGGAAAAAGATAAAAAAATGGCAGAAGATTTTTCTGCCTTTTTAAAGAATCGGGGTTACGCTTCCGTGAATACTGAAAAAATTCGGCATTGGAAGAGGGACATCCGGTACTTTCACGATGAGGACGAAGATTCGGCGATTCTTCTCAAGAAACACCTTAACGATTTTCTCGCCGGTACAGCCAAAACGGCAAAGTTTAATCTACATATTAAAAATTTAAGCACGCGTTATCCTCACGCACAAAAGGGCGCACTCGAAATATGGGTGTTTTTTTAGCGAGATAAATGATTAATATCGAATCGGCCAGTTACATAATGCTCCTTGTCGGGATTATGATTCTATCAGGGGCATTGGGTGGTATGACAAGCGCTTTTCTGAGGAAAAGTGACGATCAGCCATTCTTGATGGTATTCTTTAAGCATACCTTTGTCGGTATTGTCACCGCCATGATAGTGCCGCTAATCCTGAATGTATTTTCCAGCGACTTGCTTGATGCCGGACAGACAAGGCCGCTGAAATTGTTTACCTTAAGCGGGTTGTGTATTTTTTTCGCGCTGTTTTCAACGAGATTCCTGGAAAGTGTATTCAGAGGCCGAAAACCTGATGAAAGACAACATTCTCCGCAGGTCCAACAGAGCGGCGACAAGGGGGAGAAAAAACAAGAAGCCAGGAGTGCCGCGGCCCCTCTGGAGACCTCCGAAAAAACAAAATTGTCTGAGAATCAGTTAAAAATACTGAGAACTCTTGTTGGGGCTGAAGGATCAAAACTCTCTTTAGCGGAACTTCTGAGGGCTTCAGCAATACCGCAAAGCGAATTTGATGAAATTCTTGCAATGCTGATAGTAAGGGGATTAGTAGCCCAGGAGCTCATTGAAGGAAAGAAGCTTCAGTTTGTCTTAACGGCACGGGGAGAACAGCAGTTGAAAAAAATGCCTAAATGACACTTCTCACCACCACTTTTTTCTTTTGAAATACACCAGCATAGAAACAGCAATAGTGATCATGACACCCCAGACGGAAAAATACCCCCAATGCCATTCAAGCTCCGGCATATACTTGAAATTCATGCCATACACACCGGCCATAAATGTCAGCGGCATAAATATGGTGGCGATGATAGTCAGCACTTTCATAATTTCGTTCATTCTGTTACTGACACTCGAGAGGTATATATCCAGTACGCTGGAGAGCATATCCCGGAAGGTCTCTATGGTATCTATCACCTGAATAGTGTGATCATATATATCTCTCAGGAATATATTTGTCGATTCATGAATCAGCTGACACCCTGTGCGCTCAAGACTGCTGATTGTTTCTCGCAGAGGCCAGACGGATTTCCGCAAAAAAATCATATCCCTTTTCAGACGTTGAATGGCCTGCAGCGTTTGTGTTGACGGATTCTTGACCAGCGATTCTTCCAGATACTCGATTTTTTCACCCAATTGTTCAAGAATAGTAAAATAATTGTCAACAATCGTATCAATAAGCGAATATGCAAGATAATCGGCTCCGGCTTTTCTCAAATTTCCTTTGCCGGCCCGGATTCTTTCCCTTATAGGTTTAAACATGTCTGTCTCTTTTTCCTGGAAGGAAATGACAAATTTAGGGCCAAGGATGATACTGATCTGTTCTGAGGTTATCTCTTTGCGTTCCCCTCCGTTATTATAAAAAGTCTTGAGCACTACATAGAGGTATTCACAGAAATCCTCCATTTTGGGGCGCTGATCTGTATTGAGGATGTCTTCCAGGGTAAGGGGGTGCAAACCAAAAATGACCCCCAGTTCCTCCAACACCCTGGTCTCATGGATACCTTCTATATGTATCCATGTCACTGTTGGACTATTTTTGTATTGGCGGCACTCGTCAGTTGTCCTGATTTCTTTTTCCTGAAGGTGAGTTTCATCATAATCGAAGACAGTAATTTTAGTTTTTTCAATCAACTGTTCCCCAATGTGAATAAGAGATCCCGGGGGGAGACCGGCCTTTCTGGAGCGTTTTTTCAACTGCCTGGGCATGCTCATTTATCTCCTTATCTTAATCACTACATCGATGGAAGGCGCCTTTTTTCCTTCAAATTGAACCTCAGGAGGGATCACGAGCTTTGGCTTGAATGTTGTTGTCGAGGTCAATGCCCGGAGGTCAATCGGCGCTGTTTTTATCTTGATGTCATTCCGCAATTGTCTGGTCGGTACCAGCACCCTCAGCGATGAGGGGCTTGCGGTGATCTTCTGAACGATAATCCCCGGACCCGGTTCATTTTCCGTAACCACTTCGACGGGAACAGAAACACGGACAAACTTGGATGCAGTGACGGTTATTCTGCTCGGCTTGATCACTACGACACTTATGTTTGAAGGGGTATTTATCATTTCTTTGGTGAGCATGACGTCCTGTTTCCCCTCCTGAATTTGAGAAAGATTGAGGGATACTTTGAGCGCTTCCGTATTCAGAAGCTGAAAAGCCTGAGAAGTGCCGGCCAGCATTATTTTCGCGTCTCTAATTTTAGGTTCTTCTATAAACCACTCCGATGGTACATTAAGATATTCGACGGGTACGGAGAAATCTTTGTATATGGATTCCTTCTGGTAACCGAATATGATCCAGAGTACGCAGGCAAGGAAAATGGCGATGACCTTTTCCTTCGTATTTTCCTTTAACCACAGCGAAACGGTGCCCGGTTTCGTGAGAGGGGTTTTGCTGCGGTAATAGGATTCTAACTCTCCTTTGAGAGCCGACGCGCTTGCCACCTCTTTGATCTGTTCTCTCCGGGCGATGGAGATAGTTCCCCGTTCCTCCGAAACAACAATGCAGATGGCATCGGACCGTTCGGAAAGACCGAGGGCTGCCGTGTGGCGAAGACCTGAGATTCCGAAGGAGCCTATATTTTGTGACAGCGGCAGGTGGCAACCGAAGCGGACCACGGTGTTTCCATCGATCACGACGGCGCCGTCGTGGCCAATGGAGTGAGGGTCAAAAATACTCTCAAGGAGGGGTTCGCTGAGAACGCCGTTAAGCTCTGTACCGCCGCTGAGGTGCCTGCCGAGTGGATCATTTCCCTGGATCACAATAAGGGCGCCAATGCGTTTCCTGGCAAAGTCTGCGACGGTCTGCGTAATAATTTCAGCAGTGTGCTCGTGGGGGGTAGTGTAAGGAGTCTTTTTCCTGATTATTCCCAGAATTGCGAGACGCTCAAAGAATCTCCGGAGGTCTTCCTGGAAGATAACAACGAGGACAAAGAGGAGAATGGCAAAGAATCCCTGAAGGACGACGGTGGTAAGGTAAAGCTGGAAAAACTTGGCAACGATATAGATAAAACCAAGGAGGCTTATTCCCAGCAAGACAAACCGGGACGCCCTGTCCTTAAACCATATAAGGAGGGCGGAGATCATCACAGAGATAATCGCAATGTCGAAAATATCTTGAATTCTTATACTTTGGAGCAATGTCCAGATACTGTCGATCATGGTATTTTCTTTTCCCGTCACGTGAGGTGAAAATATTGTATATTAGTCGCGATAGAAGCGTATGCGGTCAATCCAAAGCGTTCCCTTGATATCCGAGTTCCTTCGCACATCCACACCAAAGTCAAATCCCTCCACCCGATGGAGTCTCATGACTTGATCACCTGCTTCCGCCCCATGGGTCTTCGCTCCTTCTTTTATCCATCCCCTGGCTATCACCATTTTATTGAAAGGAATCCTTATCTTTTCCCAGGCCCTGTCCGCTTCGAAGCTTCCGATCCACATATCGATCTTATTGGGGTTATCTGGATGGGACATTTTTATGCCCATGGATGCGTAAAGTCGCTCCGTAGATCTGACATAGAATTCAATACCGTCGTAAAGGCTCAGATCCCGTTTCTTTCTATTCTCAATGTTCGCATACATCGGTCTTTGCCGCGCCATAAGGTTAAAATCGAGTCTCAGAGATCTTTTTGAGTTTTCCGCTCCCTCAGAACGGTCTATGGTGGATTGATAATAAATCTTTCTCCCCACCTTCATGAGTATCCATGAGGGGTTAATGAGAGTTTCCTCAAAATCCTCTCCCAGGGGGCCGGAATCCCTCACTTCAGCTGGTTTAAACAATCGTGTTTTCATGGCGATTGCCGCGATAGCCTGACTGGTTCTCACATTGACCACTCTCAGGTTAATATTCCACTCATCCCCTATTTCTGCAAGCGTTCCCGCGAGGATAAGGTCGGCGATAATGAGCTGCCCCGCAACTTTATCACGGGTTTCTTTCGCCATGCCGCTTAAGCTTAGCTCAATTTCGTTCATGATGGATTTCAGCTTGGTACGCTCGAGGACAACAAACTGTCCTGAGTCTATCAGCGCCGACGTAAGTTCTTCAAGGCTCACTCTTCCCGCTTCTTTTTCGTGGCCTTTTATAACCTCGAAGTCCACCACGGCGATGGTTTTTTTCGGAACCATCAATTTAATGACAGTTCCGACCTGATAGGGTAGGGGCTTTTCGAATTCAATGACTGCCGTGTTCCCCCGGATAGTCTTGACTGTCGCCGTTATTCCATCCACTTCTGTTTTGATGCCTTCGATGAGAATGGTTTTTTGCACGACCTGCTGGGCAATGTCACTCGCCGGTGATCCGGGAGTCTTTTTCAATTCGGGGATTTTGAGAACTGCGGTGACCGTGTTTCCGGAAATGGTCTGGACCGTGCCCTCAATATGGAGAAGGCTTGCGGATTCGCGTTTCTCCACCGGCCCAGGAGATGCACAACTGGATATGGAGAGCGCAAAGCACATAATAATAAAAATATTCGAGAGCTTCATAGGTAACTCCTTACTATTCGTTCAGAGAACTACTGTAATTTAGAACACGGCCATGTAATTTTTGCAATAGGCAATATTGTGG
>PDVJ01000206.1_pt2 | contig 16571 bp, 14 predicted proteins | sample 1369811 | NCBI WGS metagenome assembly PDVJ01 (sample SAMN07795376, study PRJNA414565) | Alkali sediment metagenome, whole genome shotgun sequencing project. | reverse complement strand
CATCGGGTTGCTCAAGGGAGAATGCTGGTGCAGGATCTTGAGGTTCAACTGCTTCGGCCACCAGTCCCTGTTCGACGTGCCGCTGCCGAAGCTGCTCTTCCAGCCGAGGCCCTGCTCTTCAAGGCCGGCGCCCTCGGGCTCAGGCCCCACATGGGACGCAGAACCGGCGCCATGGCATTTGCCGAAGGTGTGCCCGCCGGCGACGAGCGCGACGGTCTCCTCGTCGTTCATGGCCATACGTGCGAAGGTTTCTCGAACGTCACGGCCGGAGGCGACCGGATCCGGGTTGCCGTTGGGGCCCTCCGGGTTCACGTAGATCAGGCCCATCTGCACGGCGGCGAGCGGGTTTTCGAGATCCCGATTGCCGGAGTAGCGGTTGTCGCCAAGCCAGGTATCCTCGCTGCCCCAGTAGATGTCCTCTTCGGGCTCCCAGACGTCCTCGCGTCCGCCCCCGAAGCCGAAAGTCTTGAATCCCATCGATTCCAGGGCACAGTTGCCGGCGAGGATCATCAGGTCGGCCCAGGAGATTCTCCTGCCGTATTTCTGCTTGATCGGCCAGAGCAGACGGCGCGCCTTGTCGAGGTTCACGTTGTCGGGCCAGCTGTTGAGGGGCGCCAGGCGTTGGGAGCCGGACCCTGCGCCTCCACGACCGTCACCCATGCGGTAGGTGCCCGCGCTGTGCCAGGCCATCCTGATGAAGAGACCCCCGTAGTGACCCCAGTCGGCCGGCCACCAGTCCTGGGAGTCGGTCATCAGTGCATAGAGGTCCTTCTTCAGAGCCTGCAGGTCGAGTTTCTTGAATTCCTCAGCGTAGTTAAACTCCTCCCCCATCGGATTGCCCATGTGCGAGTGCTGATGAAGAATCTTGAGGTTCAACTGGTTCGGCCACCAGTCTCGGATCGACGTGCCACCACCGGCAATGGGTTTGCTTGTCCTGCCCGTTACCGGGCACTTGCTGTTTTCAGTCATAATGTTTACTCCTTCCTTGTGTCATGTACACAAATCTGGCAGTCAAAAAAAAGTTGTTCACTCTTGATCTGCTCTTTGTCCTCAATATATTTCCTGTTTTCTTAAAAGGTTAACCGCTGCCTTGCCTGTCTGTGAAATACCTGGAGATCATCCTTCAGAAAAGGAATCAGAAGCGCATGTTCGTTTTTTCAAACCTACTATAGAGTCGGCGGCAATGTATCATAGAAAAAACTTTACGGTCAATTATGATACTTTTTTATTTTCACATTATCCGATATCAACCTCTGGAAACATCATTTAAACCGTTTCTTATAGCATCTGACACAGCTCGACCAGAACACAGTATGTTTCCTTCGCATGGAGGAAGGCGATTTTCTTTCCGTCCGCTCCCATACGGGGCACCTTATCAATGAGACGGATGCCTTTGGCTTCCAACATAATAACCTCCTTTGTTTCTGTTTTTTATATTTGTCACCTCCCGGCAATTCAGGAGTTCGCCGACCAGTAAATCTTTTGGAACTTACATTAATCCACCCTATTAATTAAAAAATCATTTTAATTAATAGTTATATCTAATTGCCATATAATAACAAATAATAATTGATTGCAAATACGGTTAAAAAAACTCTATGTTTTTTTTCCGCGGCACTCCGGACATATGCCGAAAAAATCAAGCCGATACGTCAGGATCTCAAAACCGCTTTCTCGAGTAATTTCTTTCGTCATTTGATTCAGGCTTTCCAGATCCGGGTCGGTTATCTTCCTGCACGTAACGCACACTATGTGCGGGTGAGGATGCGGTTTGCGTCCGTCATATCGGGTGCCTTCCCCTGCAAAACCAAGTTCCAAAACCTCTCCCAGTGATTTGATGAGCAATATGTTGCGATACACCGTCGCTTCGCTGATGCCGGGAAAGTTCCTCTGGAGCTCACGGTAAATATCTTCAACGCTGGGATGACCTTCGCTCTGTGAAAGAATTTTGATGATGGCGAGTCGCTGAGGAGTCAGTTTATGGTTGTGCTCCTTGAGCTTATCCACCATAGCCTTGTATCGTTTCCCCGATTCCGACATAATTAGGAATTCCTCCTAAATAATATTCACTACTATTTATATCGGCACTTATTGCAGTTGTCAAGGGTTTTATTTAAGAGGGTACGCAGGTTATTCTCTACTTCCCTGTAATTGAAACTACACCGGTCGCGGAAGTATCTCAAGATGAGCCGTTTTTGATTAAGCCGTAACGCTGGATTTTTGTGCGTAGAGTCTTGCGGTCAATTCCTAAAAGCTGGGCCGCCTGGCTCTGATTCCAGGATGTTGAGAGCAGTGCCTGGATGATCTGCTTTCGTTCCGCTTCCTCAAGAGGTGGTAACAGAGGCAATGCCTCATCCCACTTGAGACGGAATCTTTCCGGTAGGTGTTCGGGCAGGACCACCATGAAAGGGGAAAGAAGCAGTGTTTGTTCCAGAACATTCTGCAATTCACGAACATTTCCAGGCCATTTATATGCCATAAGAAGCTCCATGGTTTCATCGGAAATGCGGACGGAGGGGTATCCCAGTTTTTTCAGGAGGGATTCGACCAATTGAGGTAAATCTTCTTTGTGCTCCCGCAAAGGGGGCATATGCAGGCGCACCACGAAGCGATAAAGCAAATCGGACCGGAAGGTGCTTTTTCTTATTTCGTCATCGATAATACGGTTTGTTGCCGCAACGACCCGGACATTGAAATTCTTGACTTCGTGACCACCGAGTCTTCTGACCTCTCCACTCTGCATAAAACGCAGAAGTTTGCCCTGGAGGGAGGGTGACATTTCCGTAATTTCATCGAGAAAAATCGTTCCTTTATGAGCGGACGCAAACAGTCCTTCATGTTTATGATCTGCTCCCGTATATGCCCCTTTTTCGTACCCAAACAGTTCTGAATCAAGAAGAGTATCGGGGATGGCGCCGCAGTGCACTACTACGAAGGGTTTCTCCCGGCGTGAACTCAACTGATGGAGAGCCCGTGTCGCCAATTCCTTTCCTGTGCCGCTTTCACCTTCGATCAAGACACTCGCATCAGCATCCGCGATGCGCACGATCTGTTTATAAAATTCCACCATTGTTGCGGAAGAACCAATAAATTGCGGTTCACCTGCTATTTTCGGCTCCCCGTGCAAGCGACGTTGCCTCAGCTCCCGTACTTCAAGAACTTTTAGTACCATGGCGCGAATGGCTTCCGGTGAGAATGGTTTGCTGATGTAATCCCATGCACCCAACCGCAACGCCTCCATGGTGGTCTCCAATGATCCGTATGCGGTCATAAGGATAACGGGCAGCTCCGACCATTTTTCACGCACAAGGCGGAGAAACTGAAGTCCATCGATATCGGGCATTCTAATATCCGACATCAGGAGATCATACTGCGAGAGATCTTTGTTCAGAGCCTCTTTCCCTGAGGTATACGAATCTACTTTGTAACCTTCCCGAGAGAGCGCCTCCTGAAGGAACTCACAGGCGACCGCATCATCGTCTAACACAAGAATTCTGATATGTTGTATTTTTGTTTGCACGCCCACTTCCACATGCGGTTTCGCAAAATTACATCTGTCGTTCTTCTTCTATTCAGTCGCAAAGAGGATTCGAGGATTTAAGCGTTCACGTGTGTGAACCATTCACTTAAATCATGCAGATACCCGCAACTTTTTGGAGATGAAACACATTTTTTAATTTGGGTTTTACTACCCTTAAAGGATGATGTTCGTCAATATAAATTTATACATCACTTTCGTACTGCTTGCGTGCCGGGCATTAATTTTTATCTCGTCTCAACACCTTTACTTTTTTAGTCGATTTCCTGAAACCATCTTCCAGGAGCTGCATAGCTTCTTTTTCCCTGATTTTTATATTCTTCTCGCCCATGACAACCGCAATAAGTCTTATATTTTCTCTTTTGGCTGTGGCAACCAAGTGAAAGCCGGCGGCGCGCACAAAACCTGTCTTCAGGCCATCTACATCAGATTGCTGCTTTATCAAAGTGTTACTGTTTTGTTGAGTAATGTCCCGGTATTTATACTCCTGCATAGAATGAATGTGTAACGCTTCAGGAAAATCACGGATATATGCACGGGAAAGCTTGAGAATGTCTCTGGCAGTAGACACCTGTCCTGGAGCCGGAAGGCCGTGAGGATTTATAAAGCGGCTGTGTTTCATGCCCAGTTCGCGGGCTTTAACATTCATTATCTCAACAAATTTTTCACAAGTGCCTCCGAGATGTTCTGCAACTGCAACGCTGGCATCATTCGCGGAAACTACAGCTATACCTTTGATCAAGTCTTCCAATGCTGCTTCCTTATCATCCACAAGATACATAGTTGACCCCCCGGTAAGCTGGGCCTCCACGCTTATTTTTATCATGTCTGCAGGCTTAATTTTTCCCGCTTTCATTGCTTCTTGCACGAGGTAGAGAGTAAGGATCTTGGTCAGGGAAGCAGGGGGCATGGGTTTATCGGGGTTTTTTATATAGAGAATTTTGCCGCTGTCTGCATTCATCACTATTGCGGATTTTGCTTTAATTGTGCTGCGGGGTGCAGCAAGAAGCTCTGATGGGAAGTATAAAAAAGCAACACACAAGAGACACAAATAGGACGCACGTGTACGTCTGTTCATTGAATGATATCCTCGAATGCTAAATTACAGGGGGACTGACCTCCTGTGAGTTAAGATGGGTAACAGCGGTCCTTGATTTATCTTTAAGTATTTGATGTCTTCCGGCCATATATCAGTGAGTGCAATATATAATCTGCCGCCGGTTCCACGAGGGCTTCTGTATCGGGAGAGAGGTTTCGGTGAAAGTCAAAGTTATAACCGCGGATCGATACAAGGTGCCCCGTGGGTTCCCACTGATAAAGGGCTTTGAGCAACGCAAGAATCATTGCCGGCCCCATGTGGTGAGTGAGGGTAGCCGGCGCATACTCAGGTGATACAGGTACACAGTAAAGATTGTCGACATTTCCCAAGACATGGGCGTCTACAAAGACGACCTGGTCGTACCCTGCCAAAACCTCCAATAATTCCGGAGCAAGTTGAACCAGAAAAATGGAATCGATTGGTTTCCCGAGTTCTTCCAGCCCGGTTTCGTCTTCGGCAAGCATATCTTGACCGAGGCGCCGCCGCAATGCATGAATCACGTGATATGCAACGCCGTCGTCACCACGATCAATACTGCCAAAACCAATTATCAGAGTACGAGGCATCCGTTCCCTATAGCAAAAAGGCAAAAAAAATTGCAAGCGGGAAAACAATTAACGTCCGCCCGCTTGCAACAGATTCAATCAGATGATCTCCTTACCGGGAGATACGATCCAGGACGGTGCCGTCCGCCGCCTTCAGCGTGATCTCCAGGGGCATCTTTCCGATGGCATGGGTAGCACACGACAGGCAGGGATCGTAACAGCGGATCGCCGCCTCCACACGGTTCAACATACCTTCGGTAAGCTTGTTGCCGTCCACGAAAGCCTTGGCAACGAGCCCTGATGCCGTATGCATGGCCCAGTTGTTGTTGCCGGTCGCCACAATCAGGTTCACCCTCGTCAACTGGCCGTTCGCGTCCGTGCCGTAATCATGGAAGAGGGTCCCTCTCGGAGCTTCGACCACACCCACCCCGTTGCTCGGAAGATCTGTTATTTTCGGATATGCACGGATATCGGTAGAGAGGATATCCGGATCATCCATCAACTGCGCAATGCGCTCCAGGGCATACACAAGCTCGATCAGCCGGGCATAATGATAGTACAGGGAGCCCTCCACGGGCTTGCCGCCGTTGATCGTCTTGAAGACTTTAAACTCCTCGTTCGCCAGGGGCGTGCCGATCTTGTCCGCCACATTCAGGCGCCCCAAGGGGCCGACACGGTAGGTCCCGTTCGGCCAACCCAGCATTCTCAAATAGGGATACTTGAGGAACGACCAGGACTCCACATGCTCGGCTATGTAGGAGAGGTAATGGTCCGTCTTGAACTGCGCGAGGGGCTTCCCTTCCGTATCTCTTACCCGGATCTCGCCATCATACAGCTGCAGGCCCCCTTCCATATCCACCAGACCCATATAGTTGGAGGGGAAGGATGCAAATACGTTCACCAGGTCCTGGTTCGCCCCGATCCAGTCCTTGCCGATCTTTACGGCAACCTTGGCGATATCCACCATGGTGCCGAATTCCGCCATAATCGCGTCGCGGTCTTTAGAGGAAAGGGGTGCGTTAACCCCGCCGGGTACACCAAAGTTGGGGTGCACGCGCTTCCCGCCAAGCCTCTCAATGATTTGCTGCCCCCAGCGGCGCAGATTTACTGCCTTCAATGCCAGCTGCGGATCCGCCGCGATGATCCCGAATACGTTCCGTATGGCCGGATCGGCATCAAAGCCCAATACCAGGTCCGGTGCCGCCAGGTGGAAGAAGTGCATCCCGTGGGACTGCACAAACTGCCCCATGTGCATCAACTCACGCAGCAGCTTGGCCGGTCGCGGCGGGTCTACTCGCGCAACTCCATCGCAGGCCTTTGCCGATGCCAGGTGATGGCTTACGGGACAGATACCGCAGATGCGCTGGGTAATCTGCGTCATCTCAAAGTATGGGCGCCCTTCACTGAATTTCTCCAGACCACGGAATTCGTCCACATGGAAAAAGGAGTGGTCTACCTTGCCTTCTTCATTCAGATGAATCGTGATCTTCCCGTGACCCTCGATTCGTGTTATTGGTTCAATGGTTATCTTTCGAGTTTCCATAAATATTCTCCTCTAATCATATGTAAAAAGGTGGGGTGGCAGAATTATGGGCGTGCGCCCGGCAAGAAGTTCCGTCAATGCGTACCAAAACGCATCGGCTCTCGGCGGGCAGCCGGGGATAAAGAGATCAACCTTTACCACTTCACCAATACCTGTGACCATTTCAAGGGGCTTCCCCAGCTCCGGAGAGTCAGGAATGAAACCGTCCACAACTGGTTCTGTATCTATGTAAGCACGCTTTAATGCTGCATCCGTGCCACACAGATTGCGCATAGCGGGGACACCCCCAAAAGTAGCACAGTCACCTACGGCGATAAGTATCTGGCAGCGTTCGCGCATCTGCTTTGCAACTTCGACGTTGTGTGTGTTACAGATCGCCCCTTCGAGAATACCCACAGTTACCCCTTCTTTCGGTGGATGTTTAAGGTCCGTTACCGGACTTGATGTGATTTCCACCAGTTCTAACAGTTTTACCACGCGTTCATCAATGTCCAACAATGACATGTGACATCCCGCACAACCAGCCAGCCAGTCAGTAGCGACTTTAACTTTTGCCATCGTCGATTCTCCTTTCACTTAAGTTCCTGGGTTGCGCGAGCCGAAATCTCGTCCAATGAAGTGGCAAGCTTCTTGCCCAGCTTGTTTGCCAATAAGGAGATGATCTCCCAATCCGACTTGGCTTCTCCCGCAGGTTCCACCGCTTTGCTGACTTTCTGCACGCGGCCCTCTGTATTTGTTAAGCTTCCTGCCCGTTCCGACCATATGGCCATGGGGAGCACCACATCAGCCTTTTCGGTGATCGGTGATACGTAGCTGGCCTGAACGACTACAAAAGCTTTTTTATCAACATCCTTCAGCACATCTGCGCTTTCCAAACCTTGCTCACCGAGCAGGGCATACAATACTTTCGCAGCAGATGCCTTGAACCCGTTATTAAAACCAAAGGCCACCGCCGCGCGTGTATTAACACCCGGTTCAATGGCTACGAACGCAGCCTTGCCCTGGAGCTTTTTCAGGGCACTAGCGCCCTTTTCCGTAATACCAGCACCGTAGAGAACGACAGGACTTCCCGCACGTTCTGCAACCTCAACGGCTTTACCTATGTCGGCCAGGATCATGGTAGCGAAAGGCGCCAATCCATTATCCTTGCCACCCACCAATATAAGCTTTGCACCCCTGTCAACAGCGTGTTTGACAAAGAAAGAGGCAACAGGCTGATCCTTGGCCGGATCCGTACCTGCGACCAGAATGACATCGCTCTTCACGATATCAGCGAGAGAGCCTTGCGGCTTATCGAACAATTTAGGTGCAGCGGAATTCAACAAGCCTACATTGGTTGCTTTCAATTCCTTGCAAAACAGCTGACCAAGCAGGTAGAGCGCCTCATTCGTAGAATTACTGGAAGTCAGTACCCCTATCTCTTTGGCGTTTGTGCCGCTAATTTTCTCAGCGATTGTCTTCAATGTTTCATCCCAGCTTGATGGACGGAGTTTGCCCCCTATACGGATCATAGGCTGGGTAACACGCGTGCGATCTTCATAAAGAGGATCAAAACGGCCATTTTTGCAAAGAAGCCCTGCATTTATCTCTGCATCCCAGTCACTTTCAATACGCAAGACATTACCGCCACGGGTCACGATCTCCATGCCGCAGCCTATACTGCATTGATTACATGTAGATTTGATGTGTTCTGTCTGTATATTGCGTCCCATGTATGCGCTTCGTTTATCGCAGAGAGCTCCCGTGGGGCATACCTGCAGGCAAGAACCACAAGAGATACATGTTGATTCGCCGAAGGGAACATTCGCATCGGCATGGATCATGGAACTTGCACCGCGATTTCTCAAGCCTAGTGTATGATTGGCCACAAGATCTCCGCAGGCACGCTCACACCGGCCGCAGAGGACGCAACGGTTGTGATCCATGAAGAAGTACTTGCGTGAAGCGTCCACGGGGAAGCCTTTTGTGTAGGTTGGGTAAATCCAGTGATCGATGCCATAGCGGTACCCCAGGTTTTGTAGTTCGCAGTCTCCACTCATCTGGCACATGGGGCAGTAATGATTTCGTTCTGAAAATAACAGATCGAGAATTAATTTTCTTGCCTTCACTACCTGTGGAGATTCCGTCTGTATTTCCATTCCCTCTGTAATGGGGAAAGTACATGCCGTTATTAATGTACGCTGTCCTGTCACCTCCACAACACATATCCGGCAAGCACCAATTGAAACTAACGCAGGATGGTCACAGAGCGTCGGTATGTCAATGCCCACCTGCTTTGCAGCCTGGAGAATGTTACTGCCGGCAGGTGCACTGATTTTTTGGCCATTCATGGTAATATTGACCATCGTCATCGTTTGCCACGCCTCCTTTCCTTTCTAAATAAATCGTTTTTTTATTTTCACTACGGTGAATATCCGAAACACAGCAGGTGTTGCCCTCTTTGATAACGCATTGATTCGACTCACAGAAGGGGAATTATGCCTGATCGGAGCATATGTCCATCAAAACATATGCAACGCTCGACTATCAGAAAGAGGGTTTTGTGTCAAGAGAAAATTACCATATACGAGAGGGCACCACAGGGCGCGGTTCCCCCTTGACAAAGCTCTTGAATGGAGTATTTTTGAGGATGATTGGCGTTAACTGAACAATCCCGTGTTCTCGAACTCTTCTATATCTTTGTCTGAATAGCCGATTTCGAGGAGGACCTCTTTTGTGTGAATACCGGGGGGCATACCGGCATATTTGTACTGGGGCGGCGTTTCAGAAAACTTTATGGGGCTGGCGAGTTGCCGCACCTTTTCCCCATCGGGAAGACCCACTTCCACCACTATGCCCCGCTCTGTTGCGTGGCTATTGTTCAGCGCCTCCGACAGGGAAAGAACCGGCTCCACACACGCATCAACTTTGCGAAATTCTTCTGTCCACTCGTCTCTCGTCCTCGTTTTGATAATATCACGGACACGCTTTTTGGCGATTTCTATATTTGGGGGTTCAATGCCTCCCGAAATAAGTTCCTTACATTTAATGGTTTCGCAGAATGCGGCGAAAAATTGAGGCTCAATGCTGCCGACGCTTAAATATCCTCCGTCTTTTGTTTCATAGAAATCATAGAGGGAGCCGCCGTTGAGGAGCGTGTGTTCACGGAGCGGATCCTGCCCATCAACCAGGAAGTTGGCGCCATACATGGCATTAAATGCGAGCATCCCGTCTGTCATGGAAATGTCAATGTGCTGTCCTTTACCTGTTGTGCTGCGGCACACAACAGCAGCGAGAATGCCGATAATCGCGTTATTGGAGCCTGAGGCGATGTCAGCGATCTGTATGCCTGTAAGGCTCGGTCCCGACTCTCTTTTCCCTGAGTAGGACATGATACCAGAACGGGCCAGATAATTGATATCATGTCCTGCCCTGTTCCGAAAGGGCCCCGTCTGGCCATAGCCGGTCAACGAACAGTAAATAAGAGAGGGGTTAATTGTTTTCAAACTTGCATAGTCCAGACCGAACTTTGCCATGACTCCGGGACGAAACTGCTCGATCAGAATGTCATAGGTGGCAAGCAACTGATGAATAATCTTTACCGCCCTGCCGTCCTTCAGATTCAAGTTCATAGACCGCTTATCTCGGCCAAGGTGGGTGAAGGCGGCAGACATGTTGACGCCGGGAATAATGGGAGGGATGTAGGCGACCACATCGGGCCGTGAGCGGGATACAACCCTTAGAACCTCAGCCCCCATATCCGCGAGGACCATTGTCGCGTAGGGGCCCGGAAGAAGGGTCGTAAAATCCAATACTTTTAATCCGTAAAGCGGTCCTGTCATAGTGTTCTCCTTTACACAATCAACGTTCAAATATTCCCACAATCCTTATAGAACAGACCTTCAGGCACGGGTATGCATCCGGATTATGAGTCAATACGCGATGGAGTTTTTTTAAGCACTATTCGTGCATTTCAAAAAGGCGTTTCCTCTTTATCGTTCCAAAAGGAAGCTATGCTTTGGAGATTTTGAGAAACGTTGTTCCTCTGAGGAACGTGAAGCCCCGCTCCCCGATCGAGTCGAGGACATGCCTGTGGGCCGAAGAGCTTCCCAATACCATAAGCGCACGATGGACTTAAAATTTGAAAAACTTTTGGATGAGTTGCGACTTCATCAGGTCTCCTTCAACTTTAAGCTTACCCGACATAAAGGCCTGCATGGCATTTAATTTTCCTCCAATCATATCAAGAAAATCCGCCGCATCCATTTTTATGGTGCTTGTTGGACTTGCATGGGTGCCGGGTTCCACCTTGCATGCGCCGCTTTTGATTTCCGCATACCAGTTCTCTCCCCCTTCTCCTGATAACATGAACTGAAAGGTAACGTCTACACCGGATGCCGCATCTGCGTTAAACACGTGAGGCATTCTTTCGAAGACAGCCTTCACACCAGAAACTTCCTTCTTTTCATCCTTCACAATCATTTCCTCCTCTATCGTTTTATAGTTTGGGAGAATGCCTCCCATAAAATCCATGGCACTCACGTACTCCCGCGCATCTTCCATGCGTGAGATTTTTTCCCAGTGCGCCGCAACTTCTTCCACGCGGGGTATGTGTTTACCATCCCCCACCCAGGCGCCCTTTCCTGTCATTACTGCAGCACGATTATAAAAACCCATGCCGGCATTATATATTGTGCCGCTTGCGGGACATTCTTTTGCGCAGAGATAGAGAACCAGCGGCGCAATAAACTCCGGATTCATTTTTCCCTGAAGATCGGAAGGCAAAATATCGGATGTGAGTCGTGTGGCAGCCAATGGCGCCACGGTGTTAACTTTAATGTTGTACTTCTCCCCTTCCAGCTTCAGAGAATTCATCAAGCCAACAAGCCCCATTTTCGCGGTGCTGTAATTGGTCTGGCCAAAATTTCCGAACAGACCGGCTGCGGATGTAGTCATGACTATCCGCCCGTATCCATTTTCCCGCATAATCCTGAACGCGGGCCTGGTGACATGAAAGGAACCATTGAGATGCACATCAATTACCTTCAGCCAGTTGTCCTGCTCCATCTTCGCGAAGCTCTTGTCCTGCAAAATCCCGGCGTTGTTGATCAGAATATCTACCCTGCCGAAGGAATTGAGCGCTGTTCTCACAATATTTTCACCGCCTTCAGGTGTAGCGACACTGTCGAAACTGGCTACCGCATCTCCGCCCATCTTCTTGATTTCTTCTACTACCCTGGCTGCAGGAACCGGTGAGCCCTCGCCGGATCCATCCCTGATCCCACCGAAATCGTTCACGACAACCTTTGCTCCACGCCGGGCGAGTTCAAGGGCATACACCCTCCCCAACCCGCCGCCTGCACCCGTTACAATTGCAACCTGTCCATCAAAACGAATTTCTTCCTTCTGTACTTCTCCATATTCGAAGAGCCCCCTGTCGATCACAACATCTCCCCTGTGTGCATTCACTGTCTGCCAAAGCGCTTTCCCCTCTCCCGTTTTCCAGATACGCGTTTTTATCGGCTCGCCGGGATAGAGTGGTTGCGCAAAACGGCAGGCAAGACGTCGAACCTCTTCCGGCTTCCCTGGCGTGAGGCAGGCCATCAAGGCGCGGCAGGCGAAGCCGTAGGTACAGAGTCCGTGCATAATCGGCTTTTCGAAGCCCGACATTTTTGCAAATTCAGCGTCAACGTGGAGTTCAAATATATCACCGGAGAGCCTGTATATGAGTGGCTGATCCGGTAAGGGCACTGCGTCAACAACAAAATCAGGTTCCCGGCTCGGGAATTCAAAAGTCTGCTGGGGAGAGCTTTTGCCGCCAAAACCTCCGTCCAGGCGGCTGAAAAGGCTAATAATACTGGTAAAGAGTTTTTTGCCATTACTGTGAAATGTTTCACTTTCCACAACAATGACAGCTCCCCTCGAGCCCTTGTCGAAGTAATCCTTGATCCTTCCCTCTGTGGTCATGGTACCGGAAGGGGGGATGGGGTTATGCAAGACAAGATCCTGCTCACCGTGGAGTACACCGGCAACATTAATATTGCAGGCAGCCGTTATCTCCCAGAAGAAATCGAATATCATGGCAATCGCAAATGAAGGGATTACCTTAAGCTTTTTTTCATACGTGTAGTCAAGTTCATGAAATCCTGCCCCTACTCCCAGGGCATAAAGAACTGCGTCCTTCCATGTATAATCCTTCGTCAATGGGCCTATTTTTTTGCCGATTGCCGTCATGTTGAGTGCCATTGTGTAGTCTCCTTAATAATGTCTTTTTTTATTCATCTCACATGTACTGATAACAAGGGTTCGAGGATTCAAGGGTTCCAGTGCTAAGGTGCATGGAAACGCTGACTGTATACTTCGCATCATATATCCTTGAATCCTGGAAAATATATCAGTTCTTCGGCAATGACCCTCATTTTCTTTTATGTCCCAGAGGAATCAGATACAGCGGTTCGTGATTTGCGGGCAGGTTTAGAACCTTTCGAACCTGGTCATCGTTGAAGGCTCCTACCGGCACGGATCCAAGAGTGAGAGAAACCGCCTGAAGGTGTATATTCTGTGCTGCATGTCCTGCCTCAATTTTTACATAGCGTTCACCGCGCCGCCCGTACTTTCGTTCCACTCTTTCATATACCGCGGTGATGACAACAATAGCCGGCGACCCTCTTACGCACTCCTGGCCGAGGGCGGCTGATGACAGATCGTCGATTAAGTTCTGATCCGAGACACGTATGAGCTGGTGGGTGCGGGGCATATAGTGATATAACCCTTCTCGTAAGACCAGATATAATTCGAGAGGGTACAACGCTCCCGCGGAAGGAGCAGTCCTCCCCCCCCAGTTGCGGGTTATTCCCTGAGCAGCCCATAAAACCTGTGATATTTCAGAGGGTGTCAGGGGTTTGGAAGTAAAATTCCGCGTAGACTCACGTTTTGACAGTGTTTCTGCGATAGACATCCCTCCGTGTAATACAGGAGGGGGCAGTTGAATAACGTTGTCCGTTACATTACTGAACGACTTCACCCGTTTACCCTCCTTTGCATCAATTACACCTGAGAGGCTCATCACAAGAGTCAGGACAACCACGGCACGTCTCATCCATATACCATAGCATTTGCAATGCATATGAAACCCTAAATAAGTTTATGCTCGGCCGTTACGTAACTTTGATTCTTTGAGCCAACAAAGCTGCCCCGATAGCACCATTCTCCTGGGCATATGCGGATACCTCTATTGGTGTATCGAGGAGCTTCTCCAATGTCCTGACTAGTCCAATATTCTTTGCAACACCACCTGTCATCATGACCGGCGGCATAATTCCTATTCGCTTCATCATGGATGATATTCTGGCACAGATGGACTCATGGATACCGGCGATGATATTTTCTCTTTTCTCTCCCCTGGAAATGAGCGAAATTACTTCCGACTCCGCGAAAACCGTACACATGGAGCTTATTTGGGCGGGATTATCTGCGCTCATCGAAATTTCACCAAAATCATCAAGATTGACTTCGAGGGCGCCGGCCATAACTTCCAGAAAACGACCGGTTCCCGCGGCGCACTTATCATTCATGGCAAAATTTACAACAGTCCCATGTTCGTCCACTACTATTGTTTTGCTGTCCTGTCCACCAACATCTATAATAGAATGAATTTTGGGGTTTATATAGTGGGCTCCCGCAGCATGGCACGTGATTTCCGTGATAGCCCTGTCGGCTATAGTCATACTTTTTCTACCATAACCCGTTGAAACAATCCGGCCAATAGATTTATAAGTCATATCCAGTTCGGCAAGAATTGTCTCTAACACATTCCTCCCTGCCATCTCAGCGTTATACCCCGTAAAGATAACTTTCGTACCCAGCAATACCCCGTCCTTCATTACCGCTGCTTTGGTAGTGATGGAACCGATATCAATTCCTGCAGTATACATGGATTCTCCGTGATTTCTTGGGATAAAGATGGTTTTTTCTTGTATCCGGCGCAGTGGAAAGAGGTATTGGGTAAGACATTTTTTCCCCGTATATTCATGCCCCGCGAGCTCATTGATAAACGTATGTTTTTTATAGAAAAGATAAGACAAAGAGAGCACCGTGTCAATGACAAAAAATGGTGCGGTAAAGAACTGAAGGTGAAATCCTGAGGATAAATGCTTGATCAGGGATGACACGCCAGATGGAGAAAGAGTAATTACATTTCAAGTTTTTTTTCTCGCAATTCCTTGCGTATCGTTAGAGGATCTGTTGCAGGAAGATTTTCTGATTGTATTCCAACCTCTTCCATAATTGAATTAATGGCGATTGTTAAAAATGCGATAGCCTGAGGGAGTGTACAATTTTTTGTGGCTTCGAATGCCAGAGCATGTTTGTGCTGTTTGTACAATGCATAATACGTGAGTGATCTTCTCTGCTCCTTGTGAAGTGACGTATTGCTCGCCGTGTTGGTGTTATTTACCTGAAAATGAAATTTCTTGTCTCTAATCTTTGAATTTGATCTGTATGCTATTTTTTCAGCAAAACTGGCCAGTTCCAATTTATCCCCGTTGGGCAGGTCAAAAATGAGGGCGTCAATCACATTGCATTGTCCCCACCTGGAAGGATTTCTTTTGGGGGAAATCCATGTAGGAGAGTAGAAACCTGAACCTTGATGGAGGTTCAGAACATAGTCGGCGCGCTTGATAAGAGTTTTGGCAAGGTCAACAACTTTCGAATCAGGAGATGTATTATGGTTCTCCGGCAGATGGAACAAGCGGTTCATATCACCACCTAAACCTTGACGTTTTCCATTCACCACAGCTGGCAAATTCAAACGTGGTACGACGATCAATGTCCCCTTTTTTATCTTCACATCCGCATACCTCTCTGCAGTTAAATAACCTCCCGCCTCATCACCATGGATTCCGGCAAAGATAAGCAGCGCAGGCCCTTTTTCTTCTCCGGAAATGATGTGGACAGCCACTTCTTGATTCGTGCCGCCGAAAAATCTTTGAACATGCACGAATGGTTTTGATGGCTTGGATGAAATACTCTGCCTGATTGTGAAAAAATCGGATGCACAAAAAACGGAAATGAATAGTGAAAAAACTAATACATAGATTCGCCAATAATTTGCCATCCGGCCTGCCCTTTTTTCAGGTAAAATATTTTTTTACTATCGCTTTTGAAATTATTTGAATTGTATCTTTGATGAAATCTCGCNACGNCGATATTGCCGCCATGTTCNGGTGGNACAAGAATCGCCAGATTTTCNATTTTTACGCGAATGAACTTTTTACTTTTATTAGTTTTTTCTTTGTGTCGTGCGAAGGCATGGTAGCCCATTCCNTCACCGTTCACAAACGCNGGGGAATAAAAGNTTAAATATTTTTTCGTGTCGATGCTCTCCCAGGACTGCCTCCATGAGTTGATAAAATTTCTCAGTTCGTTTGACAGTTCGTTCTGATTTTCAATGCTCACATAGCTGAGCTTATTGACGATTGCAATGGGGGTACCGTTCGGTTGGAGAAACTCACTCATTTCCTTCAGTACATCATTGCTCACCACGATGCAGCCCTTTGTGTCGAGGACGTCTGCTCCTATGGATTTATGAATGCTATGTCCGTGTATCCAAATGCCGCTCCCTTCCTTTCTTTCTTTGCGATCGAGGAAGTTGGGATAATTCAGGACAAACGCACCATAGCCATAGTTTTCTGCGAGGGCTTTACCAGGAGCAAATCTCCGGAAAAAGTAAATCCCTTCAGGGGTGGCAAAATCTCCCTCGCTTCTTTTGTCATGATTGTTTGCGCCAATCACGCAGGGGTAGTGTTTTACAAGCGTAAACTTGCCATCCATAAATCGGAAGATATAAATATTTTTTGTGTCTTTCTC
>PDVJ01000211.1_pt1 | contig 16584 bp, 19 predicted proteins | sample 1369811 | NCBI WGS metagenome assembly PDVJ01 (sample SAMN07795376, study PRJNA414565) | Alkali sediment metagenome, whole genome shotgun sequencing project. | reverse complement strand
GACAAGACATATTTCAAACAACAACTTCATCTGGAAATGAACACTATACTACATCCCTCAATAAATATAAAAGTATAGGGATAATTGCTGACACTGGGGCTTTTGATGGCGGTACTTTAGTCAAAGATAATAATCTGGAAATCAATTTTCAAAAGACTCCTTTTTCAGATATCTTTTTTGAATATCTTCGGGAGTTTTTTGAAAGAGGCTAAATCAGTCCTAACAACGCCACCAACAACACAGGTGGAGTAATCACCAGCCCCACTTTCATATATTCGCCCCATCCGATTTTGACCCCTTTTTGCGCCAATACATGAAGCCATAGTAAGGTTGCCAATGACCCGATCGGGGTCATTTTTGGCCCGAGGTTGCATCCGATGATATTGGCATAGGCTAAGGCATTGTTTCCCGCTTCCGCAATGGCGATGTCCATAATCATAATGGTGGGCATATTGTTCATGACAGAACTCAAGATGGCAGAGAGAAAGCCTGTCCCTATTACCGCATACACATTCCCCATGCTTTGAAGCTGTGAAATCACTTGAGCTAAATACGTTGTCAATCCGCCGTTTTTAAGCCCGTACACGACAACATAAAGCCCAATACTGAACCACACAACCTGCCACGGCGCCGCTTTGATCGTCATAATCGGTTTGGTGGCTTTAAAATACGTCGCTATGGCTAGGAATACCAAAGCACCGCCCAGAGCAAATACCGAGATAGGCAGATGATATGCATCCCCGATAAAATAACCTATCATCAAGATACCCAAGAACCACCAGCTGAGGCGAAACATCGTCATGTTTTTAATCGCTGACTCAGGAGTGGCCAGTTGTGTGATATCGATATGCGTTGGAATATCTTTGCGAAAATAAATCCACAATACCGCGATTGAGGCGATGATACTTAGCAGATTCGGTAAAAACATCGTTTTGGCGTATTCCCAAAAGCCGATGTGAAAGTACCCTGCCGTCACGATGTTGGTGAGGTTTGAAATGACCAGCGGATTGGAAGCACTGTCCCCGATAAATCCCCCTGCCATCAAAAAGGCGAACATAGAGAGCGGTTTTAACTTCAAATATTTCATTTTTGCCAGTACTATGGGTGTAAGGATCAATGCCGCGCCGTCATTGGCAAAAAATGCCGCTACCAATGCACCCAGTATCAGGATATAGACAAACATCCAATGTCCGTTACCGCCTGAGAGTCGTGCCATTTTCAGCGCCGCCCACTCGAAAAATCCGATCTCATCGAGTACCATTGAGAGAATGATAATCCCGATAAAGGCCAATGTCGCATCCCACACGATGGAGGTTACCGTGATGACATCCGCAAAACTCACCACACCCAATATAAGAGCCAAAACTGCTCCACCCACTGCCGTCGTACCGATTTTAAGCCCTCTAGGCTGCCATATTACTAAAACAAGTGTTGCAAAAAACACCCCGATTGCCAATGCCATCATCATTCTCCAAGACTTAATTGGGGGAATTGTATCATAATATCAATATATCTTGATATATTATTTTTATTTCGTTACACTTTCATAAAATCAAGGAGTCCTTATGAAACGTTTGCATCTTCATATCAGCGTCAAAGACCTCGAAAAAAACCGTCAGTTTTACACCACGTTGTTCGGTAGCGAACCGACCAAAGTCAAAGAGGATTACATTCAATGGCTCCTCGATGATCCGTATATCAATTTTGCCATCTCCAGCGGCCGTGACAAGATAGGTCTCAATCATCTAGGGATACAAGTTGACAGTAACGAAGCGCTGGAAGCGATCGAACAGCGTCTCATCGAGGGAAATATCATGGGCGAGAAGCAAGAAGAGGCACAATGCTGTTACGCTTCGAGCAAAAAATACTGGGTAGAAGATCCCCAAAATATCATCTGGGAAAACTACCATACGATGGACCAGATCGAAGTATTTGGCGGTGATGAGTTTACGGGTGGGATTGGTTGTTGCCAGCCCACCTTTTCCAAAAACGGTCAATGGTCTACGGGCGGATGCTCGTAAATTATGGAAATCTTTTTACAAACCACTGCGGCACTCAATGACGAGACCCGCGTTCGACTCCTCGCCTTTTTGAATCTTCACGGCCCTTTGTGTGTCTGTGATTTGCAGGAGAGTTTTGGGATGATTCAATCACGCCTTTCACGTCACCTCAAAATACTCAAAGAAGCAGGATTTTTACGCGTTGAGCGTCAAGGGACGTGGGCGTATTACTCGATACGCTCACCGCTTGATCGTTTCCGCAGCGAAGCCTTGGCTGAGATTTCTACGCTCAATATCGTCCTCCCCCCATTCATCAAACAAACAGGAGAATGTAAAATATGAAAAATGTGTTAATCCTCTGCACGGGCAACAGCTGCCGTTCCATCATGGCCGAAGCGCTTATCAATGCCAAAATGGGTGATTGTGTATTGGCCCAAAGTTCGGGGGTCAAAGCCAGCGGCAAAGTGAATCCGAACGCGCAAAGCTTATTGGAAGAAAAGGGCTACTGGAGAGACGAATACCACTCCAAAGTAATCGATACAGTTATCAATACTCCCTTTGATCTCGTCGTCACTGTCTGCGATCACGCCCATGAAACGTGTCCGATGTTTCCAAAAGCTACCAAAACGATTCATGTCGCATTTGAAGACCCAAGCGGAAAAGAGGTGGAAGAATATGCTAAAACCTTGGCACTCATCGAAGAAACGCTACTGCCAATCCTTCACAAAGAACTTTGCAGTTGATAGGTAAATAATCCAGTATAATTCATTAAAAGTACAAAGAGACTTCATGCAAATTAACTCATTTTTAAAAAATCTCTCAAGCGATCAGCGCCGTGTTGCATTGGTCATCCTACTAAACATTCTTATTGTCATCATCGAAAGCACCGTCGGTGTTATCAGCGGGTCTCTTGCACTGCTCTCCGATGCGTGGCATAACCTCAGTGATGTTTTGGCTCTCGTGGTAACGGCCATTGCGCTAGGTCTTGGGACACGTGCCGCAACTTCCACCATGACCTATGGTTATGTGCGAAGCGAGATGATGGCGACGTTTATCAATGCCGGATTTTTATCGCTCTTGATGATCTGGGTTGCCGTCGAAGCAATTAATCGGCTCATACATCCCATGCCCGTGGATGGATGGCTGACTATGGTGACGGCGGGGATTGCACTGGTCGTCAATACTGCCAGTGCCGTCATTTTGGGTGGACATGCTCATGCACATGATCACGATGAAAACGACGATGCCCACGATCATCATGATCTCAATGTTCGTGCCGCATTTTGGCATATGGCAAGCGACGCGGTGCTCTCTCTTGCGGTCGTCTTGGGAGGAGCTGCAATGATTGTTTGGGGCATACCGTGGATCGATTCGGTTCTCTCGCTGGTATTCGCCGCAGTGATTTTGATTGCCAGTGCAAAACTGATCGCTCAATCCTTTTCCAGCCTCATGGATCGCGCTGATCCAAAAAAACTTGCTAGATTCTCAGAAATTATTATGAAAAATCCACGGGTTTTGGAAATACATGATGTTCATCTCATACGCCCTTCCAGCCGTGAACACTATTTTTCAGCGCACATCGTACTGGAGGAAACATTGAGTCTCTTCCAGGTAGAACATATCATCGAGGAACTTCGTCACGACCTCTCCCACGCCGGAGCGACACATATCCTTCTTCAACCTGAAACAAATAAATATGCCGGAGAAAATAACGTCCATTGCAATGGCCATACAAAGCATCATCATGGCCACGCTCAATAAAAACATCCTTGCATTAGGTGCAAACAGCTTTTTTACTGACTTCTCGACCGAAATGATTCTTCCGCTTCTTCCTATTTTTTTAGAGCGGTTTTTACACGCGACCAAAGGTGAAATCGGCCTTATCGAAGGAACAGCAGAATTGGGTGTTGCACTGCTTATTGCCCTCTCAGGGTTTTATTCGGACCGAATAGGAAAACGCAAAGGGCTGACCGTTTTAGGATACGGTCTCTCTAACCTCATCAAACCGTTAGCTTTTTTTGCTCAAAGCGCCACTATGATTGCTGCCATCCGAATAAGCGACCGATTGGCCAAAGGAATCCGTGTCGCTCCCCGTGATGCCCTCATCAGTGCCTCAACCCCCAAAGAGATCAGCGGCTATGTCTTTGGTTTTCATAAAATGATGGACGGTGCGGGAGCCCTGGTAGGTTCATTGTCTGCATTTGGCCTTTTATGGGCATTGGGTGAGAGTGAGGCCACCTTTCGGACTATCTTTGCCCTCAGCCTCATTCCCGGACTTATTTCTATGGCGATACTGATTTTCTTAGTCACGGATGCTCCCTTCGCCCCTGCTCCGGCACGCCGATTTCGCCCAAGCGCTTTGAGTGCACCTTTTTACTGGCTGGTTGCGTTCCAAACGCTTTTTAGTCTTTTTGCCATGAACTACTCTTTTATGATTCTAAAAGCAGGAGCTAACGGTTTGGCCCTTGCCATGATCCCGCTTGCCTATGCCCTCTATAATCTGACCCAAGCATTTTTTGCCATACCGATCGGAAAACTGTCCGATATATGGGGCAAACCGACTCTTTTAGCATGTGTTTACATGGCGTTTGGACTTGGGGCAATGGCGATGGCCTCAGGGACGGTTTGGGGTGCATGGCTGGGATTTGGCATTTACGGCTTTTTTGCGGGAGGATTCAATGCATTGGCGAAAGCCATCATCTCCGATACGGCCCCTCATGATTTAAAAGCAACCGCCTACGGCGTCTATTACACAGCTATCGGTGTCGCTACACTTACGTCGTTAGCCGTTGGCGGATGGCTTTGGGACAGGTTCGGAAGCGAGCTTCCTTTTATGATTGCATCGAGTGCGGCAATGGTGTTAGCAGGCATTTTATTTGGAATGCGCAACCGGTTTTTATCAAGAGAGAATTAAACTCTCTACAACTTGCTGACGATCGATTTTATCTCGCTGATCAGTTCTTGCTGTCTGGAATAAAGATACTCGATCAAAAAGCTCTCATACGGCTCTTCCAAATCGAGAAGTACCACTACTTTTGTATACTCTTCCAACTCTTGGATGAATTCAACATAGCCCGTCACATTCATGCTCACAACGCCTTCCTCTGTCCGTTTAGAGGGGAGATGGAAGTTTAAGGTTACGAGAGTACCCTTTGGTGGAATTCCCTTGGTATTGTTTACCCGGCACGCTATGGATTTAATAGAAATATCCAGTATCGAAGCAGAAATCACATTTCTGAGTGCTTTGATGGTCAAGTGCATTCGATGATCACTTTGAATCCGAATGTGTTGACGACCGTTTGCAGATGCCCTCAACGGTACAAAATTACGCAATATTGCAATTTTTTTCCCAATATCCACAATTTTTATTTCTGCTACGATATCAAAAGGGAGATTGGTACCCTGAATAACGATGCTATTTTCCACTTGCATCGCATACCCTTGTATCTTTTCAATCGCCATGTAGACCATACCGTCTGCAATTTTAATAATCTGTCCGATCGTATTGATACGAATCCCTTTATAAAAGTTCAACAGCTTGACCTGCGATTTAGATAAAAATGATTTTTCCAAATAATGCAAAGCCTGATCTTTTGCATCTGCTGATTTATCATCCAAGAAAACTTCATGATACACCAAATGCGCCAAATCACTCGATCTGAGTTCCCTTTGCTTTATGTGATCGATAATATTAATGGCTTTATTCAATTCTAATTTCGACATATCAATAACAAAAGAATCCAAAATTGGGATCGCGCCCCCAATGGAAATTTGCGAAATAACATTTTCATGCAAACGTTCCAAACACTCCTTGAGTGCATCGAGAGATACCCCCTCATCAATGATGGTAAAAACATCTTTGTGCCAAAGAGCAATATTGGCCATCGTATTAAAATGTTTTTTGGCCATTTCAAATATTTCTTTACAAATCTCGTTATAGACATCTTCACCGAATTCTTCAATGATTTTTGCTTCATTTTCAATCATCATGATAATGACAGGAATTGGCTCACTCTCTTGCTTGTGTACCACAAAGGCATCTTTGAGAATTTCAATAAAATTGATACGGTTTAGGAAAGATTTTTCTGATTTTTTAAATGCTCCGCCTATTGGACTCATCTCAACCAATGTTTCAACATCGTTAATCTTATGAGAACCTACTAAAAACGATTCGGTATGCTTTTGATTGTTTGTAAATTCACGTATTTCAGGCGTCGAAATTTCTTTTAGGATACGGGCTGATTCGGATGTGTCAAATTCACTTAAAGCCGAAAATCCATAATAAAACTTGAAGGCATCGTTGGCAAAAATACCTTTATTCCCCCGATAAATCCAGTAAAAATGAGTCGTGTTGTCAACAATCTGCTTGTAACTCAATATTGATAGCGATTCATTATGCTTTTTGATGATATTAGGGAGCATAGAGAGCATCATAGAGGCAAACTCTTGCTCAGTTTTAATCAATTTACCGACATATCCTGCTCTAAAATTCAGAGCCTCTTTGTACAGAGCAATGCTGACGTCATTATCGGAGAGGACAAACGTTTCACTCCGTTGTATTTGAGCACTTAGGGCATGCGTTCTTGGGGATGAAATCTCAGCTTCAGTACCGTTTATAATCAGGATATGACACGATAAAGGCTCTTGAAGAGTGTCGGAAAAAGAGATACGCCGCATACTGCGAAAATAACCGACACCGCATTCACATAAGGTGCCGCAGCTGTTTTCTTCGGCAATAACCAATAAATCAAAAAACTTTGTGTATTTACTAATTTTTTCCATCGGCATGCAAAGACTCTTTTGTGAAATAATTGTTTAATTGTATCGTGTTATTTAAATTCTCTTGCACAATTTTTGGTAAAAACACGCATATCTATGTGCATTAGGGTAAAATTTCAAAAAATATTTACAGGAATTTTGATGCTTCGCTTTGCCCCTAGTCCGACGGGAGATATGCACATTGGCAATCTTCGAGTCGCTTTATTCAATCATATCATGTCAAAAAAGCGCAATGAACCCTTGCTGGTGCGTATCGAGGATACCGATAAAGAGCGTAACATTCCTGGAAAAGAGACCGAAATTTTAGAAATTTTGTCCCTTTTTGGCATTGAATATCAAGAACACCAACTACAAAGCAATAATTTAAAATTTCACCGCGCTATGGCACTGCAGCTTTTACAAGATAAAAAAGCATTTAACTGCTTTTGTACTCCCGAAACACTTGATGCCAAACGTGATGCCGCCAAAGAAGCAAAAATCGCGTATCGCTATGACGGCACTTGTGAAAACCTTCATGCCGAAGAAGTGATCGACAATATGGCTCCGTTTACCATCCGTCTCAAAAAACCGACGCATCCAATCGTTGTATCGGATATTATCAAAGGGGAGTCAACCTTTACCCCCGATGAAATCGACAGTTTTATTCTCATGCGTACCGACAAATATCCAACCTACAATTTTGCTTGTGCCGTAGATGATATGCTCAGCGATGTTTCTCTTATTATCCGTGGAGAAGATCACGTTAGCAATACCCCCAAACAAATCGCCATTCATCAAGCACTGGGCTACGATAAAAAGCTGGAGTACGCACACTTACCTATCATTCTTAACAGCGAAGGTAAAAAAATGTCGAAGCGTGATGATGCTTCCAGTGTAAAATGGCTCCTCGAAGAGGGATTTTTACCCGAAGCGATTTGCAACTATTTGATTTTGATCGGAAACAAAACTCCCAATGAGATTTTCACCGTTGACAATGCGATTGGCTGGTTTGATCTTGCCACCATTTCAAAATCTCCTGCCCATTTTGACATCGATAAACTCAGATTCATCAATCGCGAACATCTCAAAATGATGGACCCAAAAGAGCTTTCCCGCTACGTTGGATTTGCCGATGAAGAGATTGGACGATTGGCAAAAGTCTTTTTGGACGAAGCCGCAACCCTTAAAGAGCTACGTGAAAAAATCGGTGCCATATTTGCCCCTAAAAATGTCCCTGATGAGTACAAAGAAGGGTTTGATATTTTACGTGACCTAACCCTCAAAGCGCCTCATTACGATGATTATGAGTCGTATAAAGCCTATTTGATTCAACACAGCGGTCTTAAGGGGAAAAATCTCTTTAAACCCTTGCGTATTCTCATCAGTGGCTGTGAACACGGGCCTGAGATGAGTGATCTTTACGAACATCTCAAAAATTATTTAAAAGAGGTAGTAAAATGAACCCGCTAGATGGAATTGTAAGTGGTCTTGGAGGGATTGTCCATTCATTGCTCACCGTTTATATTTGGGTTGTTATCATCGGTGCGCTCTTAACATGGGTCCGTCCTGATCCCTATAACCCTATTGTCCAAATCATCTACCGACTCACCGAACCTGCGTATCGATTGGTTCGCAGACTCATGCCCACGGTGTTCAACGGACTGGATTTGGCTCCCTTGATTCTCATCATACTTTTACAGGTTTTGGATGTGATCTTGGTGAACATTATTAATGCGGTGGTTATCGGGTGAAACGTTCTTTACTATTAAGCTTGCTGCTTGTTTCTTCTACTTGGGGAATCGCGCTAGATGAGATCAATGACAAACCCGCTTCTCGGCAAAAAAACTTCCTGATCTGGCAGTTTTTGCATCAGGATATCAATGCATCGCAAGCCAGTGACGCATTTTATCAAGTCGAATACGTGAATGAAAGATTTCTCTTTGATTATGCGGCAAAAACCGATGAAGCAGAGATCAAATACACCGTTAATTGTATGAAAGAACCCGCTTGTAATCTTCCATTAATTCCCGAAGATGACTGTCTGATGCTGGCTCTCACCCCTGCAAAAGCTGCGGCACTCAAAAATGAAGATCGTGAAACCATCGCCACACGGTTAGAAAATAAATTTGGGAATACCCAATGGCTTCGAACCATGAATCAGGAAAATTTTTATACCTCGGCAGAAAATCTTCACAGCGAAACCACCCTCTTTCGTCTTGCTGGAGCACCGTACCGATACGCCCATTTCAATCACACAGTATCCCCTGAAGTTCTTTTTGCATTATCTGCCATGAACTCTTTTGGTACGGTTGTTTTCTTAACCGTCACCGATCCAAAAATGGATCAGCTTCAGCAATCGTTATCCGACGTAACAGGCGGAAAATACGATCCGCAGACCCATTTCTTTTTAGCAATGAATTCGATCAAATACGGTAAACTCAATATCGCACTCGATCACTTAAAAGAGGCAAAATCGCGTTTTTATGCCCCGATTGATAAAGATAAAACTCTGTTTTGGTTGTATCAAATCACCAAAGACCAAGAGTATCTCAAAGAACTCGCCGAGAGTCTGGACATCAATATGTATGTCCTCTATGCCCGCGAACTTCTCGATTTACCAACCCAAAACTATTTTACCTCTTTGCCGACAACGGATCGTCCTGATAGTGTCAAAGGGATCGATCCCTTCGAATGGAGAGAATTTTCCCAAGAGATCATGAGTTCGAAACCAGAAACAATCAGCAACCTCATCGATCGCAGTGATGGCAATGAATCCATGGCGATTCAAGGATACGTGCTGGAGCGCACCTATGAACCGTATATTCATAATTTCACGATGGCATACGACCAATACATGACCAATCTTAGCAATGACAAAAAGGCAATGCTGTATGCCCTTATGCGTCAAGAAACCCGATTTATCCCCGGATTGATCTCACGCTCCTTTGCTTTGGGGCTTATGCAAATCATGCCGTTTAATGTGGATACGATCAGTAAAGTACACCCTCTCAAACCAACGACCTACTTCGATATGCTAGAGCCGCAAATGAGCATTGCGTATTCGATCAGCCATCTAAAGCATCTTGAAGACAGACTCTACAACCCTACTTTGATTGCGTATGGCTATAACGCAGGACTTGGCTCAACCAAACGGCTTTTGACCGATGGCGGACGCTTTTTACCGGGAACATTTGAACCATTTTTAAGCATGGAACTTATGGGGAACGATGAGAACAGAGAATACGGCAAACGGGTGCTTGCCAACTATGTCATCTATAAAAAGATTTTGGGAGAAGAAGTGAAAATCACTTCCCTTTTTGATAATTTAATACAACCGAGCCAGTCTGATTATTTTCGAGCTGAAGCGCTAAAGCTCCCTCACTAAACGTCTTATAACGAATTAAATAATACCGGTTCCAATTATTGCGAACCGGCATCAATTCGCGTCTTAAATCCGTTTCTTTTAGTTCTTCTATCTCAACAGGCTCTTTGCCATTGAGCGTCAAAGTGTAACCGATATCCTTGAAATCCCGTTTTTTAACACTTCTTATGTCATTTTCAAAATAGATGGCTGCCATAAAATACTCGCCATCTTTATATTGTTTGGGATAAACAGGATTCAAATAAAGAGCAGAAATAATCGCTTTGGTCTCAAGAGAGAGGACAATGCTCCCCGTACGTAGTTCTTCAACCGAACGCTCATGGGCCTTATCCATCGTAAAAAGATCAAATGCCCCTTTTTCAGCGCATCCGCTCATGGTTAAAAGTGCAATTAGGCCAAGCACAGAAAATCGCATAGGTATCCTTTATTTAATTCATGTTCACTATCTTAACGAAATTTCAATGATAGTTGACTATAATATGACATATTTAAGAGGTGAGGCTATTTTTTGAAAAAACGTTTAGCAGTAGCATTTACAGGCCCTTCCAACAGTGGCAAAACAACACTCATTCTCAAAGTAGCACGCAAAATGATTCATGAGCTTGGATTGAAGGTCGCTATCATCAAAAATGACCCTAAAGACAAAGCCGTTTTTGATGTTCCAGGCAAAGACAGTTACAAGTTTAGCGACACAGGGGCTGAAGTGATCGTTACTTCCCCTACGCGTACGACCTATTTTTCAAAACAGCACAAAGAACTCGACGAGATGATTGCCATGTTTGGCGAATTTGATGTCCTGCTGGTTGAAGGGCTCAAAAACCTTCCGCTTCCCCGTATCAGTATTTTTCGCAATTCTATTGATGAGGATTATTTCCCGTACATGAACGCATTAGCCATTGATCATACCATCACGATCACCGACTACCCCCTCCCCTCATCCGTCGACGTACTGGATCTTAACGATCCGGACAAGGTGATTGATTGGATTTTAACACACGCAAAGGTCATTGAATGAAACAAATTTTAGAAGCGATTGAGCGCAGTGCCATTCGTATTAAACATGCTATTGATGTCAAAGATATCGGTTATTCCCAAGAGCAGAACAGTTCAGGCGAAACACAGCTCCAGCTGGACATTCAAAGTGACCTCATCATCGAAATGTTGCTCAATGAATCAGGACATTACTACATCGCCTTTGATCCGCTCGATGGATCATCGCTTGTGGACGTAAACCTAAGCGTTGGATCAATCTTTGGTATCTATGAGGGTGAATTTACAGGAAGCAAACTGATTGCATCATGTTATGTCGTTTATGGCCCGCGTGTAGAGCTTGTATTTGCTCACGAAGGAAAAGTCAAACTCTATTTGCTTCAAGAAGGTGAATTTGAGTACGTCAAAGAGATTCATTTGAACGAAAAAGGCAAAATCATGGCCCCAGGCGGAACCCAGCAGTTTTGGGCGCCGTATCACAAAGCAATGATTGATTCTTTTTTTACAACTGGGTATCGTTTGCGCTACTCTGGGGGAATGGTTCCTGATTTACATCAGATTCTTCTCAAGGGTGGCGGATTGTTCAGCTATCCGGGCGCCTCGGATAAACCGGAGGGAAAATTACGCCAACTCTTTGAAGTATTCCCCTTTGCGATGATCTTCGAGATGGCTGGCGGTCAAGCGATTGACGGAAAAAACAGAGTTCTCGACAAAGTCACCGCACACGTCCACGATACAAGTCCGTGTTTCTTTGGTTCCAAATATGAGATTTCTGTTGTAGTGGATGTTTATGGACGAAACTAACACACTCTACGAAGCCAAGCTGGAGGAAGCCAAAAAAGCCCTCCAAGAGTGCCAAACGTCCAAGATGCTGGAAAGCTGCTTGAACTGCCCATCGCTGATTGGATGCCCTGTTCGCACCGCGTATGTCCGCACCGTGTACGAGAGCATGTCCAAGGGTGAAGCCGGCGGATTTGATTTTTAATATCTTAAGGAATAAAACATGAAAAACTATATCACTACTCCCATTTATTACGTCAACGGCGAAGCGCATATCGGACATGCCTATACCACTTTTATCGCCGATACCCTTGCACGACATTCTCGCCTTGTTGGCAATGAAACCTATTTTCTTACCGGAACCGACGAACACGGTCAAAAAATCGAAGAAGCTGCGAAAAAGCTAGGAAAACCGACCAAACAGTTTGCCGATGAGATCAGTGCATCCTTTAAAAATATATGGGACGAATTCGATATCAGTTATGATCAATTTATTCGCACGACCGATGAAAAACACAAAATCGGGGTTCAAGCCGCTTTTGAAAAAATGATGGCAAAAGGGGATATTTACAAAGATTTTTATGAGGGTAATTACTGCGTCAGCTGTGAGACCTTTTTCCCTGAATCCCAACTCATGGATGGCGGATGCTGCCCTGATTGCGGACGTGCTACTTCCATCGTCAAAGAAGAGAGCTATTTCTTCCGCCTCTCCAAATACGAAAAGCCGCTCATGGAATATTACGAAGCGCACACCGACTTCATCCTCCCAAAGTCACGCCGCAATGAAGTGATGAGTTTTGTCAAAGGGGGACTCAACGATCTCTCGGTTACACGAACCAGTTTTAGCTGGGGGGTTCCTGTTCCTGCGTCTCTCAATGACAGCAAACATGTAATGTACGTTTGGCTCGATGCCCTCATGAACTACGTTACAGCACTGGGGTATGGAAACGACGAAGCTAACATGGGATTCTGGCCTGCCAATACCCAACTTGTTGGAAAAGACATTTTACGTTTTCACGCTATCTACTGGCCAGCATTTTTGATGAGTCTTGATCTTCCTTTACCAAAGCGTATCGGTGCACACGGCTGGTGGACACGTGATGGCGAAAAGATGTCAAAATCAAAAGGCAATGTCGTTGATCCAAGAGAAGTAGCACAGCACTACGGTGTGGAAAATTTACGCTACTTTATGATGCGCGAAGTTCCTTTCGGTCAAGACGGTGATTTCTCCCAACGCGCCCTCATCGATCGTATGAATTCGGATTTAAGCAATGATCTTGGAAATCTTCTCAATCGTATCATCGGGATGTCTGAAAAATACTCCGATTTTTCCATTGACAGCGTAGACGTTTTCAAATACCATACCAAAGAGATGGATGATGCCCATGCCATCATAGCAACACTGGAAAACTATCTCAATGATCTGCAACTGCACCGCTATCTCGAAGAGCTATGGAAAATTTTTACCATCGGCAATAAAGCAATCGAAGAGCATGCTCCATGGGTCAAAATCAAAGAGGGGCGTACAGATGAGGCACTTGCAACCGTAGCCTTGGTTGCCAATTTACTCGCAAAAGCATCTGTAATGCTGCATTCCATCATGCCTAAAACCACCGCTATCATTGCCGATGCGCTCGGATTTGAAATCACGACACACAGCTATCAAGAATTGATCCTCAACAAACAATTGCTCAAAGCCTTCACTATCAAAAAAGTCCCTCCTCTTTTCCCAAGAGTCGAAGAACCATTGATGCCAGAGGCCCCAAAGGCAATGCTCGAAGAAACGCCTATCGCATCAAAAAGTGAAGATAAAAAAATCAGTACCGTCCCAGAGGATGGTCTCATCACCATCGATCAGTTTTTCCAAACATCCATCAAAATTGGGACCGTTTTAGAAGCCGAAGAGGTGCCGAAAAGTTCCAAACTGCTCAAACTCCAAGTCGATTTGGGCGAAGCATCTCCACGCCAAATTGTTGCGGGAATTCGCGAATACTACAGCGCCCAATCTCTGGTAGGGACACAAGTGTGCGTTGTGGCCAATTTGAAGCCCGCAAAGCTCATGGGAATGCTCTCTGAGGGTATGATATTAGCCGCCAAAGATGAAGAGGGACTGTGCCTCATCCGTCCTGAAAAATCCCGTAAAAGCGGATGTTCGGTGGGATGAGACTCGAAAACATCCTCGCGTTGAAAACCTCGCTTTTGAGGCTTCCAAAGTAAAACGAGGATCTCTCTATGTCGCTTACACTTCTGATGATATTCAAGAAGCTCTAGCCAATGGTGCCTATGGAGTACTTTTTGATAAGCCGACACAAATGGGCGACAAAGAAGTTGCCTGGATCAAAGTGGAATCCATCGACGAAGCGCTCAAACGTCTGCTGCGTTTTTACTTACTGGAAAAAGAATTGCTTGTCTACGCCTGTGATCCTATTACCTTGCATTTGGCGTCGGCAGTCTCCACTCCTTCAAACTTTTGTTACGTAGAAGGAACGATGGCACAGGTGTGGGAAAAGCTTTGGCCATTGGAAAAAAAATCCGTTGTATTGTACTCCCAAGCCCTCACCGATCCTGAGATATTCATTGAAACAAACCAGCTTATCCGTGCACAAGAAAGTACCATTACCATCGTCGAACAAACGCTTTTTGAAACCTCATTTATCCACAATGACACTTTCTATGAACGTCAAATGCTGTCGCCCTTCTTCATCCCTTATTTAGAACACCTTTTGTTTTTCTACACCTTTATGCGTATACCGTTTCAGCTAAAGAGTTTTGGAAAAATGGGGCATTTTATCCCGGTATTTACCAATTCGAGACTTGAGATCAAAGAGTTTGGAAGCAGTGAACGCGTCGTTATTTTTGAACCGTTTTTAGAACTCATTGACGAGCAGAGAGACTTTTTACATACTCAGGCCTCGTGGGCTAAACTGCTCTATTTTGTACCCGATACCATGCGTTCCAGTATCACTATTGGGATGGACAACATTCTCTTTTACCGATACCCTGAAGAGATACTTACGCTCCTGCAAACCAACGACTTTCATTTTGCACTTGTTGCAGGTGCAGATAAAAGTATCCTAAATCCTACCCGTTCCTCCATGAAACAATTAGGATTTGATTTTTAATGCATCCGAATCGATTTAAGTTCCTGACGTAACCGTTTTTCATCTTTTAATATCGTCCGCACCAAATCATGAAATGCTTTTGAGTGGTTCATGTGACGCATATGGGCCAGTTCATGAACAATAATATAATCCACATGTTGATACGAGAGCTGCATCATCATCACGTTAAAGGTGATCACCCCATTGGAATCACAGCTCCCCCATCGGCGGCGCATGTTTTTATAGCGTATCTCACTGGGGGATAAATCCATCTTTTGTGCGTAATGACGAATACGCGAGGGAAGCGTTAAGAGGGACTCATTATGATAAAAACGGGTGTAATATTTTTTTATATCGATTGATTTTCGGCTCTTTTCCAGAGATTTATGCAGCTGCGGCAGTTGTTGCACAGGGATGATTTCACCTCGGAATAAAATCGTTTCTCCCAGAGTATGCGTAGGCAGTGCCTCATGGATAATGGAGAGTTTGGCATTAATCCAGTCGGCTCTTTGGATCAGTAAACGACGAACACGCTGCTCATCTTTGAGTGGGGTTCGCACCCTTACCGCACCCTCTTTGGTTAAAGAGATATAGGTATTCTTATTGGTAGGTACATGCACATGAATAAAAGACGAGTGGAGGGGATCAAACAGCATACACAATAGGGTCCGTTATTCCAGCCAGCTCAAATCCGCGCAAACGTAAGCGACAGCTGTCACACACACCGCACGCTTTATCTTCGCTCTTGTAGCAGCTCCATGTTAGCTCTAAGGGGACATTGAGCTTGTCAGCCTCTTGTACAATTTGTGATTTTTGCAGATGCACGAGCGGCATTTCAATACGAATATTGGTCGTCTCTTTTGTACCCAAATTGGCAGCATGCTCAAATGCCCCAATAAACGATTCACGACAATCCGGATAACCGCTGCTGTCTTCCTCAACAACCCCGATAGCAATCACTTCACATCCCTCTTTTTCAGCGATAGCCGTAGCAATGCTCAAAAATATCCCGTTACGAAAAGGGACATAGGTTACGGGAACACCAGGCTCAATTCCCTGCGTGGGAACATCGATACTATGATCGGTCAATGCAGACGCCCCAATAGTTTTAAAAAAATTCAAATCAATCTCGTATTTTTCACTAACCCCTAAGTTGTCACAAATTGCACGATAGGATTCAAGCTCTTTGGTTACAGTACGCTGTCCATAGTTAAAATGAATCGCTATGATCTCATACCCTTGTGCTCTCATAATATAGGCAACCAGTGTCGAATCCATCCCACCGCTCATAATGCATAATGCTTTTTTATTCATCTACTACCCTTTGACGTGATTGTACCAAGGGTGGGCTTATGGTACAATTTTTTGAAATAATATGTTATCATTAGATGATAATAAAAGGAACCAATGTGGGTGATTTAGAAAACCTGTTATTGTTAGATGGTGAAATCTTTCCTATGGATAACGGCTATTGGGTAAAGTTTGAAGCCAAAGTTGTAGAACTAAGCGAAAACATACCACATGGTGTTCGCTATTCCTTGACACTGCACGATAAAAGCAATCATCGTATTAT
>PDVJ01000266.1_pt1 | contig 16616 bp, 15 predicted proteins | sample 1369811 | NCBI WGS metagenome assembly PDVJ01 (sample SAMN07795376, study PRJNA414565) | Alkali sediment metagenome, whole genome shotgun sequencing project. | reverse complement strand
GTAGTCGAAACTCCGGCCCATCGGGTTCGACTTGGCGGAATGCTGGTGCAGGATCCGAAGGTTCAGCTGCTTCGGCCACCAGTCCCGGTTCGACATGCCGCCGCCGGCCGTGAAACCTATGGTTTGGAGTCTTCCGTCTTCTTTCATGAACGCTCCTCCTTTTGTTGCGTTTATCGTCGAAGGAAATTCAGGCCTTTGCGCACGTGCCGCAGAGGCCTTCCAGCACCACCTTCTTGCTGGTCACCGTGAACCGCTCGTTGATCTCCGCGGGGACGGCGATGTCGTCATAATCCTTGTTGTGGAAGTCGATGATGTGGGCGCAGCGGACGCACCTGAAATGATGATGGGCGCCCAAATCGGGGTCGTATCGCTTGGCTTGCCCGTACCCCTCGACGACCTTGGTCAGGCCGATCGTCGCGAATGTCGACAGGGTCCGGTTGACCGTATCGAAGGAGATATTCGGGATCTTCTTGACGATCCTCTTGTAGATGTCGTCGGCGGTGGGGTGGTCCTTGGCCTTCAGGAGATCCTGAAAGATGGCCGTGCGCTGGGGAGTTGTTTTCAGTCCGTTCTCCTTGGCTTTCCGCCTAAACGTATCCAGGGCCGGATCACTCATATATCTACTTTCAGTACTAATAACTATATAGTAATAATTCCTAATTGTCTAGCGTTTTTTGGACTGTTAATGCTCCCCGCCCCTGCGTGTTCAGGGGGGGCGGACCGCGTTTCGGATAGAGGGATGTTTTACTTCTTCTTGACGAGCTCGACGGCTCCGGTCGATCCGGACGGGTGTTCCCAACGGCCGGTCATCCTTCCGCTGGCGACGGCGAGCTTCATGAGGAGCAGGGTCCCGTCGGCCAAAGGGAACACGAAGGCGAGCTTTTCGCCGTCCACGGTCACGTCCTTGATCTCGGGGCGGCCGCTGATGACGGCCTGGTTCCCGGAGGCGATCGTCCCGTTGAAGCCTTTCTCCGCCCTTTTGAGGACGAGCGTCAATACGACCGCTCCGACCCCCGGGACAGCGGTCTCGCCGCTCCACGTTCCGTCGAGGTCCGGCGCGGGCCGGGCCGGAACGGCCGGAGCGGGCGCTCCGGATATCGCCCCCGCCGTTCTCTCTTTCACCGCTTCGATGACGAGCTTCAAGAAATCGTTGAGCTGGGGCATCCAGCGGACGACCACGACCAGGTCGTTCTTGTCGTCGACGACGATGAAATTGCCGCCGAAGCCCGAGGCGTAATAAAGATGCTCGGGAGCGTCCTTGAGGGCCCGCTTCCCGGTGTTCAGCCACCACAAGTATCCGTATCCGGAGAAGGCCTCGGCCGGGACCCGGAGCCGGTCGATCCATTTTTCGGAGAAGAGCCTTTGGTCCTGCCAAACTCCCCGGCGCAGAAAGAGCAGCCCGAAGCGGGCCTGGTCCCGCGCGCTGATGAACAATCCGCCCCCGAAGTGGCCGCCGCCGCTCACGGACTGCATCTGGGCTCCGTCCACGAGGACCCAGGAGTTCTCGTAGCCATGCCACCGCCACGTCGGGGAAGCGCCGATCGGGTCCATGATCGACTCGCGGAGCACCTGGGGCAGCGGCCGGCGCCAGACCTGGAGCAGGGCGTACGCCAGGAGATTCACCCGGACATCGTTGTACTTGAAATGCGTTCCCAGCTCGTTGAGGGGACGCCGCTGCCAGAGCTCCGGCTTGTCGGGCGGGACCGGCCGATCGGCCCAGTCCGGCGTGTCGAAGAGCGTGCCCTCCCAATCGGAGGTCTGCTGGAGGAGGTGGTGCCAGGTGATCTTGGCGTTGTGCGCCGAATCGAGCTTGCCTTCCTGAACGTACATCTTCACGGGATCGTGGAGATCCCGGATAAGACCTTTGTCGAGAGCCAGACCCGCGAGCGTCGAAAGAAAGCTCTTGGTGACACTGAAGGTCATGTCGGCGCGCCGCGTATCGCCCCATTCGGCGACGATATACCCGTGCCGGATGATCATCCCGTTCGTCTCCGCGCGGCGTTGGGTCGGGCCGAGGATCCGGAAGCCGGGCTCCCGTCCGTAAGCGCTCCAGATCGCCGCCGCCAGATCCTTCGTGTCTTTGTTCTGATTCTCGATCGCGAAGGCCACCGCCCGCTCGACGAGCCGAGGATCCATTCCGACCTTGCCCGGATCCCGGGTCTCCCAGTCGTCCCACCGGCCCGGAAAGTATGATTGCGCGGATAGAAGGACGGGCAGAATGAGGACCGCGGCCAGGATCGGCAGGCCGAGAACAGAAGGACGCGCGCGTCGTCTGGCTTCCTGCTGAAGTCCACCCATCGGAAACCCTATTCGCTTTTACCGCTAGGGCCGCGTCGTTTCTTGTCGATCAAGGACCAGCAGATCAAGTTGCCGACGCCGAAGGCCGCGAGGAGAAGTCCGAAGGCCCAAAAAACGGCGAAAACGGCGGCGGTATCGGCGTCCTTGGCACTCCACGATTGGCTCGGGAGGATGACCATTCCGATGATCACGCCCATGATCCCGAGGACCAGGGACAGGATCCCGACGCGAAGGGACACGGCGGCCCAATCCGTCTTGGCCGTCACGATCTCCTTCAGGTCTGCCGGGAGCGCCACTCCCTTTTCCAAGGCCTGATGCTGGAGCGCCAGATACTCCTTGAGGACTTGCTGCTTCCGGATGTGGTTGAGGACGAGCCAAAGGCCCACGATCACGGCCGCGATGAGGATGATCTCCATGTCGACCTCCTGGGGATGTTCGATCTCTCGTCTCATGTGTCCGTCCCGGGCGGGATTTGTTTCATTTGAAACCTCCAGGCCCGTTATGAGACAAATGGATCGGACCGGAACAGGGAGAACGCCCCGTGGATACGGACCGGCTGGTCGAGGACCACAAGAAGCTGGTCTATCACGTGATCCACAGGACGGTCCGGGACTGCGCGGCGCACGAGGAGATCTTCCAGGAGGTCTTCCTGAACGTCCTCGAAAGCCTGCCCCGGTTCGAGGGGCGAGCCAAGCTCTCGACCTGGATCGCCTCGATCGCGGTCCACACCTGTTTCAAGTTCGTCCAGAAGGCGCGGGAACGGGAGCGCGTCGGATCGTTCGGCGACTGGCTGGAAGGGCCGCCCGAGTTGGGCGTCCCTGCGGACGTCCAGGAAAGCCTCGAGAGGGACGACATCAGACAGCGGTTGGAATGGCATCTCGCCAAGCTCCCCCGCAAGCACGCGCTGCCCGTCACCCTCTTTTACCTCGAGGGGATGAGCTACCGGGAGATCGCCGAGATCCTCGAGATCCCGCTGGGCACGGTGAAAAGCCACCTGTTCCGGGGGCTCAAGGAACTCAGGAATAGGATCGAGGGAGGCGGAGATGGAACCTTGCTTGGATGACGTCCTCAAATGGGACTATCTCAACGGGGCGCTTACCGAAGAAGAAAAGGCCCTCTTCGAAGGACATCTCGCCGCCTGCCCCGCGTGCCGGCGGGAGATCGATGAGCTTCGGAAAACGGCGGCCGCGGTCGCGGGGCTGACCTCTCCCGCCGTCCCCGCCGCTTGGACGGCCGCCGCCAGGGCCCGGCTCAGGGCGAAGGCCTTGGCCGCCGCCGTTGTACCGCCGGGTCCGGCTTGCGCTCGCCGGAGAACGAACGTCTTCCTATACGCTGCGATCGCCGCGGGCGTCACTAGCGGGCTCGCTCTCCTCTTTGGACTGGTCGTGGGAAGCCCGGTCCGGAGCTGGCTCCCCGACCTCTCGGCCGCGCTGGGGATCCCGGGGTTGAGCGCCGCCAGAGCGGCCCGTCTCGTCGTCTTGATCTTGTCGCTCCACACCCTGCTCTTGGTCCCGTCGATCATCGACAACATCTATCGCCTCATGCGGAGGGAGAGGCGGAGGGATCGCCGCGTCATGGCGGCGTCTCTTTGATCCTCCCGCCCCCCGGATCACGGGCCCTTGGCTCCATGTCCGGGAATACGGCATAAATCTTGCTGCGCTTATGGCGGGAGAAAACGTCCTATCCCCGTTCTTGAGAGGAGCGTCATGAGGCCGAGCTTATTGGCAAGAAAATTGACATTCGTGGTGCTGTGCGGAGGACTCTTGCTGTCCGCCGGGGTCTTTGGGGCCCAGGAGATCTTCGACGCGATCAAGGCGGGAGATCTGGCCAAGGTCAAGGCCGTTTTGGAAGCGGATCCGCAGGCTCTGAATGCCTCGAATCATTACGGCCAAACCCCGCTGGTCGCGGCGCTTCAAGCCGAAAAGCCCGAGATCGCGGCCTTTCTCATCGCCGGCGGAGCGGACGTCAACGCCAAGGACATCGCCGGCGCCGCTCCCCTATCGTACGCCATCACCGGAGGGTTCTCCGAGATCGCCAAAATGCTCATCGAGAGAAAGGCCGACATCGACACTCCCGCGATGTGGAAACTGAGGCCCCTCGCCTTCGCCCTAGAATTCGGCCGATTGGACATCGCCGGCATGCTGCTCGACAAAGGGGCGGCCATTCCCGTCGAGCCGGGGCAGGAATCCTACCGGCTCTTCTTCTCCGCCTGCTCGANCGGNTTCGCCCGACTGGTGAACGCGATGCTGGAGAAGGGCTTCACGATCNGCGAGAACCGNTACACCACGGGCCTGCCTCATCTGGCGGCGGCNGGAGGCTCCGTCGCGATCGTCGAAAANCTGATCCAGCTCGGGTTCAAGATGAACGGCNAGAACGAGCTGGGTTGGACCCCGCTGCANGCGGCCGCGGAAAAAGGACGGAGCCAGGTCGTCGAGGTCCTGCTGTCCCGCGGGGCCGACATCGATGCCAGGACGTTGTCCGGGAAAAGCGCTTACGGCATCGCCGCCTCCCTGGGGAGGAAGGACGTCTCCGATCTGCTGAAAAAGAAAGGCGCGGACCTATCCGGCCAGAAGTTCCCGCTCCTTAAGGGGAATTATCTTGGCCAGGCCGAGCCGGGCGACAAGCCGCAGCTGTTCGCCTTGGATATTGTGACCAATCAGTACATGCTGCACGGGAACATCGTCTTCACGCCGGACGGCCGGGAGGCCTATTGGTCGGGCACTTACCCCTCGGCCGGCTCCGACGCGCTCGATTATCAGATCCTCGCCATGAAGCAGGAGAAGGGGATCTGGGGCCCGCCGCGGCTCGCGCCGTTCTGCGAGATCGCCTATCAGGACGACTGTCCTTATGTGACCCCGGACGGCCAAAGGATCTTTTTTCTCTCCCGGAGGCCCTTGAAGGCGGGGGAGCCGCTCTCCGACGGTGAGAATATCTGGGTCGCCGAGAGAAAGGGAGACGGATGGGGGGAGCCCAAGCCCGTGGGCGACGAGATCAACGCGCTGTCCGTCCACTGGCAGGTCTCCACGGACCTCGAGGGGAACCTGTACTTCGGCGGACAGGACCCCGACGGTAAGACGATGCGGGACATCTTCGTGTCGAGGCTGGAGAAAGGACGATACCAAAAGCCCGAGAAGCTGGATCCCGCCGTCTCCTCGGACGAACTCGAGCATTCGCCCTTTATCGCCCCGGACGGCTCCTATCTCATCTTCTCACGGGCGTCCCGGCAGAGAGCCCAGCTCGGGATCTTCATCAGCTTCAGGAAAGAGGACGGCCGGTGGGGAGAGGCGGTCTGCCTCAATGATGTCATCGGCTGCCCGGCCGCCACCCAGTGCACCTCTATGACGCCTGACGGGAAGTACTTCTTCTACATCTCCTGGGGTTCGAACAACTGGGCCTCGTACTGGGTCAAGGCGGATTTCATCAAGAAGCTGAGGCCCAAGGATTAGCGTCCGTTCGGTACGTATTTTGGGCACAATTTGGCACAGCCGGGACCTTCCGCAGGCTGCCGGGGCTGGATGATGCGCGGCTTTGTCTCCCATGGCGGGCAACTTTCTTGGAGGGAGAAGCGTCATCATAAGGGGTGGCGAGGCCGGCTTTTGTGCCGCGCCCGGAGGCTTCCATGAGAATTTTCGTAATTTTGATCGCGGCCGCGCTCGGCGTGGCGAGACCGGTCCAAAACCAGTTTTCGCAGACGGTCCGGGACGTGATCTGTCGGATCGAATCCGAGATCAGGCAGAGTCCGCAGGCCGGGGCGCCGTCCTCGGTCAGCCTTGCCGAAAGACTCGACGCCCTCAAGATCCCGGGCCTGAGCGTCGCGGTGGTCAAAGACTTCGCCATACACTGGGCAAAGGGATATGGAGTCCGGGATTCCCGCAGCGGAGAGCCGGTCACGGAAGATACACCCTTCCAGGTCGCGTCCATCACAAAAACTATCAGCGCGACCGTCACTCTCAGGCTCGTCCAGGAGGGGCGTTTGGATTTGGACAGGAACGTCAACGACTATTTGAAGCGCTGGAAGGTCCCTGAGAACGAATTCACCAAGGTCGAGAAAGTGACCCTCCGCCGTATTCTATCCCATACGGCCGGCCTGACCGTTTCCGGATTCCGGGGGTACGCCGAGGGCGAGCCGGTGCCCACGATCCTTCAGGTATTGGACGGGGTTCCTCCCGCGAACAGCGCTCCCGTCCGTGTCGATCGCGTGCCGGGGCGCGAATTCAAATATTCGGGGGGAGGTTATACGATCCTCCAGGTGCTCCTCGAGGACGTCACCGGGCGTCCGCTGTCGGAGCTGGCCGCCGAGCATGTCTTCAAGCCGGCCGAGATGACGCGAAGCGCCATTTGCCTCTGCAACGCCCACGACTTGGAAGGTCAGGCAGCGCACGGCCACGGCAAAGACGGAGTGCCTTTCAAGGGCTATACGTTCCTTCAAGGAGGATCGGGCTGTTGCGAGCTTTGGACGACCCCTTCCGATCTAGCTCGTTTTATCATCGCCTTCCAAAAATCGCTGCGCGGAGATCGCGGGACGCTTCTGTCGCAGTCGCTGGCCCGGATGATGATGGGCGCCGAGAAGGAAGGCGATCGCCCGCTCGGTTTGTTCATCCAGCGCTATGGGGACACGGGTTACTTCAATCATGACGGTGGGAACGTCGGATTCGTCAGCCGCTTCCTGGCCCATCCTGATAAAGGGTTTGGCTTGGCTATCGTGTTAAATACCGACTCACCCGGCCCAATGATCAAAGAACTGACCGCGTCGATCGGCGCGGCGTATGGTTGGGAAGGTTTCCAGAAATAATGGCCGGCTAGTTTTTCTTCTCCGGGCAACGGACGCTTTCGGGGTAGTTGGCGAAGGCCTGGCGCCGCTCTCCGGGCAGGGCCTTGAGGAACCCCACGTTGTCCCAGACGGCGTTGATCATGGATCGGCGGCCAGCGCCGTCCTTGACATTGCCCGCCGGCCGCAATACCCTCTTTGACTAGGTGAGCCGTCATGAGGACAATCTCCGTTATCGATTCACATACCGGGGGTGAGCCCACGCGGCTCATCGTCGCCGGGGGACCCGAGCTGGGACGGGGGCCGATGGCCGAGCGGCTCGAACGGTTCAGAAGGGACTTCGATCTCTATCGCTCGGCGGCGGTTAACGAGCCTCGCGGCTCGGACGTCATCGTGGGCGGCTTGCTCTGCGAGCCGGAGGACCCGGCCTCCTCTGCGGGCGTGATCTATTTCAACAACGTCGGCTATCTCGGGATGTGCGGCCACGGGACGATCGGCCTCCTGGTCACCTTGGCCCACATGGGCCGCGTCCGTCCGGGAGAGCACCGCATCGAGACGCCGGTGGGCACCGTCACCGCGACGCTTCATTCGGGCGGCGAAGTGACCGTGGCGAACGTGCCAAGCTACAGGAAAACCAAAGGCTTCGCGGTCGACGTGCCGGGTTTGGGCCGGGTGTCGGGCGACGTCGCTTGGGGCGGCAACTGGTTCTATCTCGTGGAAGACCACGGCCAAGCGCTCCGACTCGAGAATGTGGAGACCTTGACGGATATCGCCTGGCGGATCCGCACGGTCCTGAATGAGAGCGGATACCCCGAAGTGGATCATATCGAGCTGTTCGGCCCGCCCGTCGCCGCCGGCGCGAATTCGCGCAGCTTCGTCCTTTGTCCGGGGAAAGCCTATGACCGCTCGCCGTGCGGGACCGGCACCAGCGCGAAGATCGCCTGCCTGGCCGCCGACGGCAAGCTGGCCGAGGGGCAGGCATGGGTGCAGGAAAGCATCCTCGGCAGCACCTTCACCGGCCGCTATGCGATGCGGGACGGAGCGGTCGTCCCGTCCATCACCGGCACGGCGTTCGTCACTGCGGAATCGACTCTGATCCTCGACGACGCCGACCCTTTCATCTGGGGGATCCGGGGCTGATGTCCAGTTGGGACGTGGCCGTTGTCGGAGCGGGGATTGTCGGGGCCGCTTGCGCCTCGGAATGCGCGCGCGCGGGCCTGTCCGTGATCGTCTTCGACCGCGGCCCCGTCGGCGGGGGGGCGACCGCCGCGGCGATGGGCCATGTCGTCGTGATGGACGACTCGGAAGCCCAGTTCGCGCTGACGTCGTATTCGCGCCGTCTCTGGCGCGATCTCGCCCCGGAGCTCCCGGCAGATGTCCATTTTGAGGCCCGCGGAACGCTGTGGCCGGCGGCCGACGAGGAGGAAATGACCGAGGCCCGGAGGAAAGCGGAGTTCTTGCGCGGCCGGGGCCTTCGGGCGGAAATCCTCGATGAGGCCGGCATCCGGGAAGCCGAGCCGAACCTGCGTCCCGGCCTGAGGGGCGGGCTGCTTGTCCCGGACGACTCCGTGCTGTATCCGCCGTCCGCGGCCCTGTTCTTACTCGGGCGCGCCCCGCGGAACAAGATCGTGCTCCGGACCGGAACCGACGTCCGGGCCATGGATCCGAACGGCGGCGTCGTCCTCAGCGACGGCACGCGGATCAGCGCCGGGCTGACGGTCAACGCCGCCGGGTGCTGGTCGCCCGATCTGGCGGCCGGGCTTCCGGTTAGAAAGCGCAAAGGCCACCTCGTCGTGACCCATCGCTATCCCGGCCATATCCGGCACCAGCTCGTGGAGCTGGGTTATTTGAAAAGCGCGCATTCGGTGTCCTCGGATTCGGTGGCCTTCAACGTCCAACCCCGGTCGAACGGCCAGATGCTCATCGGGTCATCCCGCCAATACGGCGCCGAGCAACCGGACGTGGAGTTCGGCATCCTCCGGCGTATGCTCGAACGGGCCGCGCTTTACCTGCCTAGCCTCGGACGGCTCACCGCGCTCCGGTCTTGGGCCGGATTCCGCCCGGCCACCCCCGACAAGCTGCCGTTCATCGGGCCGTCGGCCGATAATCAAAAGATCTGGCTGGCCACGGGCCACGAGGGGCTGGGCATCACGACCTCTCTCGCGACCGGCCGGCTCCTGGCGGACATGATTCTGAACCGGCCGGAGGAGATCCCCTTCGCCCCGTATTCGCCGGCGCGCTCTCTCCCGGAAGAAAAAGCCCATGACTGAGATCGTCAGCCTCACCATCAACGGCCGGCCGATCCGGGTTCCGTCCGGCACGGTCGTCGCCGTCGCCCTGGCGCTCGCCGGGGAATCGCGCTTCCGGCGCTCCGTCGCCGGACATCCGCGGGGCCCTCTCTGCGGCATGGGCGTCTGCTTCGAATGCTCCGTCACGATCGACGGCCGTCCGCACTGCCGCAGCTGTCAGACGCTCTGTGCGGACGGCATGGAAGTCCGAACCGATGAGTGATGCCCGCTCCCGGTTCGAAGTCGTCGTGATCGGCGCCGGGCCGGCCGGTCTCGCGGCGGCGGTCGCGGCGGCGGAATGCGGCCGCCGGACCCTCGTTCTCGACGCCACCCCCTGGCTCGGAGGTCAGATCTGGAGGGGGCGGGAGGCGAAAGGCGACGACCGTCGTCGCGGCGCCCGCCCCGAGAATCCTCCTAGCGGAATCGCCCGAGGGGCCGCGGGAAATCGGATGGGAGAAGCTGATTCTGACGATCGGGGCGCGCGAGCTTTTCCTTCCGTTCCCGGGCTGGACGCTTCCCGGCGTCGTCGGGATCGGCGGCCTGCAGGTTCTTGTCAAGGGCGGATGGCCCCTGACCGGGAAGCGAATCGTCATCGCCGGCAGCGGGCCCCTCCTTTTTGCGGCGGCAGCGGAATACCGGGCCGCGGGCGCGGACGTCGTTTTGATCGCCGAACAGACGGACTGGGCCAGGCTGGTCCGCTTCGGCCTGTCGCTCCCCCCTCTGGCGCCCGGAAAGATCCTTCAGGCCGCCAAATACCAGGCCACCCTTCTTGGAGTGCCGTATCGCACGGGAAGCTGGGCCGTTTCGGCACAGGGCGCGGATCGGCTCGAGGGCGTCACGCTCCGAAGCGCCCGCAGGACCTGGACGGAGCGATGCGACGTTCTGGCTACCGGTTTCGGGTTTCTTCCGAATCTGGAGCTGCCCCGCCTCCTCGGCTGCCGCACGGAAAACGGCGTGGCGGTAGTGGACGATCGGCAGGAAAGCTCCCAAGCCGGGATCTTCATCGCCGGCGAGCCGACGGGCATCGGGGGAGAAGGCCGGGCCCTGGTCGAAGGGCTGATCGCGGGTTTCGCGGCGGCCGGCCGCCCGGAGCGGGCCGGGCGGCTTTGGCGAAAGCGCCGTCGGGCCTTGGCCTTCAGCCGGGCTATGGACCGGGCCTTCGCCTTGCGCGATGAGGTGAGGGACCTGGCTTCGCCCGAGACGCCGGTCTGCCGGTGCGAGGATGTGACCCGGCGCGACCTCGAAAAGTACGGCGGCTGGCGCGCCGCCAAGCTCCATACGCGCTGCGGGATGGGCCCTTGCCAGGGCCGGATCTGCGGCGGGGCCGTCGAAAAGCTGTTCGGATGGGATGCCGCCTCGAATCGGCCGCCCGTCTTTCCCGTCTCGATCGGGACGCTGAGGGAGCCGGATCCCCGCCCCAGCGTCGCTTCGGAATGAATACGGCCTCGGGAGGCGGACGAGCCGCGGGCTCACCTCCCGCCTCAAAAGAAGCCCCCATTCCAAAGACCCGTTCCACCTCAGCTAGTTTTTCTTCTCCGGGCAACGGACGCTTTCGGGATAATTGGCGAAGGCCTGGCGCCGCTCTCCGGGCAGGGCCTTGAGGAACTCCACGTTGTCCCAGACGGCGTTGATCATGGCGGCGTTGGCCGCGGCCGTGTACTCCAGGAAGTCGGCCTTGGAGGCCGTCGTGTGGATGTCGCCCAGCAGCCATCTCGCGCCGCAGGCGAAATCGAAATCCTTCACGGACAGCACGCGAACCCGCGGGTTGGCCGTCGTGCGGAAGTGGATGGCCAGCTTCTCCAGGTCGTAGACGATGCTCCACTGCGTACCGCGCGAGGCCACCTTTTGCAGGATGTCGAAAGCGTAAGCCACCGGCTCGGCCTTATCGGTCGCATACGACCCGGCCAGCCAGGCCGCCCGGGCGAAGCGGTTTTCACTCGAGATGCGGCCGTCGGCGTTCGAGATCTGGGCCAGGCCGCCGCCGTCCAGGCTCCGGTAGTAGGCCAGGGAGTCCTCGTAGGGGCTGTTGGCGCAGGCGGCCAGGGGCAGGTCCGCGCCCCGGTAACAGGTCATCTTGCCGGCGAGGTACTCGATCACGGCCGCGTCGCCCTTGGCATCGGCGACCAGGAAATGGAGCGGCGCCACCGAGTTGTCGGAGACGCGGATGCGGCCGTCGCTGGCGGCCACGTCGGCGACCGTCGCGGCCGTGTCGAGCTGGTACTGGATCCACTGCAGCTCCTCCAGGCCGAAGCGCTCGTCTTTTTGCGGGTAACGCGACTTCAGCGACTCGTGCATCATCTGCTCGATCACCAGCCCGGCCTCGTTGATGCCGCCGTAGGGGAACTCGCGGCCGTTCTGATTGAAGCTGACGCTGCCGTACTTGGCGATCCAGGTCAGCGGCTTCTCTCCGGGCGTCGGCAGGGAGGTCTTCGCCGCTCCCCGCAGGTTCACATGGATGTGACCCGGGCCGGCGGGGAAATCGAAATTCCTGCCGAAAAAGAGCCTGCCCTTGCCGTCTTTCAACACGAACGTGGTGCAGGGCTCGAGGCTTCCGGGCAGGATCCAGGCGAACAGGGCCAGGCAAAGCGCAAATCGGGTCGCGGGCTTCATGGATCCTCTCTTCATCATGGCCTCTCCTTGAACGATAAACCCATCCATCCAATCCTTAAGACGAAAACGGCGGGAATAGCGTTCCCAGAGACTGACAACTGTCGGAGAGCCCGGCTCCCCCCGCCTCGAGTAGAAAGGGCCTAAGAGCGCTGGGGACGTGCGGACCGCGTTTCGGATAAAGGAATGGTGGGCAATAGGGGACTTGAACCTCTGACTTCACCCGTTCGATATTCCTGACATCTTTTGGGCACAATTTGGGCACAAACGAGCGGTCGCCCATTCCCGTTGACCGGCTGTTCGGGTGTTGATAATATCCGATTATGCGAACGGGGGAGCGTCATAGGAAATGAAAGACGCGTCGATGATGAATCACACGGTGATGGATCCGAGGACCGATCGGGCGCTCTTCGTGTGGCTTCTCCTCACCGGATGGTTTGGAGTTCTGGCCGGTTTGCCGTGGACCCTTGCCGTTCTCAGGGATTATCCCGGCACGGGGTGGTGGTGGGAAGGGGCCGGAGACGCTCTCTTTTTCATGCCAGCGTCAGCGGCCGTAGGAGTATGGCTAGGCAAGAAAGTGGGCTTGGGGTCCGAATTGAGGGAGCTCGTCTCAGGAACGCCCGGATGCTGGAAGCAAGTGCGCTTGGCTCTCGTGCCCGGGACGCTGGTCGGTTTGACATTGGGTGTCATCCAACTCATCAGCCAAAACGTTATGCCGAAGGACGTGTTGATACCGGCATTGAACAATCCGAATACTCTCGAGCGGCTGCTCAGATGTCTCAGCGCGGCCCTGACCGAGGAGATCGCTTTTCGCTTTGGTCTGATGACTCTCCTCGTGTGGGTCATTCGGGCGATCATCAAGAGGCCCGCCGTTCATACACCATCCCTGTGGATCGGGAACTTGCTGTCCGCCCTTGTGTTTGCCGCCGCGCATTTCCCGCAGCTGGAGCTTCAACGATATGGCCTGAGCCTCTTGATCCCATTCGTCGTGACCAGCTCCGGTGTCGGCATGATCTTGGGATGGCTATACATGCGATACGGCCTGGTCTCGGCCATTGCGGCTCATCTTGTGACCGACCTGATGATACATGTCATCCCAAGATTGGCGGCCGTCATCACGTGACCTTGACTGTACAAGTCGAGCATTCTGCGGCCGTCAACCTGCTTCCCAGCCAGAATTTGGGCACAACGGTAGTTTTGCCTGGACGGGGGATCGTGCAAGTTGCTGAAAAGAAATTGGTGGGCGATAGAGGACTTGAACCTCTGACTTCACCCGTGTGTAGGAAGCGGCGGAAAAACGTAAAGCGTAGAAAAAAAACGGATTCTCAGGAAGAATGCCCGTTTTTCAGAGCTTCTGGATTTCGATAGATTTCGATATCTTTAGATATGTTTCGATATCGCTTATGAATTTTGGGCACAATTTGGGCACAAAGAACGGGTAGCTATCGCAGTTGACCGGCCGTTCCAGCGGTGTTATTATCCGGGCACAGGGACAGGGGAGGGCGTCATGGAATGCCCAAATTGCCATACCGAGAACAGGGAAGACTCCCATTTCTGTAGCAACTGCGCGGCGCCCCTGGGAAAGGTGGGGGCTGATCAGGCCTCGCTGACGAAAACACTGACTACCCCTCTTCCCTTCATCTCGAAAGACAGTCCCATTGCCGGAAAATACCGGATCCTCGAGGAAATCGGTCACGGCGGAATGGGCATCGTCTACAAGGCCGAGGACCTCAAGCTCAAGCGATGCGTGGCGCTGAAGTTCATCCCTCCGCGCCTGACGGATTCTTCTGACCTAAAAGAACGGTTCCTCATCGAGGCCCAGGCGGCCGCGGCCCTATCCCATCCGAACATCTGCGTCATCCACGAGGTCGGCGAGAGCGAAGGGCGTCCCTACATCGCCATGGAGTACGTGGCCGGCGAGACCCTCAGGGATAAGATCAACAGGGGGCCGCTGGCAGCCGGCGCGGCCTTGGACATCGCCCTCCAGGTCGCCGAGGGTCTCGACGAAGCTCACGGAAAGGGCATCATCCATCGCGACATCAAGAGTGCCAATATCATGATTTCCGCTAAAGGCCAGGCCAAGATCATGGACTTTGGGCTGGCTAAAGTCAAAGCGGGGCCTCTTCTGACGAGAGAGGGAACAACGATAGGAACTGTAGCCTATATGTCGCCGGAGCAGGCCCAAGGAGGGGACGTCGATTACCGGTCGGACATCTGGTCTCTGGGCGTGGTCATGTACGAGATGCTCTCCGGTGCGCTCCCCTTCAAGGGGGAACGAGAGGCTTCGATCCTCTATTCCGTCGTCCATGAGGATCCCGGACCTCTAAGGATCCTCAAAACCGATGTCCCTCGGGAGTTTCAGCAAATCATAGACCGGTGTCTCAAGAAAAGGCCGGAAGCCCGGTATGGTTCAGCAGCTGAGCTTTCGAATGACCTGAAGAAGTATAGGAATAGCCTGACAACGGGCGTTACGGGGGCTCTTAGCTTCCGTTCCTTCCTCCGGCTCATCCGGAAACCTGTCGTCGCCGTACCGGCGGTGGCGCTGATCGCCGTCCTCGCTCTAGGGACCATCTGGCTTATGCATCGACAGGCCAGAATCCGATGGGCGAGAGATGTGGCTATCCCCGAGATCAGGAAGCTCGTGGAAGACCAGCAACTCGCGGCGGCCTTTCGCTTGGCCGAACAAGCCGAAATAGTCATTCCCCGGGACCCGTCTTTATTGGAGCTGCTGCCGCAGGTTGAACGGGATTTTTCCTTCCAAACGATCCCCCCGGGGGCCGATGTCTATCTTTACAATGAGATCGATAACGCATGGGAGCATATCGGTCGATCGCCGATCGACAAGGCGAGGACTGCTCCGGGATATCGACGCTGGAAGATCGAAAAAGACGGCTATGGACCCGTCGAGGGGGCCGCGCTGTCCGCCGCTGTCTCCGTCGCAGAGATCAAGAGGAGGCTGGACGAGAAGGGAAGTCTGCCCCAGGGCATGGTCAGGGTCTCGGGCGGGAATCATGTGCTCGGATTGGCCGGTCTTGATCATTTAAGCGGGCAGAATCTCGATGACTACCTCATCGACAAGTATGAGGTCTCCAATAAGGAATTCAAGCAGTTCATCGATGGGGGAGGCTACGAAAAAAGGGAGTACTGGATACTCCCGTTCGAAAAATATGGAAAAGCCATTTCTTGGGAACAGGCTCTCGCTGAGTTCAAGGATCGAACCGGAAGGCCCGGTCCAGCGACCTGGGAAATGAGCGATTACCCCGAAAGCCGGGGTGATTACCCCGTCGACGGGATCAGCTGGTATGAAGCCGCGGCTTACGCCGAATTCGCGGGGAAGAGCTTGCCGACTATCTATCATTGGGACAGGGCGGCCGATACTCCCCAAAGCAACTATATCATCCCTCTCAGCAATTTCAGCGATCACGGGACTTCGGCAATTGGCCAAACTCAAGGGGTGAGCGCTTACGGCCTTCATGATATGGCCGGGAACGTCCGTGAATGGTGTTGGAACCAGCGCGGCAATTGGAGATTTCTGCTGGGCGGCTCCTGGAACGACCAGGTTTACGTGTTCAACTATGCCTTCGCGCAGCCGCCCTGGGATCGGTCTCCGGGCAACGGTTTCCGGTGCATGCAGTATCTCGGAACACATAACCAGGAAGCCCTGTCGGCCAATATCGACGATCCCTATATCGATTTTATGGCCAAAGAGCCGGTCTCGGACGAAGTCTACAGTATTTATCTGAACATGTATTCCTACGACAAGAAGGACCTGCGCAGCCGGACCGAGTCCGTCGACGAGCATGAAAAAGACTGGATCAAGGAGAAGGTTACCTTTGACGCCGCCTACGGCGGAGAGCGCGTCGCGGCCTATCTTTTTCTACCGAGGTCCGGCAAGCCGCCCTATCAGACCGTTGTCTATTTTCCGGGGTCTTCGGCGATAATCATGCGTTCGAGCGACAAGAACGAGTTACTTAGTATCGGCAACTTCGATTTCATCATGAAAAGCGGACGGGCGCTTTTATTCCCGATCTATAAGAGCACGTATGAACGCGGGGACGGCCTGAGTGACAGCGTGCCCAACGAGACGAATTCCTATCGAGACCATGTCATCCAATGGGAGCAGGATCTGAGCAGGTCCCTCGACTATCTGGAAAGCCGGAGTGAAATTGACTCCGACAAGCTCGCCTATTATGGCTTCAGTTGGGGAGGGCGACTCGGCGGAATCATGATCGCGGCAGGGAAGCGTTTCAAAACGGCCATTCTCTATGTTGCGGGGTTCAGATTTCAGAAACAGAAACCGGAAGTCGATCCTTTTCATTTCGTCTCGAGGGTCCGCATCCCCGTTCTTATGCTGAACGGCCGCTACGACAGTTTTTTCCCCTATCAAACGGCGCAGCTTCCGATGTTCAAACTCCTGGGAACCCCCGAGGAGCACAAACGCCAATTCCTCTATGATACGGGGCACAACATACCCAGAACCCAGCTCATCAAGGAATCGCTTGAGTGGCTGGATAAATATTTGGGGCCGACGAAATAAGAACACCCCCTATGATGCAGGATGGGAACTGGTGGGCGATAGAGGACTTGAACCTCTGACTTCTACCGTGTGAAGGTAGCACTCTACCGCTGAGTTAATCGCCCACGGCTCAACATTT
>PDVJ01000265.1_pt1 | contig 16626 bp, 13 predicted proteins | sample 1369811 | NCBI WGS metagenome assembly PDVJ01 (sample SAMN07795376, study PRJNA414565) | Alkali sediment metagenome, whole genome shotgun sequencing project. | reverse complement strand
ATGACGGCTGGGCGGCGGATGGGTCCTTGGTCCTTGCGGGGGTCAAGGCCGAAACCTATCCTGAAGGTGTGGTCATGGACAATCTTCAGGGTCGTGTGACGGTGAACCGGAAAAAAGGCACCAACATCACTGCCGAAGAGGTCAAAGGGCAAGTCAATCAAGCGCCTGTTCGTCTCTCCGGCAAAGTCCTGGGAGTGGGATCACCTAACCTTGTAGTCGATGTCAAGGCCAATGCCAAGCAACTGGATCTGGCTCATCTGCGTGAGCTGTCTCCGGGCCTGAGGAAGTTGAGCCTGGCCGGGACGGTTGACATGGATTTGGACGTCTACATCCCTTATGCGACGGCAATGAAAAGCCGGCTCAGCGGAATGCTCGCAACCCGGAACCTCAGTTTTCAGTTGGGCGGTATTAGCGTAGAAAAGGGCAATGCGGAATTGAACCTGATGGGCAACACCGCCACCATTAAGCGGTTTCAGGTGCAGGTCAATGATCAAGTCCTAACGATCACAGGGAAGATCGCCAACCCTGTGGACCCTGACATTGAGCTCGTTGTGACTTCGCCCGATTTAAACCTGGATCGACTCCTGCTACAGGAAAAAGCAGAAAAATCTGGGGAGATGTCCTCGCAAGAGGCAGGTGCCCGTGCTAAGGAGAAAACCGGTAAAGCCGAACTGCCTCCCACGGCCCGTAACATCGCGGCGCGACTTCGGGTTAATGCCGAACAGGGCCGGTACAGGGATCTGAGATTTCAGAACCTGAAGCTTGATGCGGACTATGATCGGGGAGTGATCAAACAATTCGATTTGGAGTTGGACAGTGCAGGTGGCCGCATCGCCAAGAAAGGGTCTGTCGATCTCCGGAATCCGGAGCACCCCACCTTCACCGCTAGCTCGAACATAACATCAGTGATGGTGGAAAAGATAGCGCCTCTAATCGGCATTCCCGACGTTTCTGTGAGCGGGCCTATATCTTGGAGCGGCGAACTTCAGGGTAAGACAGGAAGCTCAGAAGAACTTCTTGCCAGCCTCCAAGGGAACCTGGAGATTCAGATGGGTCCCGGCAAACTGGCCAGGATAGGGAGGGGCGGCGAACTGGTTGCAAGAATACTTTCATTGACCAGCCTCAGGGGCATTCTCACGTGGAGCGTGTTCGATAGTTTCGCCAGTCAAGGGTTACCCTACCGGAGGATAAGCGTACAGGCCAGCTTCCACAACGGCAACATGGATCTGACCAATTTCCGAGCCGATGGCGACGCCATGAACATAGAGGCCAAGGGCCGCATCAATCTCCTTGAGGAGCAAATGGATGTAGGGGTAAGACTCAAGCCTCTCGGGGCGGTGTCTACGGTTGCAGGGGCTGTCCCGGTGGTGGGAAAGGTTGCCGCAAGCCTGACAGAAATCTATCTAAACCTGAGCGGATCACTGGAGGATCCGCAAATCTCAATAGCCCCGGGTCAGGGCATCGCCGATTCGATCCAGGATCAGGCCAAGGGGGTGGGCTCGATTTTCAAAGGCGTTGCTGATGTTTTTGGTAGAGAGGAGAACAAATGGATCAAAAAGTAATCTGCAGAGAGAAAGAGTGTGACATTGGGGCCGACTCCTTGCGCGTCAGGATAAGACACTTATATTAGGCTGTAACTTAGGAAGCGCGAGCAGGGGTTGGATAGCCCAACCTGCGGAAGGCGCTGCGGATTAAACCCATCAATGAATAATGATCAAGGGAGAAAAAATATGAAAAACAGGATTGTTGGGAGGTTGATGTTAGTGCTGACAGCCGTTGTTATGCTGATCGGATTCACGGTATCTAACGTCACTCCGGCGTTTGCGGATGATGCCGCGGATACGAAGCAACTCGTGGAAAAGTCGAAGGTCTCATTTGACAACTTTGTGGCCGTTAAGGATCTGGCAGGGTTTCGCGATCTGCTGAAGAAAGCGAAAGGCGTTTTTGTATCCCCCCGGATGTTGGAGGGAGCTTTTGTTTTCGGGGCCTCAGGGGGCAGCGGGGTGTTCGTGGTTCGCGACCCGCAGACAGGAAGCTGGAATGGGCCGGCTTTCTACACCGTTGGTGAGGTGAGTTTTGGCTTTCAGGCCGGGGCCAAGGATTCTCAGGTGATCATGCTGGCCATGACCGAGAGAGGAGTGAACGCGCTTCTTTCCCCGAGTGTGAAGTTGGGTGCGGACATCAGTGCGGCGGCAGGGCCTGTAGGAGCAGGTGCGAGTGCGGCCACGGCCAATATTAGCGCCGACATTATCAGTTATTCGCTTTCAAAAGGCCTGTATGGCGGACTCTCCCTGGAGGGAGCCGTGGTGGGCGTGCGGAACCAGTGGAACGAGGCCTACTACAAGAAGCCGGGCGTGACCCCGACCGACATTTTGATCCGCAAGGATGTGAGCAATCCGGAATCGGCCAAGCTGATTGCAGCGGTTTCCAAGGCCTCCAGCGCTTCTAAGAAAGCCGAGGCTGAAACAAAACCCGCAGCTCCTGCTCAGGGCGGCGGCAAGACCTATGTGGTGCAGTCGGGCGACACGTTGCAGGGGATTGCGAAAAAGAACGGCACCACGGTGGACGAACTGGTCAAACGGAACAACATCAAGAACAGGAACTCCATTCACCCCGGCCAGAAACTTCTTGTTCCCGGAAAATAACAATCAGGACCGTCAGCGCCTGAGACAACACCATGGTGAGGCTCCTCGGCTGTAGGCCAGGGGAGCCTCACTCATCTTCACAACTCACATGGGGCTGGGGATTGCCTTCGCCGTGCAGCCAGGGTCAGAGTGTTCGGCAGCGGGCTGCTTCTGGCGGCCCTGTGAGGTGGTTCAGTGTTTCAACCGGCGCGGTGTCAGTTTCCGGCGCCTTGCGGCTTGGTCACCGCTTCCATCACGCGGTCGAGGTTGAAGCTGCCGGGTTTCTGGCGCGGCGGGAACTCGCGGAAGCTTTGCAGCCACTGCCCGACGTAGCCGGCCGCAGGAGCGATCATGAACATGTGGTCGGCGAACCACTGCCCGTAACCAAAACCCTCATACTCGGCGCGCTCAAAGGGATCGGTGCGCAGATTACAGAGCATGGGAGCGCGCAAGGCCTCGAATGGCTTCTGCCAGACATGCAGTCCGTGGGCGGTCTGCACCAGGAAAGTGGCCTTCCAGTTGCCATAGCGAATCGCAGCGACGCTGCCGTCGTCGGTCCAGTAGAGGAACTCCTTGCGCGGCCACTCGGCTTCGCCCTTGAGCGCGGGCAGCAGATTGTAGCCGTCAAGGTGGACCTTGTAGGTCATGGTGCCGACTTTCCGGCCCTTCAATAGGTCTTCTTTGACTGTGGTATCGCCGGCGGCAGCCAGCAGGGTCGGGAGCATGTCCTCGTGCGAGCCGATGTCGTTGATGATGGTGAGGGGCTTGATGACGCCTGGCCAGCGGATGGCGCAGGGCACGCGATAACCGCCCTCCCAGTTGGTGTTCTTCTCGCCGCGGAACATCGTCGTGCCGCCGTCGGGCCAGCTCATGCATTCCGCGCCGTTGTCGGTGGAATACATGACGATGGTGTTCTCTTCGAGACCCAGCTGCTTGAGCTTGTTGAGCACCAGGCCGACGTGGCTATCGTGCTCGACCATGCCGTCGGGATAGATGCCCAGGCCGGTCTTGCCCGCGGACTCCTTCTTCAGGTGCGTGAAGATGTGCATCCGAGTGGAGTTCCACCAGAGCAGAAACGGTTTGCCTGCCTTCTTAGCGCGCTCCATGAAGTCCAGCGCCTTGGCGTTGACCTCCTCGTCAATCGTTTCCATGCGCTTCCTCGTCAGCGGGCCGGTGTCCGTGATGCGCCCATCGGCGAAACTGTGGATGACGCCGCGCGGACCGAACCGCTTCTTGAACTCCGGGTCCTTCGGATAGTCGGGGTGCTCCGGCTCCTCCTCCGCGTTCAGGTGGTAGAGGTTGCCGAAGAACTCGTCGAACCCGTGTGCCGTGGGGAGCATCTCATCACGGTCGCCGAGGTGGTTCTTGCCGAACTGGCCGGTCACGTAGCCCTGCGCCTTGAGCAGTGTGGCGATGGTCGGGTCTTCCTTCTTCATGCCCTCGGGCGCGCCCGGCAGGCCGACCTTGGTGAGGCCGGTGCGGATGGGTGACTGGCCGGTGATGAACGCCGCGCGGCCGGCGGTGCAGCTCTGTTGGCCATACCAGTCGGTGAACAGTGCGCCTTCCTTGGCGATGCGGTCGATGTTCGGCGTCTTGTACCCCATCATGCCCATGTTGTAGGCGCTGATGTTGAACTGACCGATGTCGTCGCCCCAGATGATGAGGATGTTAGGCTTTTTTTGCTCGGCCAACGCAGGTCCTATCCCCCATAGGACTGCAACCAAAACGAAACACAGCACTTTCTTCAAATGGTTTCTCATTGCCTTCTCCTTCCTTGCTTTCTTGTTCGAATAGACGGCGAGACGTCGACTTTACCTGCTGCCACGGCTTCCACCGCAGGAACGAAATCGTTTACCGCTGCTCGCTTGAGCACGAAGCCTTTTGTGCCCCTGCCGCCGAGCCTTCATCAACAGCTGCAGCTTCGTCATGGACACTGAGAATAAAGAATTTGAGGTGAGGGTTCCCCTTCACCTCCCGTTGCAATCGGAATAAGCGGCATGGTTGGACGGACACCTGGATCACTTCATGCTCTTAAGCAGATCCACCAGCGCCTGATCAAAGGCATCGACCCGGATCAGGCCATAACGCGGAAACTCGATGTCGAGAATGACGTAGACCGTGAGCCCGATGACCACCGCGAAGCCTATAACATGCAGCCATCTTCTGCTCTTGCCGCCCGCCATGCCGTAACCGGCCAGCAGCGCGCTGGCCAAGGCCACCAAAAAGAGCATCCCGAAAATGATGAGGGGCGGGTGCAATTGGAGCGCCATCGTGCGGGTGGTGGTGATGTCGATCATCTGATTCAGAGCAGGCAGGAGCAGCACCGGGGCTGCAGGGGAGGCTCCTGGCGCCTGAGAGGCGGCAACTGCGTGGGTCCAGATTTCTTCCTGCAGTTTTGTCGCTCTGGCCGCTTCCGCTTTGGCCGCCTTAGCGTCCCGAAGCCTCCGAAAGACCTCAAGCCTGGACTCCACATACCGCCTGAATTCTTCCCTCAGACCCGTTTGTGCGTGGGCCGGCAACAGGTCGAGGCGCAAGTAGGCCGTTCCGATGGCATTGGCCTCCTCGACGATCATGTGCCGCCGGTCATCGAATCGCGAGACAGCGCCTGAGAAGGTGAATGCGATAAGCAGACCTAGGAGGGCAAAGACCGCAGCCTCGATGGTCCCGGTTCCGGTCCGTGCGCTCTTGGGGTCCTTCGCCAGTTGACTGGCTCCGAAGCGCCGACCGATATCCAGCATAACGAGCATGCCGACAAAAAGGCCAAAAGCGAACAATGCTGTAGCAATCATTCGGTCCATGGTGAACTTCCTCTAAGGTGAAGTGTGGGGATAAGGACTGTCCCAGGGTGATCCGGAGTTTAGAGAATTCAGCCTGTGAGTGTCAATATCTAACCGAATAGGCCGAAGAGCCCTTCGTCATTTAAAAAAGCGTGATGGGGCGAGTCGTTCAGGTGTCTATGAAGTCCCCTTTTGCGTTGATTTCTAAGAGTGCTGGGGATAGGCTTAGGCCCATAGAGGCGAGACATGCTCACACCATGGAGTGCAATCCGAGACCGGTTCATGCGTTATGCATCGAACCTGCGTTTCCCGAGGCTGCTGGCGGTAACTGCCACTTTGTTCGTCATTGATCTGCTTTTTCCGGACGTGGTGCCGTTTGTCGATGAGATTCTATTGGGGCTCATCTCACTTATCTTTGCATCGCTCAGGAAACGGAACGGGGAGACTTCTCACAAGAATGAAAAAGGAGAGGAGATATGAGACGAACCCTGCTCATCATGACAATTATAGGGCTGGCGATTACCTTTGCGTTACATGCGCCATCCGATTCTGCAGCGCAGCCCAAGAAGGAATCCGCGTCAGGAACCAAGACCAAGACGGGGTTTGAAACCCTCGAGGGCCGATGGTTGAGGCCGGACGGTGGATATATTGTCCAGATCCGCAGCGTCGATGGCAGCGGCAAGATGGATGCGGGATATTTCAATCCCCGACCGATCAATGTTTCTAAAGCCCAAGCAACGAGAGAAAGCGGCAAGATCAAAATCTTTATCGAGTTGAGGGACACGGGCTACCCTGGAAGCACTTACATCCTGACGCTAGATCCCAAGGAAGATGTGCTCAGAGGCGTGTACTTCCAGGCAGCCATGAAGCAGAGTTTCGACGTCTACTTCACAAGAATGAAATGAAGGGCAAAAGCTCCAACAACTTCTCGGTGAGTCAGGATGAAATCCCTGAGAGCCCCGGCTTCTTTCATCGTATCCGTTATTCCATTTTCCCGGGTACATTGAGAACGGAAAAGCTTCGAGAAGGGTATCGCAGGCTCTTCAACAGCCTGATCCTTCACTTTCGTCCGCGCAACGTCCCGGAAGAAACCCTTCGATGGACCCTCACCTGGGGGCTGGGGGGCATGGCAGTCATGCTGGTTTTCCTGCTTCTGGGAACGGGGGTTCTCTTGAAGTTCGTCTACCAGCCCTTTCCGGACAAGGCCTATGAGTCCATCCTTCACCTTCAGAATAGAGTCCTTTTCGGAGGGCTGATCAGGAACCTTCACCACTGGAGCGCAAACGCGCTCATCCTTGTGGCGTTTCTGCATTTGCTCCGCGTTTTCTTCTCAGGCGCTTTCCGCGCGCCGCGCCAGTTCAACTGGGTCATCGGTTCAGGTCTCTTCCTCCTCGTCCTTTTCTCTAATTTCACCGGATACCTGCTGCCCTGGGATCAGCTTGCCTTTTGGGCCATCACCATTTGCACCGGCATGCTGGAATACATGCCTGGAATAGGGCTATGGCTTCAAGGGCTGATTCAGGGCGGGCCGGAGGTGGGACCAGGCACCCTGAGCAACTTCTACGCCATTCACACGGCCATCCTTCCGGCGTGCCTCCTTATTCTCATGCCCTTTCACTTCTGGCGCATCCGCAAGGCAGGAGGACTGGTTATCCCTCGCCAAGCCGGGCAAGATTCAGGAGAACGCGGCCAATCGGTTCCGGCGATACCCAATCTGCTCCTGCGGGAGATCGTGGTGGCGCTGGTTCTCATCGCTTCAATGCTGGTCTTTTCCATGCTTGTCGATGCGCCCCTGGGGAGCAAGGCTAATCCCGGCCTCAGCCCGAACCCGACCAAAGCGCCCTGGTACTTCATGGGGATACAGGAAATGCTCCTTCACTTTCACCCGCTCTTTGCGCTCTTCGTCATTCCGGTCCTCATGCTCCTCGCGCTGCTCGCTCTTCCTTACATCAACTATCGCGTGGACACGGCAGGCATATGGTTCGCCTCCGCAAAGGGGCGTAAGATGGCTTTTGTTGCGGCGCTGACTGCCGCAATAGGAACACCGCTGGGGGTTTTGGCTGATGAATATTTTATCGAGGTCGCAGCTCGCCTGCCGGTGATACCTGCCTGGATCACGAACGGGATGGTGCCCTTTGCGCTGCTCTTGGTGGCAGTAGGGGGCTTCTATGTTTTCATGCAAAGGAAGTATGGGGCGAGTAACACGGAGGCCGTTCAAACGGTGTTCGTGTTCCTTGTGGTGGCGTTCGTCGTTCTGACCATCACGGGTATAGGGTTCAGGGGGACAGGCATGAAACTCATGTGGCCGTGGAACATTGGGACACCGGGGTGATGGCGGAGCGTAGAGATGAAGAAGACAAAACCTCACGACTCAAAGAAAAATAGCCTGCCTGGTGTTGATTCATCAAGGCGGAGCTTCTTGAATACACTTTGGATTGTTCTGGGTGGCCTTGCTCTGGTTGAGGTGGTGGGACTGGTTACTGCCTTTTTTCAGCCCAGAAAGGCAGGGTCAAAAGAGGGCGACTCAGCGGGGATCCTTGAGGCAGGAGGCGTGGACAGGTTCTCTGTGAATTCAGTGACGGCTTTCGTGAGAGGCAAATTTTATCTGGCCCGATTGGAGGATGGGGGATTTCTCGCCCTGTCCCGCAAGTGCACCCATCTGGGATGCACGGTCCCCTGGTCGTCGAAAGAGATGAAGTTCGTGTGCCCCTGTCATGCGTCGGTTTATGACATCCGGGGCGAGGTGGTGACTGCGCCGGCTCCCCGGCCCCTGGATCTCCATCACGTTTTCATTGAGAACAACATCGTGAAGGTCGACACGAACAAGGTTATCAAGAGGGGTGTGTTTCGGCCTGAACAGGTGGTCTACGCGAAGAAACCTTAGTTATTGTCTCCCTCGGGAAATGGGAGTTAGGCGAAGACTTCAGTTTGGTTGCTGGACCACGATGCAGGCACAAAGTTGCAAAGGCACATAGGCACAAAGAAAGAAAGGGGCAAAGCATAAAGGAACAGAGGGACGAAGGGATATAGGAGAATGGTTTTTCTGCTTTGTGCCTTTGGGCCTCTGTCCCTTTGTGCCTTAAATGAAGTTAGGGTTCTACTCTTGGAAATGAAGCGCTGGAAAATCGTAGGATTCCTTGCAACCCTCGTGATCGTTCTATCGATCCCGATCTACTATTTTAGGGTCGAGGAGGCTGTTGCCCCCCCGGACGGAAAGGGGGAAGCGCGCCCCGCCGCATTTGTGGGCAGCCTGAAGTGCAAGGAGTGCCACCAGAAGGAATATGACAAATGGCTGAACTCCAACCATGATCATGCCATGGATGTAGCCAATGAAACAACGGTCCTGGGGGATTTCAATAACGCCGTTTTTCAAGCCCATGGCATCACTTCCCGCTTTTACAAGAAGGATGGGAAATTTTTTGTTTTCACTCAAGGGCCGGAAAGCAAGATGGGCGACTTCGAAGTTTCCTACACCTTCGGGTGGTTCCCGCTCCAGCAGTATCTCATCCCTTTTCCCGGAGGCCGGCTCCAGTGCCTTCCCATCGCCTGGGATGTGAGGGAAAAGAAATGGTACCACCTGTATCCGAAGGAGCCTGTCGACCCGAAGGACTGGCTCTACTGGACCAATGCCGGCCAGAACTGGAACGGCATGTGCGCTGAGTGCCACTCCACGAATTTGAAGAAAAACTATGACATCAAGACCAATACCTATAAGACGAGCTGGTCGGACATCGACGTCGGCTGTGAGGCCTGCCACGGGCCAGGCTCCCGCCATGTGCAATGGGCTGAGATGCCGGATATGGCCAGGCCCCGGGTGGAGAACTTTGATCTTGTGGTGAAAACGAGCGGGCTCGGGTCACGCAAACTGGTGGAACTGTGCGCCCCGTGCCATTCGCGGCGTGCCGCCCTGGGCGATTACACCCACGCAGAGGCGGATTTGCTGGACACCATGCTTCCCAGCTTGCTGACCGAAGAGCTCTATTTCCCTGACGGACAGATCCTGGACGAGGTCTATGTTTACGGCTCCTTCATCCAGAGCAAAATGTACCATCGTGATGTGCGCTGCAGCAACTGTCACGATGTGCACGGCATCAAAGTGATCAAGGAGGGAAATGCTCTTTGTCTTCAGTGTCACCGCGCCGGCGAATATGATACCAAGGAGCATCATTTCCACAAGACCAAGGGGGAGAAAGGAGATCCCATCAAATCCGCGAACGGCAAGGTGCTCTTCGAGGTGGGCACAGGCGCCGAGTGCGTCCAGTGCCACATGCCGGGACGCACCTACATGGGGATCCACTACCGTCTGGACCACAGCCTTCGCATTCCGCGGCCGGACCTCAGCGTGAAGATCGGCACGCCCAATGCGTGCAACCATTGCCACAACGACAAAACCAGCCAGTGGTCCGTGGACGCCATAACCAAGTGGTACGGCCCGGGCCGCAGACCGCACTACGGCACCGTCATCGAGGAGGGGCGCAAGAGGCTTCCGGAGGCGAAGAAAAATCTCATCCGCCTCGCAGGGGATCCCTTATATCCGGTCATCGTCCGGTCCACAGCCCTGTCCTTGCTCACAGCATATCCCGGGGAGGACACGACTCGAGCCTTCGAGCTGGCCCTGATGGACGACGAGGCCCTGATCCGTCGGACCGCAGTCCAGAGCATCTCTCTTTCCGGCCAAAGAAGACAGACCGAGTTCATTGCACCGCTCCTTTACGATCCGGTTGCCGCTGTACGCATGGAAGCGGCGAGTGCGCTCGCCGGCGAGCCCTCGAAAAAGCTGAGCCCCGATCAACAGAAGGTGTTTCAGACCGATTTGCAGGAATACATAGCCGCCATGGAATACTCCGGTGATTTTGCTTTTGGCCGTTACAACCTGGCCAACCTCTACGTGGCGCTCAACCGGCCGGAGGAGGCCATCCGGAACTACCAGGCTGCACTCAGAATCGATGATCTCTTTTATCCGGCCAAGGTCAATCTGGCCATGCTGTACAATGGGAGAGGTGAAAACGAGAAAGCGGAGAGTCTTTTCCGAGACGTGATTGCCAAGCACCCCGAGGTCTATGATGTCGCTTACTCTCTCGGTCTCCTTCTCGCTGAAATGGGGAAGTCTGAAGAGGCGCTGCGTTATTTGGAAATGGCGGCCAAAGGCATGCCGCAGCACTCCCGCGTTCCATACAATCTCGGCTTGCTTCTCCAGATTCTGAAGCGTGACTCGGAAGCTGAAGCGGCCCTGCAAAAAGCCTTGGGACTGGAACCGGCCAACATGGAGTATCTCTATGCCATGGCGGACTTCTACATCAAACGCAACCGTCTCGCCGAGGCCAAAAAGGTGGCTGAAAAGATGGTGGCCGCACACCCCGGTCAGAGGGTAGGCCGTGATTTAATGGAGATGATCGAGCGACGACGGACCAACCAGTGAACGCTTGTCAGTGACCAGTCATCACTAATCGCAAAGAACGGATGGTACAGGCATACATCCGCACGCATAGGGCAATATGCTTGTTTGTTAGACAGTGGGAGATTGAACCTCGGGTAAAGCATGGGCGATGATGACAATCGATGTCATTATCATTGACGTTAATATACAAATTTGTATATTATAGTACCACATTATGAAAAGCTCCGTAGGCCTTTTTCGGCAGGACAGGGTCTTTCGGCCATGAAAGGCATTGCGTGCACGGCCAAGAGCGCCTTAGGCGGTTGATCTCCCATGTACCAGGAAAAACGGGTCAAACAATCTGAACTGCTGCAGTTGCTGCTTTTGGATAATCTGTATGCCCAATCCGGATCTGAGAGAATTATCTTCCAGGGGGGCACAGCGCTTAGGTGGGTCTATGGGGGGATGCGTTTTTCAGAGGACCTTGATTTTGTCACCGATTTGACACGAACGGGAATCGAAACGGTTCTGGCCAAAACATATCCACAAGTTGTGAAGTCCTGCCTTGCGCAGTTCGGTCAGGGCTCAGCCGAGCAGCAGATCAAGGAGGCAAGGAAGTCGGCCTACAAAATACTGTTTGTCTTCCGCCCGGAAACACAGAGGGAGCGAATTGCTGTCCGGTTAGAATTTGAAATGCTCCAACAGGATCAGGCACCGAAATATGAGCGGTTTGTTTTGAGGGATCTGCCCCAGGTGGCGGGGTTGATGGTCGGCGGGCAGCTCCTGCTGCCGTACACGAGCAGCATCGTCCTGGCGGAAACAGCCGAGGAGATTTTATCAGACAAAATAAGGGCGCTCCTTGAGAGAAAGTATGTGAAAGGCAGAGACCTCTTCGACATTTGGTGGATCGTGAACCAGATGGGGACCAAGCTCCGCTGGCCGATCCTCCGGGAAAAGCTAGCCATGTATCAGGCCCGCTTTACACTGGCGCGGAAGGGCGATTATTTTCAAACCAAGGAGGCGGCTGCAGAGATGATCCGCGCATTGGATTCTGATCTGGCGCGCTTCATCCCCCAGAATATCGTTTCCGTGTACCGAAAGGATAACTTCAGCGCTTTCATCCATGCAGTCGAAGAAATCACCCGTGGGCTCTGGGATCAAGGAATGAGGGAGTATTTTGAAACCGGCGGTCGATGAAAGATCCACCCTGAAGCGACTGAAACTCTTTCCTGTCCTTTTTCGGAAGCAGGATGTGGAAAAGGTGACCCCTCATGCCGCGATCTTCTTATCACGTGCCCTGAAGAAAGGCCTGGTGAATCGGCTGAATCGGGGGAATTACGTCAATTCGTTTTTGCGCGGATTTCCCCGGGTGGAAGAGGTGGCCTGCTTTATGCGGCCGCCAGCGTACGTTAGCGGCGAGTGGGCCTTGAACTACCATGGGATCAGCGTCCAATCGCCCGTCGTTTGCACAGCAGCCACCTTGGGCTCAGCCGTGGGCAGGCACCACAGGATTGAGTATCAGGGCGTCACCATCGAGTTCTCGAAAATCTCGCCTGCCCTCTTCTTCGGGTTCACCCGAATCGATAATTTCTACGTGGCCACGCCGGAAAAAGCCATCTTGGATACGTTCTATTTAAGAAAAGCCCTTCCAACTCCGGATGAGCTGGAAATGGAGAGCATCAACGTCGATACGTTGAAAGAAATGGCCAGGAAATTCCCCCAAACCGTATTGAAAGGGATCACTTCGTTGCTCTCGTAGAGGGAGAGGCCAGTTCTTTCAGTCGAGCAGAATGGGCTCGTGGCGCTCGCCCCACTAGAGACAGTACGCAGGAGGGAGTATGCAGTAAGCAGCACGTGATAAGAAGTAATCAGTAATCAGTGATCAGTGAGCAGTTGCCAGTAATCAGTGATCAGTTAGAAGGGTGGCACGGACGCACGTGCCCAGAAAAAGTAAGCAGTAGGGAGTATGCAGTAAGCAGCAAAGTTGAATGACGGAAGACAGAAGACAGTAGTCATCAGTCATCAGAGGCCAGTGATCATTGTTCAGCAGCAAGAAGGGCGCCACGGACAAACGTGCCCAGAAAAAGTGAGCAGGAGGGAGTATGCAGTAAGCAGCACGGAGAAATCAGTGTCAAGGGTGGCACGGACAAACTCTGTTTGTCCGTGAAGCGGAGCACCAGTTCCTGATTCAGCTGTTCATTTTGTTTTCCAACTTTAGACACTGCCTCATTGGAGGGTGGCCACAGAAGCATAGCCTTGACAGCTTTGCATTATGGCATATAATATGCTATTAGTGCGTGAAGAATGGAGGAAAGCCATGGGAACTTTAAAAACAGCTACGGCAAGGGCACTGATCGACCCCGAAGTCAAGAGGCAGGCGGAAAGCATTCTGAAAGAAATAGGGCTGTCGGTTTCAAATTCCGTCGAACTGTTCTACCGGCAGGTAGTGGCTCAAGGCGGGCTGCCTTTTGATCTTCAGGTGCCCAATAAAAGGACCATGAAGGCGATCAGGAATTCAAGAGCGGGCAAAGGGAAGAGATTCTCGACTTCGCGGGAACTGTTCAAGGACCTGGGAATCTGAAGATATGCGCTCTATCAGGCGAGATACCCAGTTCAAGAGAGATGTGAAACGCTTGCTTAAGCGTGGAAAAGATATGAACAAACTAAAGGGAACCATTGATCGCCTGGTCCATGCTCAAGAATTGCCCACTCGAACCAGGGATCATCAACTGAAAGGGACCCTAAAGGACTGTCGGGAGTGCCATATCGAAGGGGACTGGCTATTGGTCTATCGTATCGAAGGCAGTGCACTTTGCCTCATCCGAACGGGGTCGCATACGGATCTGTTCGGATAGAAAAACTCTAAGCGCGGCTGGTCGTTCTTGGTGGATCCTGCAGAATGTATGGAGAGAGCCTCACGGTTGCGTGCCTTGTAAGGAAGACGAGATAACTGACGCTGCTTACCGAACTGCTTCAATACGATCCCGGAGCTTCGTCACCCAGGTCGTGGTGGTCTTTTCAGCGGTGACGAGCGGGATATCTCTCGAGAGACACAAGCTAATATAAACGGCATCGTAGGCGGTTGCACCATACTGGAGCGCAATATCCAGAACACTCTTCTCTTCCGGCTCTGCTCTTTCCAACGGCGCGTCCATGTGAAGTTCATAGATCTCCCGTGCTAGGTTTTCCGGCAATTCGCGACGCTGAACCAGGGTTCGCAGGACATTCGCAAACTCCCAGTAATGCAGCGACGGGACAACAAGAACAACTTTTCCAGTCAACAGTCGCTCCTGCCACGCTCTGGCGGAAGCCGAGAAGACCTCTTCCAGGTACCACGCGACGGCAACGCTGGTATCCAAGACATAGGCATTCACCGGGAGTCACGATCCTTTCGGAGAATATCGCGCGTGTCACTTCGCAGTCTGACCGCTTTGGTTCTGTGGCGAAGGCTGTCAAGACGTTCCTTGTACGTCGAGCGCCGTCGCTCCTCCGCTTTCATGGCCACAAAGGCAGCCAGAGCTTCCTCAACCAGCGCACGTTTGCTCCTGGCTTTTGAGTGTTTTTGCGCTTCCGCAAGCAACTCGTCACTTAATTCAATGTTCGTTCTCATGTCTATCAAAATACACCTAGTGTATTTGATGTGTCAAGGCTAAAAAACCTCGATTCTGCCGATGGCCTTGGCCTTGCGTCCCGTAGGACATACAGACATCTCGCATGAGGCACTGAGTGTCCTGCACAAAAAATACCCGGCCTTGTTTTTCTCAGGCCTGTCTGATAGGAATTAGGATAGTGGCTGCTATGCGCGAGACGGAGCGGGCCAACAGGCAGTCCCAAGGCGCGTAAGGGACGTAGGCGAAACCCCTAATGCAACGCGCCGATCCTTGAACTGACCGACCATGGACTCAGGACGGAGCCTGACGACCCTGCTGGTGCTCCTGGCGATCAGCATGCTCCTTGTTGAGAGATGTGTTTTTCTCGGTGCTCCTGGTGGGTCAGCTCTACCCGGCCATTCTCATTGCGCGGTTGGTCACCTTGGAGATGGACGCGCGCAAGAATATAGAATAAAGGGATGCAGCCGTTGCCGTCTCCAAAGATGTCTGGTTGCATCAGCTCACCGACGATGGGCCGGCGCTGGAGTTGACGGCGAAGTGGACGAAATACTACAAGCATGATGATTTGAATTGGAAGGGAAGGCAGAAAGGAGTTCCAATATGGCAGCAGACATCAGACCACTCACCAAACGACCGGCATGGAAGGCCCTTCAAGCGAACTTCAAGAAAATCCGGGAGCGACATCTCAGGGATCTGTTCGCAGAGGACCCCAAGCGGGGCGAACGGATGAGCGCGGAGGCTGTGGGTATCACCCTGGATTACTCGAAGAATCGCATCACCGACGAAACGATCAAGCTCCTTCTGCAACTGGCCGAAGAATCCGGCTTGAGAGGCAGGATCGATGCCATGTTCAGCGGGGAGAAGATCAACATCACGGAGAAGCGGGCCGTGCTGCACGTGGCCCTGCGAGCGCCGAGAGGGGCATCCATCGTCGTGGACGGTGAGAACGCAGTGCCCCAGGTCCACGCCGTCCTCGACAAAATGGCTGACTTCTCCAACCGTGTCCGGAGCGGCGCGTGGAAAGGACACACAGGCAAGCGCATTCAGAACGTCGTCAACATCGGCATCGGCGGCTCTGACCTCGGCCCGGTCATGGCCTACGAAGCTCTCAAGCGCTACAGCGAGCGCGCCATGACTTTCCGCTTCGTTTCCAATATCGACGGCACCGACTTCGCGGAAGCCGTCCGTGACCTGGACCCGGCGGAAACTCTTTTCATCGTCTCTTCAAAAACCTTTACGACGCTGGAAACGATGACCAACGCCCAAACCGGCCGCGACTGGTTGCTCAAGGGCCTTGGCGGCGGCGTCAAGGCAGTAGCCAAACACTTTGTCGCGGTTTCCACGAATGGGGCGAAGGTGTCCGAGTTCGGCATCGACACGGCCAACATGTTTGGGTTCTGGGACTGGGTCGGCGGCCGCTACTCCATGGACTCGGCCATCGGACTTTCGACGATGCTCGCCATCGGTCCGGACAACTTCCGCGCCTTGCTTGACGGCTTCCACCAGATGGACGGGCACTTTCGCACGGCCCCGTTCGAGCGCAACCTGGCGGTGCTCATGGCCCTCCTGGGCGTCTGGTACAACAACTTCTTCGGCGCACAGACCGTTGCAGTCTTGCCCTACGAACAGTACCTGAAACGCTTCCCGGCCTACCTCCAGCAGCTGACCATGGAGAGCAACGGCAAGCACGTCACCCTCGATGGGGCCAAGATTGACTACCAGACCAGCCCCATCTACTGGGGCGAACCGGGAACCAACGGCCAGCACTCCTTCTACCAGTTGATCCACCAGGGAACCAAGCTTATCCCTTGTGACTTCATCGCTTTTGTCGAGCCGCTCAACGCCCTAGGCCGGCACCACGACATGCTCATGGCTAACGTCTTCGCCCAGGCCGAGGCCCTGGCCTTCGGCAAGACGGCTGAGGAGGTCAGGGATGAAGGCACGCCGGATTGGCTTGTGCCTCACCGGGTCTTCGAGGGGAACCGGCCGTCCAACACCCTCCTTGCCGACCGGCTCACGCCGGAAACACTAGGCAAGCTTGTGGCCCTTTATGAGCACGTTGTTTTCACCCAAGGTGCCATCTGGAACATCGATTCGTTCGACCAGTGGGGCGTGGAGCTTGGCAAGATGCTGGCCCAGCGCATTATTCCGGAGCTAGAGAGCGAGGGGGCACCCAGGCTCAAACATGACAGTTCTACGAACAGTCTGATCCGCCGCTACCGGAAAGGAAGAGGAGA
>PDVJ01000264.1_pt1 | contig 16636 bp, 13 predicted proteins | sample 1369811 | NCBI WGS metagenome assembly PDVJ01 (sample SAMN07795376, study PRJNA414565) | Alkali sediment metagenome, whole genome shotgun sequencing project. | reverse complement strand
GGTCGCGAGGTCGAATTGCGGCTGGTAGTGCAATGAGAACTCGTTGCGCGCGAGAGCGCCCTCGAGCCGCGCCTCGAGGCTGAAGCGGGCCTGCGCCCCCTCGTTCATCGTCGGATCGAAGAAGGCGAACTCACCGCGCCCATGGCGCTTCGCGCTGTACATCGCGATTCCGGACTGCCTGAGCAGTGCCTCGGCGCTGGCGCCCTCGCCGCAGTGCACCGCGATGCCGACGCTTGCGGTCAGTGTCACGGGAGGGCAATCCAGTTCGACTTTGATCGTCAATGGCCGCGTGAGGCGCTCCGCGACGATGGAGGCGTCCCGTGGGAGGCGTCCCGTGCATCGCGAATCGAGTGCAGCAGGATGACGAACTGGTCCCCTCCAAGCCGCGCGACCTCGAAGCCCGCGGGTTGCTGGTCAGTCGGCGCGGATATCTCGTCGTCGCGCCGCAGTATCTCGCGGAATCGCTGCCCCAGGCGCCTGAGCAGGTCGTCGCCAACGACGTGACCGAGCGCGTCGTTCATGCGCCGGAAGTTGTCCAGGTCGACGTAAAGCAGCGCAATCGTATGGCCGTGCGTCCTCGCGGACTGTACCGACTGCTTCAGGCAGTCCAGGAAGCGAGCCCGGTTCGGCAGCCCCGTGAGACCGTCCTGCTCGGACAACTCCGCGATCCGGCGATCCGAGCTGGACCGCTTCTCCCCGAGCGCGAGTGCCAGCTGCCGCACCTCGTGGGGGTGAAACGGCTTCTGCAGGTAGAAAAGCTTGTCCGCCGGCGGGACGTGCCGGCCTATGTCCGCCGGATCCACGTCCGAGTAGGCCGTGCAGACGACTATTTCCACCTGCTGGTCGATCTCACGGATCTTCCGGGCAGCCCAGACACCGTCCGGGCCGGGCGGCATGCGCATGTCGAGGAACGCCACGGCGAATGGACGGTCCGTACCGCAGGCCTCGCGTACTGCCGTGACCGCGGCTTCCGCGCTGCTGCAGTAGACCGCATCGAAGGGCTGCGGCGGCGCCGGTATGCGCGCCATGAGTGCCGGATCGCGGCGCCGACCGCTGGAGTATCGAGAACCTGTCGGTACGCAGCGAGCACTGACTGCTCGTCGTCGACGACGAGGACGCGGATCTGCTTCTTGTTGCTGGATGTCATGCGGCCTCAGGCAGCCCGCGCCGTCGTCGCGGATCGATGCAACGGTACCGTCACGAACAGGACTGCGCCGCCTCGGGCACCTCTTTCCGCCCGGATGTGGCCGCCGAGCGAATTGACCGCGTTCGCGCACCAGTGCAGGCCGATTCCGTGGTTCGTGTCCGGCGACTTCGTGGAGAAGCCGTTCTCGAAGATTCTCGTCAGGTCCTCACCGGGAATTCCGACGCCGTCATCGGAGAAGCGCAGTGTCAGCGCCTGGTCGCCGCGTCCGCGGGCCTCGACGACGCAGGAGATTTCCAGGTGGCCGCGGTCACGCCCGGAGTCGCGCACCGACTCCGCTGCGTTCTGGATCAGGTTCTGGAATACCTGCTGCAACGTGATGCGCGGCAGCGGCAGCGAACCGACGGCGAACAGGGATCGGTCGACGTCGATTGCAATGCGTCGCCTCAGGTCCGGCGAGACCATTTCGGCACTCTGCTCCACCAGGGGCGGCAGATCGATGCTCTCGATGACGGGACTGCAGTGCGACGAATGCAGTTGCTGCGCCAGAGCCGCATGGATCGTCTGTGTCTGACGCACCAGCGCGGCAACGTCATCGCTCGCCGAGGCAACGATGCTCGCCAGCTCGCGGGATGCCAGCTTCAGGAAGAGTTGCAGGTCCGCGCGACGCGCGGGATCGCCGTCGCTGGCCTCGATCTCGGCAAGCACCATCGCGATCTCACCGGCCGGCGCCGAGCGCAGGCGGGCCTGCAACGTGGCTACGGTGACGCCGAGCGGCGTCATGGCGTTGCCGATGTTGTGCAGCACGCCGCTTGCTGCCTCCGCGGCCCCCGCCTCAAAGGACCGGTCGACGAGCCGGCGGCGTGCATCCGTGAGCTTGTCCACCATTCGGTCGAACTCGATTGACAGCACGCCGATCTCGTCGGAGCGCCCGGTGTTCATGCAGCGGGTGAGGTCATTGCCTTCGGCGATCCGGACCGCGTGCGCCGTGAGTTCGCTCACCGGGCGCAGCACCATCCGGCGAAGCGCCACGACCAGCAAGAGCAGTACCGCGACACCGGCGAGGAACAACGACAGCAATGCGTAACCGATGGCGTCGCGTCCCTTGGCGCTCACCTGCCGCGGTACGTCGATACGGAGCAGCACCGACGGGCGGCCGAAGATGTCCGACAGGTTGCGGTACACCTGGCTCGTATCCTGCCGGGTCACGACGCGCGGTTCCTGCGGCGATTCGCCAAAGCCGGGCCCTGGCACTGTGGTCGAGACATTCAGGTCGACCTGTGCCTGCTCACCCAGGCGTGCCGCTACGTCGGGCGTAATGACGCGCGCCAGAAGCACAGCCCCACGGTGCGGACCGTTGCCAGCGCCGTCCAGCACGGGTGCCACCACGATCATTGCCGGCCCGTGTTCGGTCACGACGAGACCCTTTGCGCCCGCGCCCTCGCGGATGGCCTTGCCCAGCGGGTGCCGCGCGTCGAGGCTCGCCGCCGCGAGGAGATCGTAGGCGAGGTCCTCCCGGGTGGCTGGATTCAGCCCCTTGCTCCAGACGAAGCGGCCTTCCTTGTCGAGGAAGGCGACCACGTCGAGGCCGGCCGCCTCGAGCGTCACCGGTGTCATGTTTTCGTCTATGAACGCGGGGTTCTTGCCGCCCAGGTACCGGTAGGTATCGAGCCAGTTTCCCCAGTCGGCGCAGAAGGTCTGCAGCTGGTCGAGTTCGCGGTCGATCGCGCGGCGGACGCGTTCCATGTCCGTACGGGCCAGGTCGGCCTCCAGCGCCTCGAAACTCGGCAGGATGACCTCGCGCTGGACGGCATAATCCACCGCCCCGTACGTCGCGAACAACGCACAGAGCAGCAGGACGACCTTGGCGTTCAGGCTCACTCGTGCCGCACCTCTACGCACCGTGCTGGTGTCGCAGAGATGCTAGGGCTTGTCACCGCCTGGGTAGTGGACGCAGGTCACCTTCCGCCCTGGTCCGGGTCGACCAGCCCGCGGGAAAACGTGATCCGTCTCTCAGTCCGGTCGGGACCGGATCATGCCGCTCGCGGCCGGGCAGTGCGCAGCGCCATGACGACCATGCCGAGCACGGCTCCGGCCGTCGCAAGCGCCATGTCCTTCTGCGCGTCCCACTCGTCGCCCTGCGTGCCGAGGTATGCCGCGCCAAGGTCTCCGCCAAACACCTCGGCGGCGAGCCACTCGATGATCTCGTACAGCACCGAGTGGGACATCACGAAGAACACGGGCATCAGGTAACGCCATACGCCGCGCGGCGACATCCTTGCGTCCATCAGCTCCCAGGCGGCAGGGAGCACCAGCAGTCCGTAGCTGAAGTGGACCAGCCTGTCGTAGTGGTTACGCTCCGGCGGTGCATCGCCACCTCCCGCATGGCCGAGAGCCTGCAGCCAGTCGCGCCAGGGCACTTCGCTGTAGGTGTAGTGCGCGCCGATTTCGTGCAGCACCAGGAAGACGAACAGGCAGGTGTAGGCGAAGTTCGAGAAGCGCAGCCGGCGATAGGCGACGACCAGCGCCGGTATGCCGACGAAGACGATGGCATTCTCGAGCAGCCAGTCCTGCCGGTATGACGGATCAATGGCAAGGCCGAGCCACACCGCGGAGAATACGGCCAGCAGCGCGGCGGGATAGCGATCGGAGGCCTGCACGGTGTGGCGAATGCCGATGAACTTTTTCAGGCTACCGCGGTGGCGTGACCGGCACCAGTCGTATTGGATGCAGCCGACCGTGGTCTACCCGGGCGCTGAGCGCCCGGCGCGGGTCGGGCTCGTCATCCGGCGATCATCCCACTGAGACGCCGGGCGATGATCTCGTCGGCCTCGCGCATGATGCGGTCGATCAGTTCCTTGACGGTCGGCACGTCGTGGATGAGTCCCGCCACCATGCCGCAGGACCAGGCGCCGGCGTCCATGTCGCCTTGCAGCATGATGCGGGGATAGACGCCCGCGACCTCCTCGATGATGTCCTCGAACTTGAGGTTGCCGCCGAGCGTCTTTTCCTTCTCCAGCAGCCGGTCCACCGCGGCGTTGCGCAGCACGCGCTCGGTGTTGCGGAGCGGCCGCATCACCAGCCGCGTGTCGAGCTCAGTCGCCGCGACGATCGCCTGCTTGACCTTCTCGTGCACGGGCGCCTCTTTGGTCGCGATGAAGCGGGTGCCCATGTTGATGCCGTCGGCGCCCAGCGCCAGTGCCGCGACCAGCGAGCGACCGTCCGCCATGCCCCCCGATGCGACGAACGGAATCCTGAGTTCCTCGGCGGCCCGAGGCAGCAGGATGAAGTTGGGGACGTCGTCCTCGCCGGGATGTCCGCCGCACTCGAAGCCGTCGACGCTGACCGCGTCGCAGCCGATGGATTGGGCCTTGAGCGAGTGTCGGACCGAGGTGCACTTGTGGATGACCTTGATGCCCGCCGCGTGCAGGTACGGCATCACCTGCTCGGGGTTACGCCCGGCCGTTTCGACGATCTTCACGCCGCCCTCGACGATGGCGCGAATGTAGCCAGGGTAGTCCGGGGCATTGACCGTGGGCAGGAACGTCAGGTTCACGCCGATGGGCTTGTCGGTCATTTCGCGGCAGCGGCGGATCTCGTTCGCCAGCAGCTCCGGCGTCTTCTGCGTGAGGCCGGTGATGATCCCGAGCCCGCCGGCGTTCGATACCGCGGCCGCCAGCTCGGCGAAGCCGACGAAGTGCATGCCGCCCTGGATGATGGGGTGCTCGATTCCGAGCATCTCTGTGATCCGCGTTTTCATTGAGTCTGGTCTCCTGGTCGGGCTGGACGCCGTGCCGCCGGTGACTCGGCAGGCCGTAATCCGCGCCGCGATGGAGTGGAGGGCGGCGCGGACGGGAGACTGAAGGGAGGCGCTGCCGGCAGTTAGAGCGGGCTCCGGCGCGTGTATCGATAATAACCGAGACCCGGCCTCTACCGATGCCTGATTCGCACGTGGCGAGGCTAGAATCGCGCGTCGTCCCGTGACCGGCGAGGCTGCCCGTGGCCCGGATCCTGATGCTCTACCATGGCGTTTACGGCCAATCGCGCAAGATCAGCGAGTTCGTGAGGGATCAACTCGTCGCCGGCGGCCACACGGCCGTGGTGCGACCGCTGGCCGATGGCGCGGCCGATTCCGCCGACTTCGACGCGATCGTGATCGGTGCAAGCATTCGGCACGGCAAGCACAACCCTCTCGTCATGGATTTCGTTCGCGCGCAGCTGGGTCTGCTCCAGTCGAAACCCAGCGTCTTCTTCTCGGTCAGCCTCGTCGCGCGCAAGCCGCACAAGAACACCCCCGAGACCAATCCTTACGTCCGGGCCTTTCTCGCCAAGTCACCGTGGAAGCCGCAACTCGTGGGAGTGTTCGGCGGTGTGCTGGACTACCAGCGCTACGGTCCGTTTGATCGCCACGTCATCCGTCTCATCATGCGGATCAATGGTGGCCCGACGGACCTCGCGAAGAGCACCGAGTTCACGAACTGGGACGAAGTGAGCCGCTTTGCCGCACGAATCTCGGACCTCGTGGCGGGAAACAGTGTCCGGCAGTAGCACGGAATCGCTGCTGAACCGCCAGCACGCCGCGGTGGCCGTCGTGGTCGCGTGGCTCGTGCTCACGAGTCCGTGGCTGGCGATGTTGCGCCGGGTGCCAGCGGGCGCCGGCTTCTTCGACTACGCCCACGTCGCGCTGGGCTTTGCGGGCCTGCTGCTCGCGGCCACATATTCGTTCTGCTGCGTCAAGGCGGGCGGGTGGCGGACATACTTCCCCTGGGTCGCAGGCCCGCTCGGACCAGTCGGCCGCGACCTCACGGGACTCTTTCGCGGCCGGTTCCCGACTGCGGAGGGCGGCGGGCTGTACTCGTTGATCGAGGGGTTGCTGCTCATTGCGTTCGCTGCGACGGCTTTGACGGGCGCCGCGTGGTTCCTCGCCAACGGGTCCGATGCGGCGCTCGGCTGGCGCGAGTGTCACATCGTGGCTGCCCGATGCCTGATCGGACTGGTCGTCCTGCACATCGTTGCGGTCGCTTCACACCTGCTCGATTTCGCCGGGTGAGGGCGGAACCGGTGGAGGTCAGGCGGCCTTGTCCGCCTGGCTCGCGGCCGGTGCCGAGGTTCGGATCAGGTGGTCGAACGCCCCGAGCGCGGCCTTGGATCCTTCGCCCATGGCGATGATGATCTGCTTGTAGGGCACGGTCGTGGCGTCTCCCGCTGCGAACACGCCGGGCAGCGACGTCTGGCCGCGCGCGTCCACCTCGATTTCGCCCCGCTGGCTCAGGCCGATCGTGCCCTTGAGCCATTCGGTGTTGGGCAGCAGTCCGATCTGCACGAACACTCCCTCGAGTCCGACCCGATGCAGTGCGCCGGTACTGCGGTCGCGATAACTGAGCGCGTCGACCCTGCCGGCAGTACCGTGCACCTCGGTCGTCTGGGCCGAGACGATGACGCGCACGTTCGGCAGGCTGCGAAGTTTCCGTTGCAGCACGTCATCTGCACGCAGAACGCCGTCGAACTCGATGAGCGTCACGTGGGCGACGATGCCCGCGAGATCGATCGCAGCCTCGACGCCGGAGTTCCCGCCACCGATGACCGCAACCCGCTTACCCTTGAACAGCGGCCCGTCGCAATGCGGACAGTACGCGACGCCCTTTCCGCGGTAATCGCGTTCGCCCGGCACGTTCATTTCCCGCCACCGGGCGCCGGTAGCCAGGATGACGCTGCGGCTGCGCAGAGTGACGCCGCTTGCGAGTCTTATGCCGACGAGCCCGCTCTCGTCCGCCGGCGACAGGCCCGTCGCGCGCTGCAGATTCATGATGTCCACGTCATGGCTCCTGACGTGGTTCTCGAGCGCAGCCGCGAGCTTCGGGCCCTCGGTCTCCTTGACGGAGATGAAGTTCTCGATGCCCATCGTGTCGAGCACCTGCCCTCCGAACCGCTCTGAGACCACACCGGTGCGGATGCCCTTGCGGGCTGCGTAGATCGCAGCCGAGGCGCCGGCGGGGCCTCCGCCAACGATCAGCACGTCGAAGGGCGCCTTGTTCTCCAGTTGCGCGGCGCGGCGGGCCCCGGAATTCGTGTCGAGCTTCGCAAGAATCTCCTCGACGGTCATCCGCCCCTGGGCGAATGGCTGGCCGTTCAGGTACACGGACGGCACCGCCATGATCTCCCGCGCCTCGACCTCCGCCTGGAACAGGGCGCCGTCGATCATCGTGCTGCGGATGCGCGGGTTCAGCGCGGCCATCAGGTTCAGCGCCTGGACGACCTCGGGGCAGTTCTGGCAACTGAGGGACACATAGGTCTCGAACTCGAAGTCGCCGTCCAGGACCGCAATCTGCTCGATCACGGATGCATCGACCTTTGGCGGGTGTCCTCCGGAGTGCAGCAGCGCCAGTACCAGCGACGTGAACTCATGCCCCATCGGGATGCCGGCGAAACGGATGCCGATGTCGGCGTCAGGACGATTGACGCTGAACGACGGCGACCGGACCGTGCCGTCGGCCGCACGCTTCTCGAGAGTGATCAGCGTCGACAGCGACGCAACGTCCTGCAGCAGCGCCTGCAATTCTCGCGAGGCATCGGTGTCGTCCAGCGTCGCGACGAGTACGATCGGCCGGGTCATCCGGCCGAGGTACGACTGCAGCTGGTTTCTCAGGTTTTCGTCGAGCATCTCAGATCTTGCCGACCAGGTCGAGCGACGGAGCCAGCGTCTTCGCGCCGGGCGTCCACTTGGCCGGGCAGACTTCGCCCGGGTGCGAGGCGACGTACTGCGCGGCCTGCACTTTGCGCAGCAGTTCCCGGGCGTCGCGACCGATACCGAGGTCGTTCACCTCCGCAACCTTGATCAGGCCGTCCGGGTTCACGACGAACGTGCCGCGCAGCGCAAGGCCTTCGTCCTCGATCAGCACGCCGAAGTTCCGGCTGATCGCATGCGTCGGGTCGCCAATCATCGGGTACTCGATCTTCCTGATGGTTTCGGACGCGTCATGCCAGGCCTTGTGCGTGAAATGCGTGTCTGTCGAGACGCTGTAGACCTCGACGCCGAGCTTCTGGAACTCGCCGTACAGGTCGGCAACGTCACCGAGTTCCGTCGGGCAGACGAACGTGAAGTCGGCCGGGTAGAAGAAGAACACCGACCACTGGCCCTTCAGGTCCGCGTCGGAGACCTGGACGAATTCTCCGTCGTGGAAGGCGGTGGCCTTGAACGGCTTGACGGCGGTGTTGATCAATGAGCTCATCGGTTTTGTCTCCATTTCCGGGCTGAGAGGCTCGTGCCTCGATGGCGCATAAGATAGGAGTCCGGTCCTGAAAGGGCCAATGGATTGATCTTGTCACAACGATAGGCACCGCCTATTACTACGAATGCGGCCCGGCCGGTGCATGGAAACGCCCCGGCGATTGATCCTCTTAGAGCGGTTCGACCGCTGCCGGGTCCGTCACCGCCCGGGGCGGCTTGTCGAACAGGACCCTGAGCCGCAGGCCCAGGATCTCCGCCCTGCTGAGGGCGGCCCGTTCCCGCATCACCCGGACCAGCAGGGCCGGGTCATCGGTGATGATGTTGTCGACGCCGCGCTCGATCATGCGCAGCATCACCTCGGGATCGTTGACAGTCCACACGGCGACTTCCTTGCCGACAGCGCGCGCGCGGCGTACCAGCGAACTCGTGGCCTTCGCCGAGTTGAGGCTCAGGAAGTCGGCCTCGGTGCGCAACACGTCGCCCACGGCTGCGGTCACGATGTGCCCCGTCGTCAGGCGCGGCTCGAGGCTCTTGACCTGCTTCAACGCGGCGTAGTCCAGGGAGGTGATCACGACCTGGTCGATGAAGTCCTTACGGCGCAGCAGGTCCACGACGGCGGGCGCGAGGCCGGGGTCCGGCACGTTGTACTTGAGTTCGATGTTGATCTTCATCCGGCCATTTACGAGGTCGATTACTTCCTCGAGCGCCGGTGCGCGCTCACCAGAGAACTGCGGGCCGTGCTTGTGTCCGATGTCGATCGCCGCGACCTCGGCGGCCGTCAGGTCGGCGATCCTGCGCGGATCGCCGCCCATCCGCATGAAGTCGGCATCATGCAGAACGACGACCTGGCGGTCCTTTGTGTGCTGCACGTCGAGCTCGGCGAAGTCGGCCCCCGCGTCCATCGCCGCCTTGAATGCGGCCATCGTGTTTTCGGGTGCCACGGCCTTCGCACCGCGATGCGCCGTAATCAGCGCATCACCCTTCAGGTCGAGGCGCATCACGAGGAATGCGGCCGATACCGGCGCGAGGGCGAGGAGCGCGACCGCGGCGAATACTCAAGGGCCGGTGCATGCCTTCGCTCCGGTGCGCGTTGCTCGGCGTACATCCGCGTGACCAGGAACTGGTGCCCGCCGAGGTGCAGGCCGCCATAAAGGAAGCTCCCGATGATCGTGACTGCGAGGAACAGTGCGACCAGCGGCAGCACCCTGCGGACGTCGATCCCCGCCCAGTCCAGCGCGCCGTCGGTCACCTGTCGGCAGGCCCAGGTAATGGCGATCATCGCGGCCGTGATGGCGAACCACCAGATCACGAGCGGAGTGGCAATGCCAAGGACGCTGCCATGGGTCATGCGGGCGCTTTCGGCGAGCGCGGCTTTCGGGCGCGCGCCCTCGATGACCAGGATCGGCACTGCGTACAGCCAGCGAGCCAGCTGCCACGCGGCGAGCAACGCATACGCCACTGCCAGTGCGATCGCGGCCAGCGTGGCGCGTTTCCACTCGGGAGGCTCCTCGGCGAGGTAATAGTTGATGTCGTGCCCGCTCAGCGTCGTGAACCATACGAGCCCTGCCGCGGCGAGGAAGGGCAGGGCGAGCAGCAGCAGACGCAGGAATACACGCGCGGAGAGCAGCGCGAGCTGCGGCAGCTTCCGCAGTACAAAAGCGATCGTTGCTGCGAGCGAGACGCCCCGACGCGCGATGGCGCGGTCGGCGATGTAGCTGAGGCCCGCGAACTCGCCGAGCAGCAACGAAACGGTGAGCGCCGCGACCAGCAGGATGCCGAAAGCGCCAATCGGCGACAGGACGAAGCTCGCGATATCGAAGTTACTGATCACCGGCTCGCCGGAGGCCTGCACGAGACGCCTGCCTATCCATGCGGTCATCGGCGTGAAGATCGCAAGACCCAGCAGCTGGATGAGGACGTGGAAGCCCAGCGCCTCTCGCCAGTGCGAGCGGAAGTCGACCCAGGTTCGGGCGGCAAGTCCTTTGTGCATCGATTTCTCCGCTGGAGTGACCGAATATAGCGTCTCCGCGGCAACGCCGCCCGATCTGTGCTGCGATGGTCGACGAAGTTTCACCGCTGGTCACGCTGCAGGTGCACGACGTGCTGCTGCTGGCACTGCGCACCGGGCGACCGACGGCCGAATGCTCGCTCGACCTCGGGCGCTCGAGCGTCACGGTTGGAATCGGCAAGGATGCCTGGACGTGGGCGGGCCACGAGTATCCGTACCTCGAACAGTGCCGGGAACGCACTGTCTATTACTGGGCCGGCCATTCTTTTGAGCCGGTGGCACGGTTCGCCGCATCGCTCATCAAGCTCGTGCCGACGCAATGGGGTCCGCCCACGTTCGAGATCGACGGCATCAAGATGCTGCCGACGGCCCAGGTCTCCCCGTTTGCGGATGCCGAGGCGAAAGTCGCGCTGATCCAGCCGCGCGGCAAGGCGGTGCTCGACACCTGCGGAGGACTCGGCTACTTCGCGGCGTGCTGCATGGAGGGCCAGGCCCGCAGCGTGCTGTCGTTCGAGAAAAATCCTGACGTGATGTGGCTCAGGACGCTCAACCCGTGGTCGCCGACGCCCGGCGGCGCTCTGCAACTCGTCGAAGGCGACGTGGCGGAGCGCATCGAGACGCTGGACGATTCCTCATTCGAAGCCATCCTGCATGACCCACCGCGATTCGGCATCGCGGGCGAACTCTACTCACAGGCTTTCTACCAGCAGCTCGCGCGCGTCATCCGTCGCCGGGGGCGGCTGTTCCACTACACCGGGGCGCCGAACAGGCTCACCAGCGGCCGCGACGTGCCCAGGGAGGTGGCGAAGCGCCTGACGCTTGCGGGGTTCAGGACAGAACTGCGCGGCGATGGCGTCTTCGCGGTACGGCGCATCTGAACAACCCACCGTCTCATGCAGTACACGACCGTGGCGTGCTGATGACCCTCTTGCAGGAGTTGCGGCGGCAGCTGCTGTTGCGCAGGCAGAAGCACTTGATTCGGGTTACTCCTCACTGATGAGACTGTGCTGCCGTGTGTCGCGCATCAGCGAAGCGACGACGAAGCCGACGGTCATGATGGCGGCGACCAGCCAGAAGTATCCGGATTCGTGGCCTATCTGCTTGAAGTACAGCGCCGCCGTCTCCGCATTGCCGCCGAAGATCGCCATTGCGATCGCGTAGGGCACCGCGACGCCGAGCGCCCTGACGTGCGCGGGGTAGAGCTCGGCCTTGACGATGGCGCTCAACGCCGAATAGCCCGAGAGGAAAAAGAGCGGCAGCAGGCACAGCAGGTAGACGGTGACCGGGTCGGTGGCCCGCGCGATGGCGCTCAGGACCGGCACGGCCAGCAGCGCGCTCATGCCGAACGCGACGACGAGCGTGGCCTTGCGGCCGACGTGGTCGGAGATCCAGCCAACGAGCGGCGGAAAGACCATGAACGTGGCAAGCACAGCGGTCATGACCTGCGCGGCGACAGGCTTGGCGAAGCCGGCGGTATTCACCAGCAGCTTCTGCATGTAGGTCGTGTACGTGTAGAAGCCCAGCCCGCCGCCGGCTGTCAGTGCGACCACGATCGCGGTCTCCTTCGGGTACTTCACGAACAGCAGCATCGCCTTGCCGCGCTCGTGCGGCGGCTCGGTCGCCTCCGTGAAGGACCGCGTCTCGTGGATGCCGCGACGGATCCAGAAAACGACGACGGCCAGCGCGGCGCCGACGACGAACGGGATCCGCCAGCCCCAGTCGTACAGCTGCGCTTCGGACAGCACGTTCTGCAGCAGCACCTGCAGCAGCATGGCGGCCAGCTGGCCGGCGATCAGCGTGACGTACAGGAAGCCGGACCAGAAGCCGCGGCGTGTCTCGCCCGCCATCTCGCTGACGTAGGTCGCGGATGCGCCATATTCGCCTCCCACGGAAAGGCCCTGCAGCAGGCGTGCGGCCACCAGCAGCGCGGGCGACACGAAGCCGAGGCCGGTCGGCGTGACCGCGATCAGCAGCGAACCGGCGCACATCATCGCCACCGAGAGCGTCAGCGCGGCGCGCCGCCCGGCCTTGTCGGCGTAGATGCCGAGCAGCAACGCGCCGATCGGCCGCGCGACGAAGCCGCCGCCGAACACGATGGCTGCGCTCAGCAGCTGTGAGGTCTGGTCGCCGTCCGGAAAGAACGCTCTCGAGAAGTAGAGCGCGAACGACGCGTAGGCGAACCAGTCGAACCACTCGACGAAGTTGCCGGCCGACCCGCCGATGATGTTGATGGTCAGGTGAATGCCGCGGCGGCTGCGTTCGTCGCGGTCGCCGGCACGGAAGCGGCGCAGCAGCTCGATCTGGATGTGATTGAGCGGGTCTAGGTACGGGAAGCGGTACTTGATCGAATGAGCGAGCTGCGGGTTTCCCGCGAGCAGGCGATCCGTGCCGAGGATCGCGAGCAGGGCTTCCACGGTTGCGTCGTGCTCCGCGCGGATGCGCCGGAAAATCCTGTCGCGGAGCACTTCGTCGCCGACGAGCGCGGAATAGCGCGATGCGATGGCGAGATCCGCCTTCGCCAGGACCATTTCCATGTTCGACAGCACCGATGCGAAGAACGGCCACTCGCGCAACATCTCCCGAAGCAGCGGCAGCCGCTCCCTGCCGCCGGCCAGCCACACCTGCGCGGCCGTACCGAACCCGTACCAGCCCGGCAGCATCAGGCGGCATTGCGCCCACGAGAATACCCAGGGAATGGCGCGCAACCGGTCGATGGATCGTGAGCTGGTCCGCGAAGCCGGACGACTGCCGATGTTCAGTTCGGCGATCTCGCTGATGACCGTGGACTCCCAGAAAAAATCCTCGAAGCCCGGTGTCTCGTAGACGAGATCGCGGTAGGCTGTGAACGCCTGCCCCGACAATGCCTCCATGGCCTCGAGATACTCCGGCTTCGGAGGACGCCCGGCGCCACCGAGAATCGTCGCCTCGAGCGTGGCTGCGGCGAGAATCTCGAGGTTGTGGCGCCCGACCTCCGGGTTCGAGTACTTGGCGCCGATCACTTCGCCCTGTTCGGTCAGCCGGATCTGTCCCTGTACCGTCCCACCCGGCTGTGCCAGCACGGCTTCGTAGCTCGGCCCGCCGCCGCGACCCACGGACCCTCCGCGGCCGTGAAAGAGACGCAGCCGGATGCCGTGCCGGCGAAACGTCTCGACCAGTTCGACCTGCGCCTTGAACAGTTCCCAGCGGGAGGTCAGGTAGCCGCCGTCCTTGTTGCTGTCCGAATAGCCCAGCATCACCTCCTGCGCGGAGCCTCGGGAGGCAAGCATCCCGGCATAGACCGGGATCGCCATGAGTTCATCCATCGCGCGCGACGCACGCCGCAGGTCGGCGATCGTCTCGAACAGCGGCACGATGTTGAGGTGCAGGGTCGCGTCCGCCGGGCGGAACAGTCCGACCTCGCGCAGCAGCAGCGCGACCTCCAGCACGTCGGACGCGCCTTCGCACTTCGAGATCACGTAATTGGGGACGCACGCGACTCCGTAGCGCTGATGCATTTCCGCGGCAGCCTGCAGGATCTCGATCTCGCTGCGCGACTCCGCGGAGTACTCGGCGTAAGGCGAGCCGAGAAGGCGCGGGGTTGCCAGTTCGGCTACCAGCAGTTGCACGCGCGCTGCCTCGTCGAGCGAGCGGTAGTCGACGTCCGGTCGCGCCACTGCGAGCAACTCCGCGACGACGCGTTCGTGCACGTCGGAGTTCTGCCGCAGGTCGAGCGCGGCGAGATGGAAGCCGAACACGCTCACGGCCCGTCGCAGGCGTCGCAGCCGTCCACGCGCGAGCAGTGCCGATCCGTTCTCGAGCAGCGAGCTGTCGATCGTGTCGAGATCCTCGGCGAGTTCCTGCGCGCCGGCGTATGGCGGCGCATCGCCGACGGCATGGCGCATCGGCTCGTGCTGGTCGAGCGCGCGAGTGGTGGCGGCGATCCGCGCATACAGGCCGGTCAGTGCTCGACGATACGGCTCGTCGCGGCGATGCGGGCTCTTGTCCGGGGAGCGTTCGGCGAGCGCGTGCAGCGCCGGGGAGGCCTCGTTCACGAGCGTCGTCATGCTGAGCTCGGTGCCGAGCGTGTGCACCTGGTCGAGGTAGAAATCGAGGACACGCGAAGACTGCATCCGCAGCGCCCGCCGCAGGACGTCCGCCGTCACGAACGGGTTGCCGTCGCGGTCGCCGCCGATCCACGAGGCGATGCGCAGGAACGGCGGCAGGTCGAACCGCGGTCCATCCGGGTAGCGACGCTGCAGTTCGTCCTCGAGGCCGCCGTAGAGCAGGGGCAACTCGGGCAGGAACGTCTGCTCGAAGAAGGACAGGCCGTTCGCCACCTCGTCGAGCACGTCGAGCTTCTCGAGCCGCAGCATGCGCGTCTGCCATAGCGAGAGCACGGCGCGACGGACCTCCTCGTCGTTGTCCCTCAGTTCGGTCGGCGTGAGCCGACGCCGGTCACGTGCCTCGAGCAATTGCTCGATGCGCGTCTCGAGGTCGCGGACGCTCTTGCGCTGTACCTCGGTCGGATGCGCGGTGAGTACCGGAACCACGAGTGCGTCCTGGAAAAACGCGGCAAGCGCTGTGCGATCGGCTCCCGCAACCGCGGCCTTGTCCAGCGCCCGGGCAAGCGTGCCGTCCGCCGGCGTGGTCCCGTCGATCTCGGCCTGCCGAGCACGCCTGATGTTGTGCAGGTCCTCGGCGAGGTTGGCGAGGTGAGAGAAGTAGCTGAATGCCCGAACGACCACCATCGTCTGCTCGCGCTCGAGGCCGTCGAGCGTCCGCTCGAGTTCCTGCCGGGCCGCCGCATCCTCGTCCCGCCGGAAAGCGATGGATCTCTGCCGGACCCTCTCGACGAGGTCGAAAGCGTCGGCGCCTTCCTGGTCGCGCACCGTGTCGCCGAGCAGGCGACCGAGCAGCCGCACGTCCTCACGCAGGGAATTGTCGGGTTCGAAAATGGCGGCCATGCCTGAGCTTAGCTCAAACGCACCCGGGCCCGCCCGGTCGGGTAGACTCGGGCCAACTGCTTTCCGAGGGGGGGGTGCCATGCAGAAGCCGACGGTACTGATTTCGGGTGTCTCCGGTTTCATTGCCAAGCATTGCGCGGTCGAAGTGCTCAAGTCCGGGTACGGAGTCCGCGGCACCGTGCGGTCCCTCAAGCGAGCCGACGAAGTTCGGTCCTCGATCGCCCGGCATGCCGACGTCGCGCGGCTGGAGTTCGCGCAGGCCGACCTGGACGTCGACGCCGGCTGGGACGCCGCAGTCGCAGGCTGCGCTCACGTGCTTCACGTCGCCTCGCCGTTTCCGGCTGCGGAACCGAAAGACGAGCAGGACCTCATTCGGCCCGCGGTGCAGGGCACGTTGCGCGTCCTGCGGGCGGCTGGCGCCGCCGGAGTGCAGCGGCTGGTGCAGACATCATCAATGGTCGCCGTGATGTACGGCCACGCTCACGGTCGGACTGCGCCGTTTACGGAAGCGGACTGGACGAACGTCGATGCGCCCGGTCTCACGGCTTATGCCAAGTCGAAGACGCTCGCCGAGCGCGCCGGTCGTGAGTTCATGAAGACGGATCGGTCCGGCATGCACTACTCGACGGTGAACCCCGGGCTCGTGCTCGGACCGGCACTCGACCGCGACATCGGCACGTCCGCGCAGATCATCCAGATGTTCCTGAAAGGAAAGTATCCGGGTACTCCACGGCTCAAGATCCCGTGCGTGGACGTGCGGGACGTCGCGCGAATGCATCGCCTGGCGCTGGAGGTCGACGCGCCGAGCCTCGGACGCTACCTCGGCGTGGCGGACTCCCTGTGGCTTATCGAGATCGCGCGAGCCATCCGGGAAGGTCTCGGCGAAGCCGGCCGCAAGGCGCCGAATCGCGAACTGCCGGACTGGCTGGTCCGGATCGTGGCGATCTTCGACTTTGCGGCGCGCCAGGCGGCGCCCGACCTCGGCAAGAATTTCGTCATCGACAACGCTCAGACCCGCCGAACCCTCGGCATGGATTTCATACCGGCGCGCGATTCCGCAGTCGCGATGGCCCGCAGCCTGCTCGAGCTGAAGCTCGCCTGAGGCCGTGCGGCGGCGACGGATGTTGCTGGCGATGCTGCTCGCGTGGGCGAGCGTGATACCGTCGTTGGCGTCGGGCCAGGACCCCTACGACACCCTCAGGATCGAAGCCATGCCGCCTGTCGGAGCTGCGGATGGCACGAGCGATGGCCGCTGGACGATCCTCCTCGACGGCTACGTCGACCCACTGGCGCCAGTCCGGCTGGGTGCTGTC
>PDVJ01000263.1_pt1 | contig 16645 bp, 12 predicted proteins | sample 1369811 | NCBI WGS metagenome assembly PDVJ01 (sample SAMN07795376, study PRJNA414565) | Alkali sediment metagenome, whole genome shotgun sequencing project. | reverse complement strand
AGGACGCAGCCCCCCCTCGCAAGGGGGACTGCTGCGCCCTGCAGGATGCTACTTCGGCAGCAGCACGGCATCGATCACGTGGATGACGCCATTGCTCGCGGCAATGTCGGTCTTGACGACATTCGCGCCATCGACCTTGACCTTGCCGCCGTCCACCGCAATCTTGACCGACTGGCCATTCACGGTCTTCGCGCTCGTGAGCTTCACGACGTCCGCGGCCATGACCTTGCCCGCCACGACGTGGTAGGTGAGGATCGCGGCCAGCTTCGCCTTGTTCTCAGGCTTCAGCAGCGACTCGAGCGTGCCGGCGGGCAGCTTCGCGAACGCTGCATCGGTCGGGGCAAAGACGGTGAAAGGTCCCGGGCCTTTCAAGGTTTCGACCAGGCCCGCGGCCTGCAGGGCCGTCGCGAGCGTCTTGAAATCGCCGGCGGCGACAGCGGTGTCGACAATGTCCGCCTTCTTGCCGTGATGGTCCGCAAGAACGGCTGGGGCGAGTGCCAGCGCGCCGAAGGCGGCTGTAGCGACGAGGCCTGATCTCAACATAGACATTACGCGCATCTGGAATCTCCTGAAGTCAGCGTCGTACCCGGGGATACGGGCGACCTGACTCAATTCGTCGGGGGGGTACGGCTGGTTTCGCCGCCAGACCCGGTGACTGGGATTCGGCTTATCATCAGTCCGCGTATCGTTGTTGAGCCTCCGGTAGACGCGATGAAGGATCCACAGGCAGGTTCAGTGCACGGCGCCGGTTCCGGCCCCTCGCAATCACCACGAGGACGCGTCGCGGTGGTTCTCGGTGCGAGTGGCTACATGGGTTCGAACCTGGCGCCGGCGTTGGCCGCCCACGGCTGGCATGTGCGTGCGGTTGCTCGCAACGCCGCTGTTCTCGAGGCCCGCGAGTGGCAGGGCGTCGAGTGCTGGTCGGCAGACGTGCTGCAACCCGAGACGCTCGGGCCTGTGCTCGAGGGCGCGGACGTCGTCTTCTACCTCGTGCACATGATGTGGACCGGCGGCGACTTCGTGCCGGTCGAGCGCCGCGCTGCGCAGAACGCTCGCAAGGCCTGCGAGGCCGCAGGCGTGCGACGCATCGTGTACCTGGGCGGCATCATGCCGAAGGAGAAGCGCTCCCGGCACATGGAGGGCCGGGCCGTCGTCGGCGACGCACTCCGCGAGGGCTCTATCCAGGTCATCGAGCTGCAGGCGGCGATGATCGTCGGGCCCGGCTCGGCGGCCTTCGAGGTCATCCGCGACCTCGTAAACCACCTGCCGATCATGATCACGCCGAAGTGGGTGCGCCGGCGCTCGACGCCGATTGCACTCGAAAACGTGCTCACGTACACGATCGCGGCCGCGGACCTGCCGTTCGAAGGCAACCGGATTCTCGAACTCGCCGGACCCGATGTGCTCACGTACCAGGAGATCATGGACATCTATGGGGAGTTCGTCGGCAAGAAGCCGATCGTGATTCCCGTGCCCGTGCTCACGCCGAGACTTTCCAGCTACTGGCTCTATTTCGTCACCTCCGTACCACCGACCACGGCCATGTCGCTGGTCGAGGGACTGGCGCACGACTATATCGGCGAAGACCGCGAGATGCGCGAGCTGGTGCCGCAGCGCCTGCTCTCCTTCCGCGAGTCCGTGGCCGTGACCCTGGAGGCGGAGAAGAACCACCAGACCCCCGCACGCTGGGTCGAGGGATCCATCGCCTGCCGCGACTGGAACCCGCGCTACTCGTTCTATGCGAAGAAGTTCTGCGGCGAACATGAAACCCGCGCTTCCCGCGAGGCGCTGTTCAAGGCGCTGCAGCAGTTCGGTCGCGATGGTGATTTCTTCTCGTATCGTGCCCTGTGGTGGCTGCGCCGCGCGTTCGACTGGCTGATCGGCGGCCCGAGCTTCCGCACCGGCCGTCGCGATCCCGACACGCTGCGCATGGGCGACGTGGTGGACGGGTGGCGCGTGCTCGGCATGAAATCCAACGAGCGGCTGACGCTGTCGATGCTGATGCGCGCGCCCGGCTCGGGCCTGCAGGAATTCAACATCCGGGAGCGCGGCGACCGTCGGGTGGTCGAACTCTGTGCCTACTGGCACCCGGCCGGGTTCTGGGGCCTCTTGTACTGGTACGCCCACCTGCCGCTATACAGCCCACTGGTGCAAGGTGCCGTGGCAGAAGTTGCGCGCCGGGCAGAACTAATCGACGACGAACGGGCGGCCATTGCGGAGAACGTCGTCAAGGAGGTTCGTGCGCACTCTGGTTCTCTCTGACTGTCCCTGGATTCCTACACCGAATCGCCGCTGGCCAGGCCACTCAACGCGTTCGGCGTAGCGGCCTGTCTCTGGTCTTGTGCGGTACGACATCGATGCCCGTGGTGGTGCTGCCGCGTCGAAAAGTGCGGTACAAAGCGTTTCCGGGATCGACAAAGGCAACCGTTTCAGCTGCGCATGGTCGCAATCAAGAAATCCATCTTCCTGAGCTACGCCTCGCAGGATGTCGATGCTGCCCGGCGCATCTGCGAAACACTCCGTGCCGCCGGGCTCGAGGTGTGGTTCGACGAGAGCGAACTGCGCGGCGGCGACGCCTGGGATGCGTCCATCCGCCGGCAGGTCCAGGAATGCGGGCTGTTCATGCCGCTCGTTTCGGCCAACACCGACGCACGCAGTGAGGGCTACTTCCGGCTTGAATGGAAGCTTGCGGTCGATCGCTCCCACCTGATTGCGGACGATCGCACGTTCCTGCTGCCGGTGGTGATAGACGCCACCCCCGAGGGGACGGCGCGGGTGCCGGACCGGTTTCGCGAGCGCCACTGGACGCGGTTGCCCGGCGGCGAGACCTCACCTGCGTTCGCCGCCCGCGTCCGAGCCATCCTCGAGGACGAGTCCTCGAGTGCGCCAACGGCGTCCGCGTCGCGCCAGTCCAGCCTGCCCTCGCCGCCGACACGGCTGATCGGTCGCGAGCGTGAGCTGGCGGAAATCGTGTCGCTGTTCGGGCGCCAGGATGTGCGCTGCGTGACGCTCACCGGGCCTGGCGGCACCGGCAAGACCCGGCTCGCGCTGGCGGCCGCGGAGGCGCTGGTCAGCGAGTACCGCGATGGCGTCTTCTTCATCCCGCTGGCGGCGATCACCGACGCGTCGCTGGTCAATGCACAGGTCGCGAAGGTCCTCGGTGTAAACGAAAGTGCAGGCCAGGACCTGCGAGCGTACCTCGCGACCAAGGAACTGTTGCTGGTCGTCGACAACGTGGAGCAGGTGCTCGAGGCCGCGGTCGATCTGGCCCGGCTGCTGACCCAGGCGCCTCATGTGCGTTTGCTGACGACCGGCCGCGAGGCGCTGCACGTCGCTGCTGAAAGCGTCTATCCGATCGCGCCGCTCGGTCTTCCTGGCTCCATTTCACCGGGCCAGGCGGCGGTGGACGTCGCCCGATCCCCGGCCGTCGCCCTTTTCGTCGCGCGTGCCCGTGCGGTCGCTCCGTCGTTCGAGGTGACGGACGCGAACGCCGCGACGGTCGCCGCCATCTGCAACCGGCTCGACGGCCTGCCGCTGGCGCTCGAGCTCGCAGCGGCCCGCGTAGGGTCGCTTTCTCCGGAGGCCGTCCTGGCCCGTCTCAGCGAGCCGCTCAAGCTGCTGAAGGGCGGCCATCGCGACGCCCCGGAGCGGCACCGGGCGCTCGAACGGACGCTCGCCTGGTCATACGAGCTGCTCGGCGACGATGAACGTCAGCTCTTCGCGCGGCTCGGCGTCTTCGTCGGCGGCTTCAGCCTGGACGCGGCCGAGGCGGTCTGCGACGCCGATATCGACACGCTCGGCTCGCTGGCGGACAAGAGCCTGGTCCGTCGGCACGGCGAGCGGTACACGATGCTCGAAACGATTCGCGGCTACGCCCTCGACCGGCTCGCGCTGTTGGGCGACGAGGCCGGTCTCCGCGATCGTCACGCGGCTTTCTTCGAGCAACTGGCTGCGGCGGCGCACGCCGACCATGCGACGCACCAGGCAGAGCGGGCGGACTCGCTCGAGCGCGAGCACGACAACCTCCGTGCCGCGCTGGACCGACTGGGCGGCACGGCACCCGATCGTCGGCTGCGGATGGCCGGCAGCCTGGGCTGGTTCTGGCACGCCCACTCGCACCTGGCCGAGGGTCGCGCGCGGCTGGCAGAGGCACTGACAGGCCGGACGGAGCGCGACGAGGCCCGTGCACGCGCGCTATCAGCCGCGGGCGCGCTGGGCCGCTGTTCGACGAAGCCATCGGCATCTGGCGCGAGCTCGGACACGAGCGCGAAGCAGCGCAGACGATCTTCGACCAGGGCTGGGCCTGCTTTTTCGTCGACGATGCTGCGAACTGCCGCCGCTGCATGGAGGAGAGTCTCGAGATCGGCCGATGCCTGAACGACCGTGTGCTCGTCAATCGATCGCAGCTCGGCCTGTTACAGGTCCTGGTCGTTCTCGGCGAGCTCGAGACTGTGCCTTCGCTTTGCGCAGAGGCACGCGAGCTGTCGCAGATCCTGGGCGATCGCTGGGCCGAGCACTTCGCGGACCACTTCCTCGCGGATTGTGCGTTGATGCAGGGCGAGTACACCACCGCCGCCGCCCATTACGCGCTCAGCCTTCAGGCGGCGGTCCAGTCGGGCGACAGGATCGAGAGCTGCTTCGAACTGCAGGGAGTGGCCATGGCCAGCGCCGGACTCGGTCAGTCGGAGCGCGCGCTGCGGCTTGCGGGCGCGGCCGATGCGCAGCTTCGATCGCTGGGCCATGTGTTCGAGGTCCCATTCTGGACCGCACTGCTCGACCGATACATCGGGCTGGCCCGCTCGGACCTGGGCACGGAGGCCGAGACCTCATGGCAGGCAGGCCAACGGATGAGCTTCGAGGCAGCGATTGCCGAGGCGGCAGGGCGAACTGACAACTGAACTCGCCACGGCCGAGTCCGGTGCAGTCGCGGTGAGCGCCGTGCTGCGGCGGGTTCTCGCTGCACCCCGCCGTCTTACGAGAGCCAGGCATCGTTCCCGTCGAAGTGTCGCGATCGACTCGATCCAGCCGTTCGCGTCCTGCCCATGGCTTGTAATCGTCCGCGGCCGTCGAGACGCAGATCAGGGAGATCAGTATGACGGACGATCACGCGCGCACGCCGCGCATGGCGGGTCGCTTGCTCGGCAACTGGAAGCGGGCGCTCGGCGAGCTCGCCATCATCTCGCTCGGCGTCCTGCTCGCGCTCTGGGCGGACCAGACGATGCAGGCGCGCCAGGAGGCTGCGAGGGCGACCGGCTACCTCGAGCGACTTCGCGAGGATGTCAGGGCGGACATCCGGTCCCTGCGATTCAGCCGCGACCAGGCGCGGAACCGGCTCGCGATCACCCGGCAGGTCGATGCCTGGCTTCACGATCCGAACGCCGCGCCCGACCCCGACTTGCTGGTGATGAACGTTCACTTCGCCGGAGTCCTGTTTCCGCCGACGATCTCCAGGTTCACGATCGACGAGCTGAAGTTCACGGGAGACCTTCGTCTGTTGAAGAACCAGGCGCTCAAGCGGCAGGTCGCCGACTACTACAACCAGATCGGGCTGCAGATCGATCAGTGGGGTGCCTGGGGCGATGAGGGGATCGTCGAGACCTACTTCCGTGAACTGGCGTTCGTCGTGGATCCCGAACTGCGGCTTCGCGCCGGCACGTTCGACCCGGCGCTGATGCGGCGATTCCTCAGCGCGTCCGGCGAGCACGGGCCTTCCAGTTACGCCGAGGCACAGGGAACCGCGCCGGCCATCGGAGCCACAGGTGCCGACGCCGATCGGATTCTCGAACGGATGCGGACGCGGCCCAACTTTGAAGGGTATCTCCGCGACAGCATGTATTGGGCGCAGCTCTCAGCCCTTCTGCTCGACGGCGTGATCCTGTCCGCGGAGGAGCTCGAGGCAACGATCGCAACGGAGATCGAGTCTCTCCGTCGATGACAGCCCATGCCGGTGACCTGCCGCAGGACGGGAGCTGGTGACGGTTGCGCGCGCTCATCATCCAATGGGAATCTTCGCGAACCTGTAGGAAGCAAGTACTTTCGATACCGTTGCCGCGAATTCACGGTATTCGTCCGCCACCGCTGCGCCAATGATCGCCCGGCCATGTGGCGCTGGCTGACGGACAGAAGCGCTCGTTCAGCCCCCGCCGACGAGCCCGGTGCGCGGCGATGGATGACGTCGAACTCGGCCTTGCCTTCGATCTGGATGGCGATCTTTCGCGGGGCGTCCTGAGCGAAACTCGGAGTCGCAAGCAGGATCGCGGCAGGCCGGCATGGGGAAACGTGCCTAGAAGCGGCGGCCTCCGTCGAGCGGCTGAGCAGGTCCCAGCAGCGCGACTGCACAGACCGGGACGCCGACGAGCGAGACCGAGATCAACTTTGTATCTATCGGCCGTTTTCAGTGCCAACTACTGAAAATCGTGCCATTTCAGATGAGACCCTACAACAGCCCTTTATACGTCCAGATTCGTCGCCGACAGCGCGTTGCGTTCGATGAACTCGCGGCGCGGCTCGACCTGGTCGCCCATCAACGTCGAGAAGATCTCGTCGGCGCCGAGAGCGTCCTCGATGCGCACCTGCACGAGGCGGCGCGTCTCGGGGTTGATCGTCGTGTCCCACAGCTGTCCCGGGTTCATTTCGCCCAGGCCCTTGTAGCGCTGGATCGACTGGCCCTTGCGCGCCTGCTCGAGCATCCACGTCAGCGCGTCGCGGAAGTTGGTGACGTCCTCGCGCGCATCGTTCTTCTTCACGTAGGCGCCGGGACCGAACAGGCCGACCAGCGTGCGCGACAACTCGGTGATGCGCCGGTACTCGTGCGTGCCGAAGAACTCGCGGTGCAGGTGCTTCTCGGCCGTGACGCCGTGCTCCGTGCGACTCACGACCAGATGCGGAGGTGTGCCGGGCTGCAGCGTCACCGCATACGTGCGCCCTGCCGGCTGACCCGCGTTCAGCAGCGTGGACAGTTGCGAGCCCCACGCAGCGAGCTTGTCGGCGTCCTCGCGATCAGCGGCAGCGAGCTCGGGCACGTGCAGCATCTGTTCGAGCACGTGCAGGTCGTAGCGGCGCGCCGACCGCTTCGCCGCTGTCTGGAATTCCATGTAGCGACGCGCCAGCGTGTCGAGCGCGCTCACCGGCATCGCGGGCGCCTCGGCGCTCACGTGCAATTCGACGTCTTCGAGCGCCGAGCGCAGCAGCATCTGATTCAGCTCGGCATCGTCCTTGATGTAGGTTTCGGTCTTGCCCTTTTTCACTTTGTAAAGTGGGGGTTGAGCGATATAAATATGGCCGCGCTCGATAAGAAGTGGGATTTGCCTATAAAAGAACGTCAGCAAGAGCGTGCGTATGTGGGATCCATCGACATCCGCGTCAGTCATGATGATCACGCGGTGATAGCGCAGCTTCGCGATGTCGAAGTCGTCCTTGCCGATGCCACAGCCGAGCGCCGTGATTAGCGTGCCGACCTCCGCCGATGACAGCATCTTGTCGAAGCGCGCCCGCTCGACGTTCAGGATCTTGCCCTTAAGAGGCAGGATCGCCTGCGTACGCCGGTCCCTGCCCTGCTTGGCCGAGCCGCCTGCCGAATCGCCCTCGACGATGAAGAGCTCGGACAGCGCCGGGTCTTTCTCCTGGCAGTCGGCGAGCTTGCCTGGCAGGCCCGCGATGTCGAGCGCGCCTTTGCGTCGCGTGAGCTCCCGCGCCTTGCGTGCGGCTTCACGCGCTCGCGCAGCATCGATGATCTTGTTGACGATCGCCTTTGCCTGCGCCGGATTCTCGAGCAGGAATTCGCCGAGCTTCTCGGCCACCAGCGATTCGACGACGCTCTTGACCTCCGACGAGACGAGCTTGTCCTTGGTCTGCGACGAGAACTTCGGGTCCGGCAGCTTTACCGACAGCACGGCCGTCAGGCCCTCGCGTGAATCGTCGCCGGTGGTCGGCACGCGATCCTTCTTGCTGGCCAGTTCGCGCTCGATGTAGTCGTTCAGCGTGCGCGTCAGCGCCCCGCGGAAGCCGGCGAGGTGCGTGCCGCCGTCCTTCTGCGGAATGTTGTTCGTGTAGCACGACATCGTCTCGGCGTACGAGTCGTTCCACTGCATGCCGAGTTCGACGGTCATGCCGTCCTTCTCGCCACGGAACCAGACGATCGTCTCGTGGATCGCGGTCCGGCTGCGGTTCAGGTAACGGACGTACTCGCGGATACCGCCTTCGTGATGGAAGCTCTCACGGCGATCGTCGCGCTCGTCGATCAACTCGATGCGTACGCCCGAGTTCAGGAACGAAAGCTCGCGCAGACGCTTCTGCAGGATCTCGTACTCGAACTCGATGTTGGTGAAGATGACGTCGCTGGGCTTGAACCGGATGACAGTGCCGCGCTTGCCCTCGCCGCAAGGTCCGTAAAGCGCCAACGGCGCGACGGGCTCGCCCAGGCGGTATTCCTGTCGGTATTCGTGGCCGTCACGGTAGACGGTCAGCTGCAACGATTCAGACAGTGCATTGACGACCGAGACACCCACTCCGTGCAGGCCTCCGGAGACCTTGTACGACGAGTCGTCGAACTTGCCGCCGGAGTGCAGGACCGTGAGGATGACTTCGGCCGCCGAGCGGCCCTCCTCCGGATGGATATCCACAGGTATTCCACGGCCGTTGTCCGCAACGGTGACGGACTGATCCTCGTGAATCTTTACCGTGACGTCCGTGCAGTGACCTGCCAGGGCCTCATCGACGGAGTTGTCGACGACCTCGAAGACCATGTGGTGCAGGCCGGTCCCGTCATCGGTGTCACCGATGTACATCCCGGGGCGTTTTCGGACGGCGTCGAGGCCTTTTAAGACCTTGATTTTACTGGAGTCGTAGACGTCGGCGCCGCTCATGGGATACCCAGGATGAGAGAACGCCCGATTATATCAGACGGGCCAATTTGCCGTGTTCCACGTGGAACCTCCGTCCGTCCGGCAGCCGTTTAATGAACAGCTGTGAAGGCAGCGTCTGGACCTCTGAAAGCAGCCGATCGAGGCTCGTCGCATCGAGCTCGGCCGCCGGGTCATCCACAAGTAGAGCTGCGACGCCGGACCCCTGCTCCGCGTCGCATTTCAGCTGCCCGAGCAGCATGGCCGCAGCCAGCAGTTTCTGCTGCCCGCGAGACACGCGATCCCGTGCCGGATGACCGTCCACCCGAACCACGACATCGGCGCGATGAGGGCCGGCATGTGTCAGCCCGCGCTCCAAGTCCCGGGCAAATGACGCCTCGAGGGCCTCTTGCAGGGTGCGTTCGGCGGACCAGCCTCGACTGAGCCCAAGGTCGATCTCCAAGCCCAGCAGGCGTTGCCCGACCGCCCCGACGGCGGCACGCAGGCGGTCCAGGTACCGCTTCCTGTGCGAAGCAACGACCTCCGCCGCCTCCAGCAGCTCGGGATCCCAGGCACGGACCAGTTGTGCACTCTGGCCTGCCCTCAGGGCTGCGTTGCGTTGCCGGAGCGCACGTTGGTAGCGGCGCCAGTGATCCACGAAGCGTGGTTCCACGTGGAACACACCCCAGTCCAGGTATCTTCGCCGCTCCTGGGGCCCGCCGTCCACCAGGCGGTGTACCTCCGGATCAATAGCCTGGACCGGCAGCCGAGTCGCGAGTTCCGCGAGCCCTGAAACCGGACGTCCCGCGAATCGCGCCTCGATTCCTTCGCCGTTCACGCGCATGCCGATCGGCTGCGATACGCCCGATGTGTCTATGCGCCCGGTGAGCGTGAACTGCCGGGTCTCGGCGCGAATCAGTGTGTCGCTGCGGTTTGTCCGGAAGGATCTGCCGCGCCCCAGAAAGAAAATCGCCTCGAGCAAGCTCGTCTTGCCCGAGGCGTTCTGGCCGCTGATCAGATTACAGCGGGCGTCGAATTCCATCTCTGCCCGTTCAATACACCGGAAATCCTCGATGCAGAGCCTCTCGAGGCTCATCGGGCAAAGACCATCCTCAGAGCCTCATCGGCATGACGACGAAGCGCGCATTGGAATCTACGCTCGAACGGATCAGGCAACTGCTGTTGCCGTCGGTCAGGCCAACCTGCACGTCCAGCCCTTCCGTCGCCGCCAGCGCGTCGAGCAGATAGTTCACGTTGAAGCCGATCTCGAGCTCCGGACCGTCGTAAGCAACCTCGAGCTCCTCCTCGGCTTCTTCCTGCTCCGGGTTGTGCGACTGGATCACCAGCGCATTGGGCTTCACCCCGAAACGGATACCGCGGTACTTCTCGTTGGACAGGATGGCCGCCCGCTGCAGTGCCTGCCGAAGGTCCTCACGAACCGCGGACACGATCAGAGGCGGGTTATTCGGGATGACACGCGCGTATTCGGGGAAACGACCGTCGATCAGCTTCGAAGTGAAGCGAATATCGCCGATCTGGACGCGAATATGATTACTGCCAATGGAAACCTCAAGGATGTGGTCTTCGTTGCCGAGGATTCGCTGGAGTTCCAGGACACCCTTGCGTGGCACGATCACCTGCTGACCTGATTTAGCCCCTTCGGCCAGTTCAACCTCGCACAAAGCCAGGCGATGACCGTCAGTCGCCACAGATCTCAGCACTTTCGCCGAAGTTTCCAGCAACATGCCGTTCAGGTAATACCGAACGTCCTGTTGCGCCATCGAAAAGTGGGTCTTCTCCAGAAGCCGCTTGAATTCCTTCTGTGGGACCTTGAGCGTCTGCTGCGCGTTGATCTCATCGACCGTCGGAAACTCGCTCGCCGGCAGCGTCGTCAGCGTGAAACGGCTCTTCCGGGCACGAACTACCATCCGCTCGCCTTCGAGCGTCAGGTTGATCTCCACGCCCTCGGGCAGCGCGCGGCAGATGTCCAGCAGCTTTCGGCCAGGAAGCGTGATTTCGCCCGCCCGCTGCACATCCACCTCCGAAGTCGCCACCAGTTCGACTTCAAGATCCGTGGCCGTTACCGCCAGACGACCGCCTTTGGCCGCCAACAGCACGTTGGCCAGGATCGGCATGGTCTGCCTGCGCTCCACCACGCCGATGACCGCCTGCAGCGGCCCGAGGATCGCTTCGCGCTTCGCAATGATCTTCATCTTGGGGTATCCGGAATAATTACTCTTATATTAAGTATCTCTATTACTACTGTTATTAGCATCGCCGCAAGCGGTGCAAAACAGCAATTTCCTCACCTGGTGCGCGCACTTGCAACAAGCGTATCCCTGAGCGCAACTGACCGACACCCTGTCCGCAGCCTGTGGACGAAATGTGGAGCCTTGTGCATGCACGGTTTCTCCACAGGCTGGACACATCATCCAGCGAGAGTTCTCAACAGGTTCAGGTAGTCCTCGTTCATGCGCGTCTGCGACGTGCGCAGCTCCTTGATGACGCGGCACGCGTGCAGCACGGTCGTATGGTCGCGCCCGCCAAACGCATCGCCTATCTCCGGCAGGCTGTGATTGGTGAGCTCTTTCGAAAGCGCCATCGCCACCTGGCGCGGACGCGTGATCGAACGACTGCGCCGCTTCGACAGCAGGTCCGCGACACGGATCTTGAAGTACTCGGCCACGGTCTTCTGAATGTTCTCGATCGTGACCAGCCGCTCCTGCAGCGCCAACAGGTCCTTCAACGCTTCCTTCGCAAAATCCAGCGTGATGGGCCGACCGGTGAACTGCGAGTTCGCGATCACCCGCCGCACCGCGCCCTCGAGTTCGCGAACGTTCGACCGGATCCGCTTTGCGACGAAAAACGCTACTTCTTCCGGCAATTCCACACCGGCCGCCGACCCCTTGCTCATCAGGATCGCAACGCACGTCTCGAGCTCCGGCGGCTCGATCGCAACCGTGAGGCCCCAGCCAAAGCGCGACTTCAACCGTTCCTCTAGACCGTCGACTTCCTTGGGGTAGCGGTCGCAGGTAAGGATCACCTGCTGCTGCCCCTCCAGCAATGCGTTGAACGTATGGAAGAACTCTTCCTGCGAACGCTCCTTACCGGCAAAGAACTGGATGTCGTCGATCAGCAGCGCATCGAGCGAGCGATACGCCGTCTTGAACTCGTTGATCGTGTTGTGCTGCAACGCGCGCACCATGTCTCCGACGAACCGCTCCGAGTGCACATAGGAAATGCGCGCGTCCTTGTTGCGCGTCCGGATGAGGTTGCCGACCGCGTGCATCAGGTGCGTCTTGCCGAGCCCGACGCCACCGTAGATGAAGAGCGGGTTGTACGCGCGCCCCGGATTCTCCGCGACCTGCATCGCTGCGGCGCGGGCCAGCTGGTTGCTCTTGCCTTCGACGAAGTTCGCGAACGTGAAATCCGGGTTCAAGCGACCGCCGATCTGCGGCAGCGCCTGGTCCTTCCTGAGCTTGGGGTCGGCAACCGTGGCGAGTATCGGAGTTGCGGCGACGTCAGCGCGCCGCGTACCAATCTCGACGACCACCTCCGGCGATGGGGCGGGCACCAGTTCGTCCACAAGCTCGCCGATGCGCCCGGCGCAGTTCTGGTTCACCCAGTCGACGACATACCGGTTGGGAGCGAGCAGGTGCAGACGTCCCCCGGCTTCGACTGCCTGCAGAGGGCGAATCCAGGTGTTGAAATGCTGGGCCGGCAGCTCTTCCTCGAGGCGGCGCAGGCATTGGTTCCAGAGAGTCGTTTCCACGACCAGCGGCCTCGAAAGATGGCGGAAAGACGCGGGCAAGGACAGGAAGGGGGCGGGAGTGTATACCGGCTTTCAGCCTGTGGATATCTTGCGCCGCGACGTAAACTGCAGCCCCGGGAAGTTGACGCTCTGCCCGCCGCTGCGTATCCTTGCCGGCTCTTTTAAAGACCCTGGAAACCCGCGAGTTCCCGGTCTGGAATCCGGCAGATACGGAGCCGTACATGAAGCGCACATATCAACCGAGCAACCTCCATCGCAAGAGGACCCACGGATTCCGTGCGCGCATGGCCACCAAGGGCGGACGCCTCGTGCTCGCCCGTCGGCGCGCCAAGGGCCGCAAGCGTCTTGCCGTCTGACCAGCGAGACGTCACGTCCCGCTAAGTCCCCGGCCGCATTCAGCCTGCCGCGGGGACACCGTCTCACCGACAAGCCGCAGTTCGATGCGGTCCATCGTGCCGGCATCCGTTCATCCGATCCGCTCTTCATGGTCATAGCGCGGCCAAACGGCCTCGGCCTCGCGCGGCTCGGCCTCGCGGTCGGTGTCAAGTCGGCTGGCAACGCGGTCAACCGCAACCGGATCAAGCGCGTCGTGCGCGAGGCTTTCCGCCGCGCAAAGCAGGAGTTGCCGTCCGTGGACATCGTCGTGAATGCGCGCGCCGCGGCCGGCAAGGCGACCAATGCGCAGATTACCGCGAGCGTCGCGACGCTCTGGGCTAGGATCGCGGAACGATGCGCGCGTTCCTGATAGGCCTCATTCAGCTCTACCGCTGGTTCGTGAGCCCGCTGCTCGGGCCGAGCTGCCGGTTCCATCCCACCTGTTCCTGCTATGCGCAGGAGTCGTTGCAGCGTCACGGTGCACTGCGCGGCACCTGGCTCGCGGTTTGTCGCATCGGTCGGTGCCATCCATGGCATCCCGGTGGCTACGATCCGGTCCCCGACTCACTGCAGCCCCTGACCAAGCGACCGTCCCATGGATAACCCACGCCTGTTTCTCTGGATTGCCGTCGCGATGCTGCTGTGGATGAACGTCATCCAGTGGAACCGCGACTACGGTGCCCCGGCCGCGGCCACCAGCACGACGACTCCGGCCGCAAGCGGTGGTCCTGGCGTGCCGGCGGTAACGCCAGGCGAGTTGCCGGCCCCGGCCCAGCCGGCGGCAAACGCCGCGGTCGTGGCCACCGCACCCGGCGCGGCAGCGACGACGACAGCCAGCACCCAGGCGCCGCGCGTGCGCGTGGTAACCGACGTGCTCGACATCGAACTCAGCCTGCAGGGCGGCACGCTCGACCGGGCCGACCTGGTCAAGTATCCGCAGAGCAAGACGAAGGACAGCCCGCCCGTACGCCTGCTCACGACGGCCGAATCGAACTACCAGGTGGTGCGCAGCGGCCTGCGCACGACGAGCGGCGGCGCGGAGCCCACGCATCTCGCGCCGTTCACGGCCACGGCCCGGGAATACCGGCTTGCGCCGGGAGCGCAGGAACTGCGCGTGCCGCTCACCTGGACGGACGGCCAGGGCGTGACCGTCACGAAGACCTATGTCTTCAAGCCCGGCCGCTACGACGTCGATGTCGTGTACGACGTCAACAATGCGTCGCTGTCGAACTGGGAAGCGGCGTCTTACGTGCAGTTCGCGCGCCACGTGTATGCCCAGGACCGTTCGATGTTCGACGTCGAGAGTTACGCGTACCGTGGCCCGGCCGTGTACGACGGCAAGAAGTACCGCAAGCTCGATGTCACCGACGAGGACGATGCGAAGTTCGCCGAGGCGTTCGCGGGCGGCTGGATCGCTGAAATGCAGCATCATTTCGTCACGGCGGCCGTGCCGCCGGTGGCGGAGACCTTCGACTACACGATGGGCACCGAGGGCACGCACTCCGTCCTCGGCTTCCGTGGCCCGCTGAAGACCGTGCCCGCGGGCACGACGGGACAGTTCAGCGAGAAGGTGTTCGTGGGCCCGAAGCTGCAGGAGCAGCTGAAGACCGTGGGGCCGAAGCTCGAGCTCACTGCGGACTACGGCAAGCTCACGATCCTGGCTCAACCGCTTTTCTGGCTCCTGCAGCAGGTACACAGGTTCGTCGGCAACTGGGGCTGGTCGATCATCATCGTCACCATCCTGCTGAAGCTGCTCTTCTACAAGCTGACGGAGACGAGCGGCCGCTCGATGGCCAAGATGCGCACCATTGCGCCGCGCATCAAGAGCATCCAGGAGCGATACAAGGACGATCGCGAACAGCTCGCGAAGCAGATGATGGAGGTCTACAAGCGCGAGAAGATCAACCCGGTGGCCGGCTGTCTGCCGATCGTCGTGCAGATCCCGGTGTTCCTCGCGTTCTACTGGGTACTGCTCGAGAGCGTCGAGATGCGCCAGGCACCGTGGATGCTCTGGATCCAGGATCTTTCGTCGAAGGACCCGTATTTCATCCTGCCGATCATCATGGGCGTGGCGATGTACGGCCAGTTCAAGCTGAACCCGGCGCCCCCCGACCCGATGCAGGCGAAGGTCTTCGCCTTCATGCCGTTGATCATGACCGTGATGATGGCGTGGTTTCCGGCGGGCCTGCTGCTGTACTGGACCACGAACACGCTGCTGTCGATCGCACAGCAGTGGAACATCAACCGGGTCGTTGAAGCCGAGTCGAAGAAGGCGCACTAGCCGCCGGGGCCTGACCCAGTGACGGCGCCACCGACAGGGCATGCGACGATCGCCGCGATCGCCACGCCTGCCGGCCGGGGCGGCATCGGCATCGTCCGTGTCTCCGGCCCGGGCTACCGCGACATCGGCGGGGGACTGCTCGGCGGCCTGCCGGCGCCGCGCGTCGCAGCGTTGCGGGCGTTCCTCGGGTCGGACGGCGAAGCGATCGACGAGGGCATCGCGCTCTACTTTCCGGCGCCGCACTCGCTCACCGGCGAAGACGTGCTGGAGCTCCAGGGCCATGGCGGCCCGGTGGTGCTCGACCTGCTGCTGCGTCGTGTCCTGGCGCTCGGCGCGCGCCAGGCCGAAGCCGGAGAGTTCACGCAACGGGCGTTCCTGAACGACAAGCTCGACCTCACGCAGGCCGAAGCGATCGCCGACCTCATCGACAGCGGCTCCGCGCAGGCGGCACGCGCCGCGCTCCGGTCGCTGCGCGGCGAGTTCTCGACACAGGTGCACGAGTTGAGCGAGGCGTTGCTCGGGCTGCGGATGTGGGTCGAGGCTGCGATCGATTTTCCCGAAGAGGAGGTCGATTTCCTCGCCGACCGGGCGCTGGGCGAGCGCATGGCGGATATCCGCGGGCGGTTCGCCGAGTTGGTGGAGGCCGCGCGCCAGGGTGCGCTGCTGCGGGACGGGCTCACGCTCGTGATCGCCGGGAGGCCGAATGCCGGCAAGTCGAGCCTGCTGAATCGCCTGGCTGGTTACGACGCCGCGATCGTCACGGCAATCCCGGGCACGACCCGCGACGTACTGCGCGAACGCATCGAAATCGACGGGTTGCCGCTGCACATCCTCGATACCGCGGGCCTGCGTGATTCGCCCGACGAAGTCGAGGCCGAAGGGATCCGCCGGGCGCATCGCGAGATCGAGCGCGCGGACCGGGTGCTTTTCATCGTGGACGCCGCGGACCCGGCAGCGGTTGAATCCGTCGACGCCGATCTTGAGGCACTGCCGACGTCGGCCCCCCGTACAGTGGTGATGAACAAGATCGATCGCGCTGCCGTCGCGGCAGGGATTGAGCCGGGTGCGGACGGACCCGCCGCGCTCGCGACGCTCTGGCTGAGCGCGACGACGGGCGAGGGCCTCGACCTGCTGCGCGGCCACCTCAAGGACTGCGTGGGTTTCCATCCAACCGGTGCCGGGGCCCTGTCCGCGAGAGCCCGGCATCTCGACGCGCTGCGGCGGGCGAGGGGGCACGTCGACGAAGCCCATCGGCTGTTGGTGGATCGGCACGCCGGCGAACTGGTCGCAGAGGAACTGACCGAGGCCCAGCGGGCGCTCGGCGAGATCACCGGCGAGGTGTCGAACGACGACCTGCTCGGACTCATCTTCGGCAGC
>PDVJ01000231.1_pt2 | contig 16711 bp, 14 predicted proteins | sample 1369811 | NCBI WGS metagenome assembly PDVJ01 (sample SAMN07795376, study PRJNA414565) | Alkali sediment metagenome, whole genome shotgun sequencing project. | reverse complement strand
TACTGAATGTATTGTACTAGCTTATTTGTCTTGTAAATATAATCCGATATCGTTCAGGGTCTACATCAAAGCAGGCTGTGCACCCGCTCTCTTCGCACCCTGACTGCATCTCCTCTTTTGACGGCAGCGGCTCAAGAAGGACCTCCAAACCGATTTCTTTGTACGTTGCCACCATCTCAGAGAGACTTGGTTCGCACGCAATAAATCTTCTCTCCCAGCCAGCATCGGTAAGTTCATCTTCTCGTTTCATAACAAGCCTTCTTTCGCTGACGCCACTCCAATTATGTGTGATTCCTGAAATACCCTATTGTCTCTTTTAACCCCTCTTGAAGGGCAATTTTGGGAGTCCAATCCAGGAACTTTTTTGCCTTTGTGATGTCGGGGCATCTCCTCCGTGGATCATCTTCCGGGAGTTCCTCAAAAACAATCGATGACTTCGATTTCGCCAGCTTTACCACCTTCTCAGCGATCTCTTTGATGGAAACCTCGTGGGGATTGCCGATATTGATAGGCCCCGGGAAACCGGAAAGGTGGGGCTTTGTATAATCCCTTCCTTTCTTCTGGGCCCCTGTTTCAAAATCCATCATACGGACCATGCCTTCAACCATGTCATCAATATAGCAAAAAGATCTCGTTTGCGAGCCATCGCCATATATCGTAATTGGTTTGCCCTGAAGGGCCTCCACAATAAAGTTGCTCACCACCCGTCCGTCGTCCGGGCGCATCCTGGGTCCATAGGTATTGAAGATGCGAATAACCTTTATATCAACACTATTTTGTCTCAGATAGTCAAAAAAGAGTGTTTCTGCAACCCTCTTTCCCTCATCATAACAACTTCTCGTTCCTATAGGGTTCACGTTCCCCCAGTATTCTTCTTTTTGCGGATGCATCTCGGGATCTCCATATACTTCACTCGTGGAGGCTTGGAGTATCCGTGCCCTTACCCTCTTCGCGAGGCCGAGCATGTTGAGCGCCCCGAGGACGTTTACCTTTGTTGTCTTCACGGGGTTATACTGATAATGAATAGGGCTTGCAGGACAGGCAAGGTTGAATATCCAATCCACCTCCAGCAATATTGGTTGCGTCACATCGTGGGTGATCAGTTCGAAACGGGGGTTAGTGAGAAGATGGGCTATGTTCTTTTTCATCCCTGTAAAATAGTTGTCAAGACATAATACCTCGTGGCCATCAGCTAAAAGCCTCTCGCAGAGGTGTGAGCCGATAAACCCTGCCCCGCCCGTCACAAGGGTCCGCTTCGGTGTTTTGTAAGATCTGAACTTATACATTCGGCCTTCCTATGCAGATATAACGAAAACCATGCCTCGCCAATGTTTTTGGGTTGTATTGGTTTCTCCCGTCGAATATTACCGGTGCCTTCATGAGGGTCTTCATTCTCTCAAAATCAGGTTCCCTGAAAGACAGCCACTCTGTAATCAGAATAAGTCCGTCTACACCATCAAGGACTTCATACTGGTTCTTTCCGAACTTCACGTTCGGGTTATCGGAAAACAAAGGTAGCGCAGACTCTATGGCCTTTGGATCAAAAACATGGCAAACAGCCCCTTCGTCTGTCAACGCCTGAACGATATACTGGGAGGGGGCTTCTCTCATATCATCTGTGTTCGGTTTAAAGGCAAGCCCCCACACTGCAAACTTCTTGCCCTTAATATCATTGCTATAAAAAGCCTTTACCTTGTCAGTAAAGGACACCTTCTGGGCTTCATTTGCCTCCATAACACATTCGAGGATGGAGGGATTATACCCGGAATCGCGTGAGGTCTTGAGCAGGGCACGAACATCTTTTGGAAAACACGACCCTCCAAAGCCAACGCCTGGAAAGAGAAATTTCGGTCCGATCCGTGAATCGCTCCCGATCCCCCTCATGACCATCATAACGTCAGCCCCGAGTTTTTCGCAGATATTTGACATCTGGTTCATAAAGGATATCCTTGTTGCAAGCATGGAATTGGCCGCGTATTTAGTCATTTCGCTCGACCGGACATCCATAACGATAAAAGGAGCCCCGGTCCGTGTAAACGGTGCATAGAGTTCCCTAAGGATCTCCTCCACCCTACCGTGCTCAACACCGATAATGACCCGCTCTGGCTTCATGCAGTCATCTACAGCAACACCTTCTTTGAGAAATTCCGGGTTTGAGGCAATGTCAAAGGAGACATCGCGGCCTGTCTTTTCAAGTTCTTCCGTGATGGCAGCCTTCACCATCTGGCAAGTACCGACAGGAACGGTAGATTTAACCACCACAATCCGGTATTTCTCAATGACCCTGCCGATATCGTGAGCCACTCCCTTGACATATTGTAAATCAGCCGATCCGTCGTAATCCTGGGGCGTGTTTACGGCAATAACAAGAATGAGGCCATGGTCAACCGCCTCTTTGATGTCAGTAGTGAATTGAAGCCTTCCCTCCCTGATGTTGTTCTTAACAAGCTCTTCAAGGTGGGGTTCATATATGGGGATAATCCCCTCTTTCAGCTTATTTATCTTTTCACTGTCTACATCCATACACATGACATCATTTCCGGTCTCTGCAAAACATGCCCCTGACACAAGGCCGACATAACCGACTCCAATTACTGAAATGTGCATAAAACCTCCATTTTTTTATTATTTACCGTGCAACAAGGAGGCAAGTCAACACCTTTTCCAGAAGAAAGCCTCCCAGAGAACAGACATACAATAAACCACACGTATAATTAAGCAAAAACTGTACCATGAAAAAGGTCTATTTGCTGTATCAAAGCTTCTCCTCTCTCCTCTGTCTTCTGTCTTCTGTCATCATTTGTCAATAATTATTGCTATACAAACTGCATTATGTTAACGTATTCTACGAAGTGGGCTAGACCCGCTTTTTTATTATCATGGCGCATGGTATCCGAAAGGGAAACAATAGAGCAACTCCAAGATATACTCCTGCCTGTACTACAGGATTATGGTTTAGAGCTAGTAGAGATCGAGTTTAAGCCCTCGGGAAAAAGATGGCTGTTACGTTTATATATTGACAAAGAGGGGGGAGTTACGATTGCAGACTGCCAGACGGTCAGCAGGGAATTCGGGAGGATTTTGGATGTTGAAGACATTATCGATCATCCCTACAGCCTTGAGGTTTCTTCTCCCGGTCTCACACGGCCTTTGAAAAAATGGGAAGACTTCTTAAGAAATAAAAGAAATAAGGGGAAAATGTGCAGAATCGTAACCAGGGAACAAATAGAAGGTAAAAACGAATTCATGGGAACAATCGTTAACAGCACTGAGGAACAGGTTGAAATTAGTGGAATAATTGATGTGTTTACCATCCCAATATATGCTATAAAAAAAGCAAATTTGGAGTTTGAACTGTAAGAGGTTACCATGTATTTTGATTTGAATTATATTATCGAACAGGTTGGAAAAGAAAAAGGTATACCCAAAGAAACGCTCATTGAGGCCCTTGAAGAGGCCATTCTCCTAGCGTCAAAGAAGAAATTCGGCAACCATCTCGACCTTGAGGCTCGATATAATGAAGAATTAGGTGAGATAGAAGTATTCCAGTTTAAAACGGTTGTTGAAGAGACAGCCGAAGGAGACATGGAGATATCCATCAACGACGCAAAGGTACACGACCCCGAATGTCTGACGGGAGACAGCATCGGCATTAAAATGGATACAAGCTCTCTGGGCAGAATCGCTGCACAGACAGCTAAACAGGTCATTGTCCAGAAAGTGCGGAATGCTGAAAGTGATGTAATTTTCAATGAATACAAAAACAAGAAAGGCGAAATATCAACCGGCATAGTCCAGAGAATTGAAAAAAACCATTACGTCATTAACCTCGGAAAGACAGAGGCCATCCTCCCTACAAAAGAGGTAATCCCCGGTGAGGTCTACCGGCAAAGAGACAGGGTTAAGGCTTATATCCTTGATGTAGAGAAAACACAGAAGGGATGCACCATTCTCATGTCGCGAACCCATCCTAATTTTCTTGCAAAACTCTTCGAACAGGAAGTACCTGAAATCCAGGAAGGTATTATCAAGGTCAAAGGTGCAGCAAGAGAACCGGGAGAACGGGCAAAAATATCTGTCTACAGCGAGGATACTGATGTAGATCCTATCGGGGCCTGCGTCGGAGTCAAGGGCTCAAGAGTCCAGACCGTTGTCCAGGAACTGAGGGGTGAAAAAATTGATATCATCCCATTCAGCAAGGACCCTGCAAAATTTGTTTGCAACACTCTCGCACCGGCAAAGGTTTCAAAGGTTTATCTCAATGAGGAAGAACATGCCATGGAAGTAATCGTCAACGACGATCAGCTTTCCCTTGCCATAGGTAAGAAGGGTCAGAATGTGAGGCTTGCTTCGAGGTTGACAGGGTGGAAAATTGACATTAACAGCGAGTCTGAACTGGAAATAACCTCAAGGAAGGTTATAGACGAACTGATTGAACGACTCAAGATCAGTGACATTCTCGCCAGAATCCTCCACGATGAATATCTGAGAGATCCGCGAGATATTGCCAAGCTGACCCCTGAAGAAATGAACAAGATCACGAGTATTTCCATTGAAGACTGCGCTCGGATTATCGAGCAGGCAACGTTGATCAGGGATGAAGCCATCAAAAATAAGGAAGCTGAAGTAAATTCCGGAGAGGAAAACATCATTGTTCCGGCGCTGAAGGATGATGAAGCAACTGATCAGACTTCAACTCCATAATAAAAATATTTGGTTAAACGCAAGGAAGGACAGGACATGACAAAAGTAAAAATCACCACACTTACTGACAAAATAAGTGATGATGAGATTCTTTCGAAGCTGAAAAGCCTGGGTGTTAAGGTAAACTATAAGGCAAAAGAAGACCCTGCCCTTGAAAAAAAGGATGACGATAAACAGACACTTTCCGGCGAAACCATGATAGAAAAACGGGTAGCTTCGACGATTATCCGCAGACGTGTTCAGCCGCCGCCACAAAAAGAAAAAGTTGAGATCGCAGCAAAAGAAACAAAGCCCGAGGACAAAAAAGAAGAAGTTGTCAAAAAAGCCCCAAAGAAGGTCGATAAAATTGACGTTGAAAAGAAAACCGTTGAACCCCAGGAGATGCCAGGGGTCCCATCCGAAGAAAAAGCAGAAGTTAAAGCAGAACCTACCGCTCCAATTCTAACTGAACGGGAGAAGAAAGGTGAATTTAAGGAAGAGGCATTAAAGGGTGATATAGAGCTCATCGGTGAGGAGAAGGAGAAAGAAATAACGAAAGTGTTGGAAGAGGCATACAAGCAGGATCTTGAAAAAGATTTCACCCTCGTTGAACCGGAAGTTGAAGGTGACGACAAGAAAAAGAAGAAAACTGAAAAACTTCTCAAGAAAATAGAGGAACAAGAGGCAGAAGAAACAAAGCTAAAGAAAAAGGGCATCCTCAAGAGAAAAGTTGTTATCAAAGAGGAAGACCTCTACACATACAGAAGGCAAAAGGCAAGGCCCATGCCTGTCAGAAAAGACAGAAGGGAAAGGGCAGAAGAAAGGAAAGAAGAAGAGGATAAGAAAGCTGAACTTAAGCCTGCCCGGAAGATCGTAAAGGTTGGAGACGAAATTCAGATTGGCGAATTTGCTAAAAGGATGAATGTTAAGGCCCAGGATATAATCAAGAAGCTTCTCCCCCTTGGTATCATTACAACGGTTAACCAGAATGTTGATTTTGATACGGCATATCTTGTTGGTACTGAACTTGGTTTTGAAGTCGAAAAAATCATTTCCATTGAAGAAGAGTTCCTTGCCCGGGAAGAAGAAGGGAAAGAGAATGAAATGAATCTTCAGATGAGGCCACCGGTAGTGACCATTATGGGCCATGTTGACCACGGCAAAACCCTTCTCCTTGATACGATCAGGCATTCCAAAGTTGCAGAGCAGGAAGCGGGAGGCATTACCCAGCACATCGGCGCCTATGTTGTCGATGTCAATGGAAAGGAGATTGTGTTTGTCGACACCCCGGGTCACGAGGCCTTTACAGCCATGAGGGCACGTGGTGCACGGGTAACGGACATCGTCATTCTCGTTGTAGCGGCAGATGATGGTGTAATGCCCCAGACAATTGAGGCGGTCAACCACGCCAAGGCGGCCAATGTCCCTATCATTGTGGCTATAAATAAAATCGATAAACAGAATGCGAACATCGACAAAGTCTTTAAGGAACTGGCGGAATTAGGGCTCGTCCCGGAAGAATGGGGAGGAAGCACCTTATTTGCCAAAATATCAGCAAAGAAGAAAGAGGGTATCAAAGAACTCCTCGAACTCATTATACTCCAGGCCGAGATGCTCGAACTCAAGGTAAATCCTGACATGCGGGCAAGCGGGATTATTATCGAGTCGGAACTCGACAAGGGTCAGGGTCCGGTTGGAACTGTTATCATCCAGGAAGGTACTTTAAAAATCCAGGATCCTTTTATTGCTGGAACGATGTTTGGCAGGGTTCGCGCAATGATCGACGATAAAGGCAAGAGAATCCAGAAGGCACCTCCTTCAGCACCGGTACTTGTCGTTGGATTCCAGGATGTCCCTCACGGCGGAGACAGGTTCATTGTCACCACAGAAGAACGGTACGCGAGGGAATTGTCGCGATACAGACAGGAAAAACTGAGGGAACGTGATATTGCAAAGAGTTCAAGGACCACCCTCGAAGAGCTTTACTCAAAAATGGGCAAAACAGAAAAGACACTCCTGAACGTTATTATTAAAGCTGACGTGAGAGGGACAATTGATGCAATTAAAGAAGCACTCAAGAAACTATCGAATGCTCTGGTCGAGATTCAGATCATCCATGGTGCTGCAGGGGCAATTACCGAGACAGACGTCAACCTCGCCATGGCCTCCGGCGCCATCATCATCGGTTTCAATGTAAAACCAATCGGGAAGGCCCAGTCCCTTGCCGAACAGGAGAAAATCGAGATCAGGACCTACTCTATCATCTACAATATGATTGATGATCTTAAGAAAGCGATGGAAGGTCTGCTGGAGCCAAAGGTTGTAGAGACAGATATCGGAAAGGCAGAAGTGAGAAAGGTTTTCGCTGTATCGAAAATAGGCACAGTAGCCGGTTCTTATGTCCTTGAAGGAAAAATCACACGGAATGCCATGGTGCGTGTCATGAGAAACAGCACCAACCTCTTCACGGGAAAGACTTCCTCGCTCAAGAGGTTTAAGGACGATGCCCGAGAAGTGCAGTCAGGATATGAGTGTGGAATATCAGTTGAAGGCTTCAATGATTTACAAGAAGGTGACATCCTTGAGTTTTTTGTTCAGGAAAAGGAAAAGCAAACATTAGATGGTTAAGGCAAATGATCGTCGGCATTTCTACCATAGAGATATTCTTTCCTGAAAACCAATCCTTAAAAGACAAAAGGCAGGCATTGAGAAGAATAGTTGAAAAAACTCGGGCGAAATTTAGTATATCGATTATGGAAATAGGTCCGAACAACCTGTGGCAACGGGCAAAAATTGGTTTTTCCGTGATCGGCGTAAAGCAGGACCACGTGAGCAGAATGATCGAGAATGTACATGATTACATCGAATCCCTCTATATAGGCTCAATCATCGACACCAAGACTGAAATCATCGTGATGGGCAATGAAATTTAGAAAGCTGCGTATCCAAGACCAATTAAGGGAAGAGATTTCCCTGATTATTCAGCGTGATATAAAAGATCCCGGCATTGGATTTCTGACCATACTGGAAGTCAAGATGACCGATGATTTAAAGATCGCTAAGGTGTATTGCTCGGTATACGGGGATGATGAAGAAAAGAAAAAGACTATAGAAGCACTTCAACGATCAAAAGGATACATCAAATTCCTTCTTGGCAAGAGAGTCCAACTTAAATACATGCCGGACCTGGCATTCACCCTGGACAATACCTTTGACAAGGTTGCACGGATAGAGGAAATCCTCAGGAAAGACGCCCATGTTCATGAAGATTAAGAACATTATCGACAGGGGTGAGAAGTTCCTGATTACCACCCACATTGACCCTGATGGGGATGCAATTGGATCATCCTTTTCGCTTTACTGGGTCCTCGAGTCTCTTCATAAGAAACCATGTGTATATCTCAGAGATCATGTGCCTTATATGTATGAATTTCTTCCAAAACCTCAAGAATTGTCCTACAGCGAGCTTCCGGACGGCAACTATGATGCCATATTCGCCCTGGACTGCGGCAATCTCTTCAGGGTTGGGAAAGGTCATGAGCGTTTAAAAGAAATGGGACCCCTTGTCAACATCGACCACCACACCACGAATGAGACCTTTGGCGTTGTGAATGTTATCAACCAGAATTCCTCATCAACGGCTGAGATTCTCTACAAATTATACAAGTCCCTGAAGGCCCCTTTGACGTTTAACGTTGCTGTGAATCTCTACACAGCCATCTTCACTGACACAGGCTCTTTCAGATACGCCAACACAAATTCTGAAGCTTTTCTCATCTGTGAGGAAATGATGAAGTACGGCGTTTCACCATCCTATGTTGCCGGGATGGTACATGAAAACCATCCGAAAGAGAGGTCCTTCCTCCTGGGTGAGGTTCTCTCGTCCCTGGAAACTTACAAAGATGAAACAATTGCCATAGCACAGGTAACAAAGAAAATGTTTCATAAAACGAATACTTCAAAAGAACACACTGAAGGTTTTGTAGAGAGTATCAAAGAGATAAGAGACATTAATGTTGCGATTCTGATCAGAGAGATGAACAGACATCAATACAAAGTGAGTATGAGGTCAAAAGGAAATACAGATGTTGCCAAGATCTGCAACCTTTTTGGCGGAGGCGGCCACCGAAATGCTGCAGGTTGCACCATTGACGGGACTATCTCCCAGGTTAAGGACAGGCTCAAGGAGGCACTTAAAATACAGTGAACGGTTTTCTTGTGATAGACAAAAATACCGGCATGACATCGTACGATGTGATCCGTAGGCTAAAGAGGCTGCACCCCTTCAATAAGATCGGCTATATCGGCACCCTGGACAGGAATGCCACGGGTATTCTGCCTGTTGCATTAAATGATGGCGTTAAGCTTATCCCTTTTCTTGAAAACGGTGAGAAGGCGTATAAGGCCCGGTTTCTTCTCGGGGTTACCACGGATACCCTTGATATAGAGGGTAAGGTGTTGAGCCAGGTTGAAACAAAGGAATTCGACAAGGCCCTCCTTGAAGAAAGGTTAGGCAAGTTTAAAGGGAAGATAACCCAGCAGATACCGGCGTACTCATCGAAGAAGGTCAACCGGAAACCGTTATACAAACTTGCGAGGAAAGGGATCGAGGTTGAACCGCAGTTGAAAGAGGTTGAAATCTTTAACATCAAGCTCCTCGATTATACCCATCCCTATCTGGACGTGGAGGTATCGTGCTCAAAAGGTACCTATATCAGGGCCTTATCTCAGGAATTCGGCACAGGCTTAGGCTGTGGTTCTACGCTCTACTCCTTAAAAAGAACCAGACATGGTGAGTTTACTGAGGACATGGCAGTAAATATTGAACATTTCAAAATGGAACAAGACGTGTTAAACTATATTATGTCGCTTGAGAAGGTTCTGAAATCACTTCGGGAAACGGTTGTCGAAACAGCACTGGAAAAATTTCTGAAAAATGGCATGCCCATACCGCTGGCGGGTAATTCGAAGGAATGGCAGAATGGAGAATTTACTAAACTTTTGAATCAGAAGGGAAGTCTCATCGGCATCGGTATGGCAGACACATTTTCAAAAACTATAAAAATAAAAAGATTAATCAACGTTTAAGGAGGATCGAATGGCACTAACCCCAACACAGAAGAAAAACATCATTGACGGATTTCGTATCCATGAAAAGGATACCGGCTCCCCTGAGGTGCAGATTGCGCTTCTCACGGAAAGAATACTATCCCTCACCGAGCACTTCAAAAAATTCGGAAAAGACCATAATTCACGGAGGGGGTTGCTCGTAATGGTTGGAAGCAGAAGAAGGTTGCTTACCTACCTGAAGGAAAAAAACACCGACAGGTATAAAAAGGTAATCGAACGGCTCGGGCTTAGAAAATAAAATAACATACTATTAGGAAGGAAACGATATGGAAGAACGTATTATCATTGAGTATGCTGGCAGACAATTAACAATCAGTACCGGCGCCATGGCCAAACAGGCTGACGGCAGCGTTATAGTACAATACGGCGACACTGTTGTGCTTGTAACGGTAGTCGTGGACAAGCGGCCTTCGGTTAAGGATTTTCTACCACTAACGGTAAATTACCAGGAGATGACTTACGCTGCCGGCAAATTCCCCGGGGGTTTTTTCAAACGTGAAGGGAGGCCATCAACCAAGGAAATTCTGACGTCCCGACTGATCGACAGGCCGCTCAGGCCACTTTTTCCAAAAGGTTTCACAAATGAGGTTCAGGTCATCGCCACTGTTCTTTCGGCTGACCAGGAAAATGACCCCGCTATTCTCGGAATGTTAGGCGCTTCATGTGCACTTACTATATCAGAGATACCCTTCGATGGTCCCCTCGCAGGGATCAAAGTAGGAAGAAAGGATGGTTCTTTTCTTATCAACCCGAATCCCGCTGATCTCGAAAAGAGTGATTTGGACATCGTCATAACAGGGAACAGGGAAGCTATCATTATGGTTGAAGGTGAAGCAAATTTCGTAAGCGGGGAAGAACTGATCGAGGCGATCCATTTCGGCCACCAGAATCTTCTTCCTTTGATAGAAATACAGGAACAACTCAGGGAAAAGGTGGGAAGGAAAAAATGGGATATTGTTGTCGACAACAAGCTCGATAGCCTTGTCCAGGAGCTGAAAGGTAAGGCTGAAGCGGACCTTCTCAGCGCTTTTTCTGTTGCCGGAAAACTGGAGAGGGCCAAAAAGCAGAATGAGGTTCTCGACGGATTGATAAAGGCATATCCTGACGTTGAAGAAAGCCTAATGAAGGCAGCCTTCGAGGACCTAACACGTGATGTTTTGAGAAAACAGCTCTTTTCTACTGCCAGGCGAATTGATGGCAGAACATCGGATGAGATTCGCCCTCTATCATGCAACGTCAGTATCCTGCCCAGAACACATGGCTCAGCCCTCTTTACGAGAGGTGAGACCCAGTCTCTCGCAGTGACCACCTTTGGAACTTCCGAAGACGAGCAGAAGGTAGAATCACTCATGGAGGGAGAAACCTTTAAAACGTTTATGCTTCACTACAATTTTACACCTTTCTCGGTCGGTGAAGTGGCTATGCTTCGAGGCCCCACGCGCCGCGAGATCGGTCATGGTAACCTCGCAGAGCGAGCCCTTACCCCCATACTACCTTCCAGGGAAGACTTTCCGTATACGATCAGAATAGTTTCTGAAATTCTTGAATCGAACGGTTCGTCATCTATGGCCACTGTGTGCAGTGGATGTCTCTCCCTCATGGATGCTGGAGTCCCTATTAAGGAACCGGTTGCAGGGGTTGCAATGGGTCTTGTAAAAGAAGGCGAAAACGAGATCATTCTTTCAGACATCCTCGGGGACGAGGACCATCTCGGCGACATGGATTTCAAGATTGCAGGCACCAGGGAAGGTATCACCGCCATCCAGATGGACATCAAGATCAAAGGTATCACAAAAGAGACTATGTATAAGGCAGTTGTCCAGGGACAAAAAGGAATTGGAACAATCCTGGATGCGATGACCAAAACACTTGAGAAACCACGTGAATCAATGTCTCCTTACGCTCCGAGGATTTTCACAATAAGAATAAAACCTGACAAGATAAGGGACGTCATCGGTCCCGGAGGAAAGATCATCAGGGGTATTGTGGAGCAAACCGGGGTAAAAATCGACATTGAAGACGATGGTGTCGTGAAGATTGCCTCTATCGATGAAGGCTCTGCAAACGAAGCCATTGAAATTATCAGGAAATTGACGAAAGAGGCAGAACTCGGTGGGATTTACACCGGCAAGATTAAAAAAATTATCGATTCAGGCGTGATTGTTGAAATTCTCCCCGGGATTGACGGATACGTCCATGTAAGCCAGCTTGCTGAAGGATATGTAAAAAACCCTTCCGAGGTTGTCAAAGAGCGGGAAGAGATCACTGTCAAGGTCATTGAGATTGATCCGAACGGACGGATAAAGCTTTCACGGAAGGCTGCACTGAAAGACCAAAAAGAGCAGCAGTAATTCCGGAAAAGTTTACATATGTACAGGAAAACAGTTCTCCCAAACGGGCTCACAGTAGTTACTGAATCTATCTCCTATTTCTCCACAGTTTCCCTGGGTATCTGGTGGAAGACGGGGGGAAGGTCTGAAGACGAAAGTAACAACGGTATTTCCCATTTCATTGAACACATGCTCTTCAAGGGTACCCAGCAACGATCAGCTTATGACATAGCCCGTGAAATCGATGCAGTGGGAGGAGCAATCAATGCCTTTACCGGCAAGGAATATACATGTCTCTATGCTCGTGTTTTAAAAAAAGACACCGACATAGCCCTGGATATACTGTCGGACATGTACAAAAATCCTCTCTTCCTGGAAGATGATCTTGAAAAGGAAAAATACGTCATCGCCCAGGAAATCAAAATGGTAGAAGACAGCCCGGAAGAATACATCTACGAGATGTTTAACGCCTCTTACTTTAAAGGCCATTCACTTGGCCTTCCAATCCTTGGGAAACAGGAGAATGTCGAAGAATTTACCAAAGATGAACTTGCAGGCCATTTTCGTGAACATTACGCCCCATGCAATGTGATTATCACTGCATCGGGCAGGATTGACCATGATGTTTTTGTCCAGAAGGTCACAAAATTTTTTGATTGCTCTCAAGGACTGGGATCAATGTCTGATGCCATGATAACTCCTAACCCGTGCACGGGTCTCCATATCTACGAGAAGGATCTTGAGCACGTATATCTCTGTATCGGCACAGATGGTGTCAGCCAGGTTGATAATAGAAGGTACCGCCTCTATCTTCTGAATGCCATAATGGGCGGGAGCATGAGTTCCCACCTTTTCCAAGAGATTCGTGAGAAAAGAGGACTCGTTTACAATATTTACTCCTATGTGAATTGCTATCATGACGCGGGAACTTTTGGCATCTCTACTTCCACTTCCCACGAATCTGTTGAGGAAGTCCTGACCCTGATAAAGCAGGAAATGACCAGAATAAGAGATGCCGGCATTACTGACGCTGAATTGTCGTTTTCAAAGGAGCACCTGAAAGGTAACCTTTTTATCTCCCTGGAAGGCTCTGAAACACGAATGGGCCGGCTTGCAAAAAACGAGATCTACTTTGGCGGTTATATACCTTTAAAGGACACCCTGAGGGAGATTGACAAGATTTCAAAATCTGAAGTTGATCAAATTGGAAATGCCATCTTTAAGAGTCCTGAGGGAATATCTCTAACCATCCTTGGAAATGTCAACAGGGAACGGGTAGAACAGCTATGGAAAGGTTAGAGGTAGTTATCAAAAAAAAAGATGGTGTTAACCTGCCATCATATGCCACAGAATCATCCTCAGGGCTTGATCTTGTGGCTTTTCTTGAACAACCGGTAATACTTGAACCACTCATGCGGGCCCTCGTTCCTACAGGCATTCACATCGCTATTCCTGAAGGCTTTGAAGCAGAAATAAGACCGAGAAGCGGCATTGCCCATAAGTTTGGTGTAACGGTTTTAAACACACCCGGCACCATAGACTCTGATTATCGGGGTGAAGTAAAAATCCTCCTTATAAACCTCGGAGATCAACCCTTCACGATAAATAACGGCGACAGGATAGCTCAGATGATCTTTAAAAATGTCGTCGCCATTAGCTGGAAATCGGTGGAGGAACTTCCCGGAACGATACGAGGCCATGGTGGTTTTGGGTCAACGGGGATATGAATCTGTATCATGCCCTCGATAGCTACCTCACCTACCTCACCGCAGAACGTGGAGCATCGCCTCACACCATTGATGCCTACAACAGGGATATCATCAGTTTTATAAAATTCCTCGAAGAAAGAAAACTTTCCCTGTCAGAAAAGCCTGAGAGATCCTGCATTGAGGCATACATTGGTCACGTGAGGGAGCATGGCAAAAAAACGAGGAGTATCGTACGGTCCATTTCCGCGTTAAGAGGACTTTTTAATTTTCTTCTTGCTGATGGGGTGATCAGCCATAACCCCATTGAAGATATGGAAATTCCAAAATATTCACCCCCTATCCCTGAGGTTCTGAGCGAGCAGGAGGTTGTTGAATTACTTAAGCTGCCCGGCGGTTCTAAAAGCTCGTTGCGAGACAGCATGATCCTGGAGCTCCTGTATGCCACAGGATTAAGGGTTTCTGAACTTATAAAACTGAAAAAAAGTGATATCAATCTTGAAGGTGGCTTCGTCATTGCATCAGGCAAAAGATCAAAGGAGCGAGTGGTCCCGCTCAATACCTTCTCAAAAGATGCAATAAAGTCCTATCTCCAGAAGGAAAATCCCCAGATGGGTTACCTCCTGCCAAATAAACGGGGCGGTATGCTGACGCGACAGGCGATATGGAAGATTATCAGAAAGTATGCTACAAAAATGGCAAAGGAACACATATCGCCACATACAATGAGGCATACCTTTGCAACCCATCTCCTTGAGGGTGGTGCTGATTTGAGGTCAGTCCAGATATTGCTCGGTCATGAAGATATTTCTACTACCCAGATCTATACACATGTGGACAGCAAAAGGCTAAAAGAAATCCATAAGAAGCATCATCCACGGGGCTGATGAAGGTCATTACAAGCCACCATAACGCTGATTTTGATTCCCTCTCCTCAATGGTTGCAGCAAAAAAACTTTATCCGGACGCCATACTTGTCTTCCCGGGATCCCAGGAAAAGACTCTCAGGGACTTTCTCATTCATTCAACTATGTATGTGTACGACATAGCAAAGATGAAAAATATCAAGTATGACGATGTGGATACACTCATCCTTGTTGACACAAGACAAAAATCAAGGATTGGAGGGCTGGCAAAGGTTGTCGGTAACGATAAGGTTAAAATCCACATATATGATCACCACCCTCCTTCCAATGATGACATCAAGGGTGATATTGAGTTTATAAGAAGTACCGGTGCGACTGCAACGATCATTATTCACATGCTCAGAGAAAAAGGCACACCTATTTCTCCGGAAGAGGCCACCATAATGATGCTGGGTCTTTATGAAGAAACCGGGAGTTTTCAGTATCCTTCCACAACGACGGAAGATTTTGATGCTGCCTCTTTTTTATTATCGAAAGGGGCAAATGTAAACCTTGTCTCTGATATGCTGGTGAAAGAACTAACCCCTGATCAGGTCTTTATGCTCAATGATTTGATCAGCAACACCACCGTATATAATATCAACGGCATTGAAATTGTCATTACAGAAGCCACTACAGAGAATTACGTGGGTGATCTTGCAGTGGTGGTACACAAGTTCCGGGATATGGAAAATATCAATGTGGTTTTCGCACTCTTCAGGATGGAGGACAGGGTCTATATCATTGCGCGAAGCAGAATCTCTGAGGTGGACGTCGGCCATATTCTTTCCCTTCTTGGAGGAGGGGGCCACAAGGAGGCGGCATCTTCAACTGTTAAAGATATGACCATCATTGAAGCAAGGGAAAAACTCCTTTGGTATCTCAAACATAACGTGAAACCCCTCTGGAAAGCCAAGGATATTATGTTCTTTCCGGTTAAATCCGTTGACTCCCATTGTCCTATCGGTGAAGCGAAGAGTATTATGGTTAAATACAACATCAATGCCCTTCCCGTCCTCTCCCACGAGCGAATTGTAGGCATAATATCAAGGCAGATCGTCGAAAAGGCCGCCTTTCACAAACTTGCGGAGATCCCTGTTCAGGAGTATATGTCCACCGACGCTTCGACAGTAAAACCGGATGACTCCATGGAACGGGTGAAGGAGATCATCATCGGCGGCAACCAAAGGTTCCTCCCTGTTGCAAAGGATGGAAAGCTTGTTGGAGCCATTACCCGCACAGACCTCCTGAGGATCCTCGAGGATGAGATCGCCAAAAGCATTCATGGAAAACTGGAATTCCATGAAACTTACGAAAAGAAAAAAAATGTAAGGAAGCTCATGGATGAACGGCTTGAAAAGGGAACGCTCAAGAAGCTGACAGAAATCGGAAACCTTGCCGACACCCTTGGCTACCATGCCTTTTTAGTTGGAGGGTTCGTGAGGGACCTCCTGCTCCGTATAGAGAATTACGATATTGATATTGTCATTGAGGGCGACGGGCTTCTTTTTGCAGAGGAACTTGCAAAGAATTTCGGCGTCAAGGTGAGACCCCATAAGGAATTCGCAACTGCAAAGATTATTTACCCGGATGGCTTTAAAATCGACATCGCAACAGCCCGCCTTGAATATTACAAGGCACCAGCCGCACTCCCTATTGTAGAGCACAGTTCTCTTAAACTTGATCTCCACAGGCGCGATTTCACCATCAATACCCTTGCTATTTCCCTTAACAAGAACACCTTTGGTCTGCTCATTGATTTCTTTGGAGCACAACGTGATATTAAAGAAAAGACCATCAGGGTACTCCACAGCCTGAGCTTCGTTGAAGACCCAACAAGGGTCTTCAGGGCAATCAGGTTTGAGCATCGTTTTGGATTCCAGATAGGCAAGCACACCTTGAGTCTCATCAAGAATGCGATCAAGATGGATTTCCTTTCAAGGCTGAAGGGTAAACG
>PDVJ01000023.1_pt1 | contig 16712 bp, 16 predicted proteins | sample 1369811 | NCBI WGS metagenome assembly PDVJ01 (sample SAMN07795376, study PRJNA414565) | Alkali sediment metagenome, whole genome shotgun sequencing project. | reverse complement strand
TCACGCTGATCGTGAACTCGTGCTCCGCGCTGTCCTTGTTCAGGATCTTCACGTTGTAGACGTTCTCGATCTTTCCGTCCGGTCGCTCGCGATACAGGGCATTGCGGTCGCGCAGGATGTCCACGCCGACGACACTTCGATGCGTGACGGAGTAGGCAAGGCCCGCCACCAGCAGGCCGAGCAGCGTCGCGTACACGATCGTGCGGGGTCGCAGGACGCGCTTCGCCTTGCCCTCGAGGCCGTGCTGGGTGTCGTAGCGGATCAGCCCGCGCGGGTAGCCGACCTTGTCCATCACCTCGTCGCAGGCGTCGATGCACGCCGCGCAGGCGATGCACTCGTACTGCAGGCCCTTGCGGATGTCGATGCCGGTGGGGCAGACCTGCACGCACACCGTGCAGTCCACGCAGTCGCCGAGGCCGCGTGCCTTGTGGTCCACGCCCTTCTTGCGCGCGCCGCGTGGCTCGCCGCGCTTGTCGTCGTAGGTGATGATCAGCGTGTCCTTGTCGAACATCGCGCTCTGGAAGCGCGCGTAGGGACACATGTACTTGCAGACCTGCTCGCGCATGAAGCCCGCGTTCACGTACGTGGCGCCGCCGTAGAACAGCACCCAGAACGTTTCCCACGGGCCCGTCGAGAAATCGAGGACCTTGCCGGCGAGCTCTGTGATCGGCGTGAAGTAGCCGACGAAGGTGAAGCCGGTCCACAGCGCGAAGGCGATCCACAGGAACTGCTTCGCGCCCTTGCGCAGGATCTTTTCCGTTGACCACGGCGCCTTGGCGAGCTTCATCTGCTGGGAGCGGCTGCCTTCGACGAGGCGCTCCATCCACAGGAAGGTCTCGGTCCACACGGTCTGCGGGCAGGCGTAGCCGCAGAAGAGGCGCCCCGCGAGCGCGGTAAAGAAGAACAGCGACAGCGCCGCGATGATCAGCAGCCAGGTGAGGAAGTAGAAATCCTGCGGCCAGAGCGTCAGGTTGAAAACGTGAAACTTGCGAGCCGGGAGATCGAACAGCACCGACTGCCGGCCGCCCCAGGGGATCCACGGGATGACGTAGAAGATACCGAGCAGCACCCAGGCCGAAATCGTGCGCCATCGCTGGAAGCGACCGGCGATCTCGCGCGGATAGATCTTCTGGCGGGCCGCGTACAGCCCACCGTCCATCTGGCTCTCTGGAGCGCTCATTCCGTGCTCCGGACCCCGTCTTCGTCGGCGTCGGTCTCCGCAGGCTCCGGGTGCGCGGTGCGGACGAGGTAGAGGGTCAGCAGGCTGGACAGCGAGGCAACCAGCCAGAAGAAGAAGAAACCGACGGCGTAGCCGGTCATCCGCGTGGCGAAGGCCGGCGGCGGATAGTCGTCGTTGCCAATGAGCAGCGGATCAACGAATGCGAAGCAGACCATCGTGGCGACGCTGGCGACGAGAAACGAGGGCCAGGCCACGATGGCCACGTCCTGACCGAGACGTGGCCATCGCAGCTTGCCGGAGTACTCATCTGGGTGCGCGCCGAACACTGGCCGGGCCTTTACTCGGTTACGAGCCCGACTCCGAAAGGTGGAGCGCGTAGGCCGCCAGCAGGCGCACCCGCTCCGCGCCGAGGCGATCGCCGAAGGCCGGCATCTGGCCGGCGCGGCCCTTGTTCACTGTCTCCTTGAGCGTGGCGGGGTCGCCACCGTAGAGCCAGATCCCATCGGTGAGGTCGGGCGCGCCGACCGCAGCCATGCCCTTGCCATCCATACCGTGGCAGCCGATGCAGCCTGTGGTCATGAACAGCTGCTCGCGACCGCAGCCATGCCCTTGCCATCCATACCGTGGCAGCCGATGCAGCCTGTGGTCATGAACAGCTGCTCGCCCTCGGCCGCCAGGGCCGCGTCNTGCTGCTGGCCGCTGAGTTTCTGCACAAAGGCGACGACCTTGTCGACGCCCTGNTCGCCCAGCGCCGGGCCCCAGGCNATCATNCCGGCAGCGACGCGCCCGTNCGTGATCGTCGCNACCACNGAGTCCGGNTCGCCGCCCCACTGCCAGCTCTTGTCGGACAGGCTCGGGAAGCCCTTNGCGCCGCCGCCGTCCGAGCCGTGGCACTGCGCGCAGTTGTTCTGGAACAGGTTNCGCGCCGTGGCCATCGCCTTCGGATCGGCCGCGAGCTGCGGGACGCTCATCGCCGCGAACGGCGCGAGATACTGCGCAGCCTTCGCTTCCGCGGCGGCCCGCTCCTGCTCGTACTGGCCCGCCTGGCTCCAGCCCTTGACGCCCTGGATGGTGCCGAGGCCCGGGTAAAGCACGAGGTACAGCAGGCCGAACACGACCGTGATGTAGAACAGCCACAGCCACCACTTGGGCAGCGGGTTGTTGTACTCGCGCAGGTCCTTGTCCCATACGTGGCCGGTATCGGCCCCTTCGCGGTCCAGCGCAGCAGCCAGACGCAGGCGAGGATGTTGACGATCGTCAGGACGATGACGAAGAGACTCCAACCGCTAGTCATGGGGTCTTGCTCCCTTGTTCCTTATCGGACGGATACTCGCGGAACGGCAACTGGGCCATTTCCTCGAAATCCGCTTTGCGGCGCTTGCTGTACGCCCAGATCACCAGCCCGATGAACGCGAGCATCACCAGCAGAGCGTAGAGCCCGCGTACGGTCCCGATGTCCATGGTTCAGTTGCCCGCCTTCATATTGGTACCGAGGCCCTGCAGGTACACGATGAGCGCGTCGAGTTCGGTCTTGCCCTGCACGAGTTCCCCGGCACCGGCGATGTCGGCGTCGGTGTACGGAACTCCGACCTTGCGCAGCGCCTCCATCTTCTTCGCTACCAGCGCGCCATCGATCGTCGCGTCGGCGAGCCACCGGAAGCGCGGCATGTTGGATTCCGGCACGACGTCCCGCGGGTTGAGCAGGTGCACGCGGTGCCAGTCGTCCGAGTAGCGGCCACCGACGCGCGCGAGGTCGGGCCCCGTGCGCTTCGAGCCGAACTGGAAGGGGTGGTCGTACACCGATTCGCCGATCAGCGAGTAGGGCCCGTAGCGCTCGGTCTCCGAGCGGAACGGACGGATCATCTGCGAGTGGCAGACGTAGCAGCCCTCGCGGATGTAGACGTCGCGGCCGGCCAGGTTGAGCGCCGGATACGGGGTGATGCCCGGCGCCGGCTGGGTGCTCGCGCTCTGGAAATACAGCGGCACGATCTGCACCAGACCGCCGATGCTGATCACGATCGCGATCAGCACGCCCATCAGGCCAATGTTTTTTTCAACTGATTCGTGGTTCATGCGGCGTCCCCTGTCAGGCCGGCTGCACGACCGGAGCGTCCGCCGTGCTGGTGCGCGCGGCGATCGTCTTCCAGACGTTGTAGGCCATGATGAACATACCCGCGAGCACCAGTGTGCCGCCGACGAGGCGCACGGCGTAGTACGGGTAGGTCGACTTGATCGACTCGATGAACGCGTAGGTCAGCGTCCCGTCGGCATTCGTCGCGCGCCACATCAGGCCCTGCATCACGCCGGCGATCCACATCGAGGTGATGTAGAGCACCACGCCGATGGTGGTGGTCCAGAAGTGCACGTCGATCAGCTTCGTGCTGTACATCTCGGTGCGCCCGTACAGTTTCGGAATCAGCGCGTACATCGTGCCGATGGAAATCATCGCCACCCAGCCGAGCGCGCCGGAGTGCACGTGGCCGATCGTCCAGTCGGTGTAGTGCGACAGGGCGTTGACCGTCTTGATCGACATCATCGGCCCTTCGAACGTCGACATGCCGTAGAACGACAGCGACACGATCATGAACTTGAGGATCGGGTCGGTGCGCAGCTTATGCCNCGCGCCNCGACGGCGCGAGCAGGATCAGCGAGAAGACCATGCCGAGGGACTGCGCCCAGTCGGGCAGCGTCGTGTAGTGCAGGTGGTGCGGTCCGGCCCACATGTAGGTCGAGATCAGCGCCCAGAAGTGCACCACCGACAGGCGGTACGAGTAGACCGGCCTGCCGGCCTGCTTCGGCACGAAGTAGTACATCATCCCGAGGAAGGCGGCGGTCAGGAAGAAGCCCACCGCGTTGTGGCCGTACCACCACTGCACCATCGCGTCGACGACGCCCGGGTAGACCGAGTAGCTCTTGGTCAGCGTCACCGGCACCGCCAGGCTGTTCGTGATGTGCAGCACCGCGATGGTGATGATGTACGCCGCGAAGAACCAGTTGGCCACGTAGATGTGCTTCACCTTGCGCAGCGCGATCGTTCCGAAGAACACGACCGCGTAGGCGACCCACACCACGGCGATCAGCAGGTCGATCGGCCACTCCAGCTCCGCGTACTCCTTGCTCGTGGTGATGCCGAGCGGCAGGGTGACCGCGGCCAGCAGGATGACCAGCTGCCAGCCCCAGAACGTGAATGCCGCGAGCCCGTCCGAGAACAGCCGGACGTGGCAGGTGCGTTGCACGATGTAGTACGACGTTGCGAACAGCGCGCTGCCGCCGAACGCGAAGATCACTGCGTTGGTGTGCAGGGGTCGCAACCTCCCGTAGGAAAGGAAGGACCATGCGGGAAGCAGGTCTGGCCACAGCAGCTGCGCCGCGATCAGGACACCGACAAGCATGCCGACGATGCCCCAGACCACGGTCATGATCGCGAACTGCCGGACCACCTTGTCGTTGTAATGAGTGGCCGTCGTTTTCATGCGCGCCTCGAGAGTTGGAAACGATCCCTGCAATGCTGTATGCACTGCATACAGGCCGGTGAAATGTAGCCGGATCGAACGACATGCGCCACGCGTGCGTTACGTGGGCGTGAGTAGGTATTTTCCGCAGTGAGTTCCACGACTTGCAGCCGCGGGCGTTGCTGTCCAGAGTGAGCAGGGAATATTAGCGACTCCGGATGGAGGTCTCGCGATGAAACGCCTCGACCGCATCCTCGCCGTCCTGGATCCGACCGCGAGCTCCCAGCCCGCTCTGGCCAAGGCGGTGACGCTGGCGCGACGCAGCGGTGCGGCCCTCGAGCTCTTCATCTGCGACTTCGATCCGGCGCTGTCCAGCCAGCCGATGTTCGATACCGACAAGCTGCGCCAGTTGCGAGAGGAGTTCATGACCGAGCGCCTCGAGCACCTCGAGGAACTGGCAGATGAACTGCGCAGCGAGGAGCTTTCGGTCGAGACTCATGTGCACTGGGACAACCCCCTGTACCGGGGCATCGTCAGGCGGGTCGAGGAGTCGGGTCCGGACCTGGTGGTGAAGGACACGCACTACCACGGCGCTCTGCGGCGAACGCTGTTCACCAATACGGACTGGAGCCTGATCCGGACCTGCCCGGCACCATTGCTGCTCGCGAAGTCGGCCGACTGGCCGGCCAGCCCGAAAATCGTCGCGGCTCTCGATCCCGGGCACCTGGGCGACAAGCCCGCGACCCTGGATCACGACATCCTCGACTGGACCACCCTGATCGCCGAGCGCATGGACGGCGAGGCAAGCGCGGTGCACGCTTTCTTTCCGGCCGCGCTGTTCGCAGCGAACGTGGGCATGGCGGGCTTGCCGATGGTCGGCGGCGTCACGGCTGCGGAGATCGTCGAGTCGGAGCGCCGGCGCCTGACCGAGGTGCTGTCCGGGATCGTCGCGACCCACGACCTGGCGCGGGGGCGGGTCTGCCTGGAGCAGGGTGCGGCCAGCGACGTGCTGCCGCGATTCGTCGAGACCGTCGGTGCGGCTCTGCTCGTAATGGGCGCGGTGTCGCGCAGCCGGCTGCAGGAGGTATTCCTCGGCAGCACGGCGGAACGGGTCCTCGACCGGGTCGGCTGCGACGTGCTGGTGGTCAGGCCGCCGGACTTCGGCGAGAAGCTGCCCTTCTAGGCCGCAAAGGCGACGCCCGGCAGGCCTCGCGGGCTGTGAGGCAGCTCACACTCGGACCGCTCGGTCGCGAACCGACCTCACGGTTCGCCGGCATGGCCGTCCCTATACTCGACCGCAAGCCATGAATACGTACGTCCTGCTCGTCAGCGCGGAGGCCGGGCTAGAGGCCCGCATCCGGGCCGCCATCGAGGCGGTGCCCGGTCGTCTGTATGAAGTCAGCAGCGTCGCGACGCTCGCCGACACGATGGCCGCGGTCCGCGCCGGGAACGTGGATACGGTGCTGCTCGATCTCGAACTCCCGGACAGCACGGGGATCACGACCTTCCTGCGGCTTCAGCCCAAGGTCGCGAGCATCCCGATCATCGCCCTGGTCGGCGCCCACGAAGAGGACCTCGGCAAGCAGCTCGTGCAGCGCGGCGCGCTCGACTACGTGCTGAAGGGCGAGGTGACGGCACGGCTGCTGGACAAGGTGCTGCGCTACGCGACCGAGCGCACGCACACGCTCAAGGCGCTCAAGGCCTCGGAGCAGCGCTACCGCGAATTGTTCCAGAACGTCACCGCGGGCGTTTTCCAGACCACGGTCGACGGCAAGTTCATGGCCGCCAACCCGGCGCTGGTCCGGATGCTCGGATACGACAACGAGGACGAGCTGCTCGCCCTCGACGTGGCGCGCGACGTCTACGCCGACCCCGAGCAGCGCGAGGCCTGGGTTCGGTCGATGACCGACCACGGCGAGGTGCGCAACGCGGAGCTCGTGCTCAGGCGCAAGGACGGCAGCCGGCTCGTCGTGCTCGAGAATTCCCGTGCCGTACGCGAGGGCGATGGCGGCGTGCTGTTCTACGAAGGAACGCTGACCGACATCACCGCGGCGCACGCGCTGTCCGAGCAGCTCTCGCACGACGCAAGCCACGACCCGCTGACCGGCCTCAAGAACCGGCGGGATTTCGAGAACCGGCTGCAGCACGCGCTCGAGTTCTGCCACGCGACCGGCGCGACCCACGCCGTGTGCTTCATGGACCTCGATCGCTTCAAGGTCGTCAACGACACCTGTGGCCACGTCGCGGGCGACGAGCTGCTGCGCCAGCTTGGCCAGCTGCTGCGCGCCAAGGTCCGTACGGCCGACGTCGTCGCGCGCCTCGGGGGTGACGAGTTCGCGATCCTGCTGCAGAACTGCGGCCCGTCCGACGCCCAGCAGGTCGCCGACAACGTGCTCAAGGCGGTCTCCAACTTCCAGTTCGCCTGGGGCCAGCACGTGTTCAGCCTCGGCGTGAGCATCGGCATCGTGGTGGTCAACTCGCAGTTCCGGCGTATCGCGCAGGTGCTGACCGCCGCGGACCACGCCTGCTATGCGGCCAAGGACGGCGGACGAAACTGTGCCGTCATCTATCAGGAGGACGCGATCGACGACGAGCGTCAGCGCAGCCAGGCCGACTGGATCGCCCGCATCCGCCGCGCCCTCACGGACGATCGCCTGTTCCTGGAAGCGCAGCCGATTCTCCCTCTGGCGCCGCGTGCTCTGGAGCTGCCGCACTACGAGCTGCTGGTGCGCATGCGCGACGACACCGGTCGCGCGGTACCGCCCGGCGCCTTCCTCCCGACGGTGGAGCGCTACAACCTGTCCGTGCGCTACGACCGCTGGGTGATATCGACTGCCCTGAGGTGGATCCAGCAGAACCCGCTCTCCCTGACGCGGGCCTCGCGCTTCTTCATCAATCTGTCCCGCGACTCGGTCGTCGATCCCGAGACGCAGGCATACGTGCGCCACGCGGTCTCGGAAGCCGGTGTCGATCCGCGCCGACTCGGTTTCGAGGTCTCCGAGAAGGTCGCGATCGGGCAGCTGAGTCACGCCAACAGCCTGTTCGCCGAGCTGCGCCGCATTGGTTGCGCCGTGAGCCTCGACGACTTCGGCAGCGGCGTGTCGTCCTTTGCCTATCTCAAGGCACTCGGTGCTGATTACCTCAAGATCGACGGCATGTTCGTCGGCAACATCTCGCAGGACCGCGTGGACTACGCGATGGTCCGCTCGATCAAGGACATCGGCCACGTCATGGGCAAGAAGGTGATCGCCGAGTGCGTGGAGAACGACGCGGTACTCGGGAAACTGCGCGAGATCGGCGTCGACTACGCCCAGGGCTTCGGCGTGGGCGAGCCGCGTCCCATTGACGAGATCGCCAGCATCGGCGTCGCGGACCTGCTCGCCGGCTGATCGTTGATTCCGGCTGCGGCGATCCGTCGCGACGGTGCACAATGTCCGGCCATGGGCGTACCACCGCGATCGCCGGTCGTTTCCGCGTTCCTGTCACTCCTGCTGACCGCCTGCTCGAACGACGGTCTCCCCGGCGAGATGCATGGCACGCTGGAGCGCGATCGACTCGAGCTGGTGGCCGAGTCGCACGAGCGCATCGTCGAGATCGCGGTGACCGAGGGGGATCGCGTCGCGGGAGGTGCCCTGTTGCTGCGGCAGGAAGCGGGCACGATGCAGCCGCGACTCGAGCAGGCCCGCGCCGCGCTGGCGGAGTCCGAACGCCACCTCGCCGACCTCGCCGAGGGGCCGCGCCAGCGCGAGATCGAGGAGGCGCGGGCGTCGCTGGCCGGTGCAGAGAGCGCCCTGCTGACCGCCAGGCGCGAGTTCGATCGCGTGGATACGCTGGTGGAACGAGAACTCCTGAGCGCCTCGGAGCGCGATCGGGCACGCGCGCAGCGTGACGCCGCGAGATCCACGCGTGACCAGGCCGATGCGCGGCTCGCGCTGCTGCTCGAGGGAACCCGGCCCGAGCAGGTTCGCCAGGCGGAGGCCACCGTACAGCGCGCCCGCGCAGCGCTCGCGGAGCTCGAGACCAGCGCGGCGCAGTACAGCGTGCACGCGCCGCGTGCCGGCCTCGTGGAGGCGCTGCCGTACGAGCTGGGCGAACGTCCGCCCGCGGGTGCCCCGCTCGTCGTGTTGCTGGCCGACGGCGTGCCCTATGCACGCATCCATGTGCCGGAACCGCTTCGCTCGCAGGTCACCGCCGGACGCCGCGTGTACGTGACCGTGGACGGCGTCGCCGGGCAGCTCGAGGGAACGGTGCGATACGTCTCGGCGGCAGCCGAGTACACCCCGTACTACGCCCTCACGCAGAAGGACCGAAGCCGGCTGAGCTACGCAGCCGAGGTCGCGCTCGACGACCCGCGCGCGGAAACCCTGCCCGTCGGAGTGCCGGTGCAGGTCACGCTCGAGCCGGCGGCGCCGGATCACGAACCGAAGTGAGCGATACGCCGGCCATCGTCGCAGTGGGGCTCACGCGCCGCTTCGGCAAGGTCACGGCCGTGGATCACGTCGACCTCGCGATCCCGCGCGCCGGCATCTACGGCTTCCTCGGGCCCAACGGGTCGGGGAAGTCGACCACGATCCGCATGCTCTGTGGCCTGCTCGAGCCCAGCTCCGGGACGGTCGAGGTGCTGGGGCACGTGATGCCGCGTGACGCAGAGCAGTTGCGTCGGCGGCTCGGATACATGACGCAGCGCTTCTCGCTCTGGGACGACCTCAATGCTCGCGAGAACCTCGAGTTCATGGCGCGAATCTTCGGGCTCGACTCGGCGCAACGTCGCGAGCGCATCGCGGAACTGAGCGACGAGTACGACCTCGCCGGCGTGATGAAGCAGCGCGCGGGCACCATGAGCGGCGGCCAGCGCCAGCGACTCGCGCTGGCCGCGGCGACGCTGCACCGCCCGGAACTGCTGCTGCTCGACGAGCCCACCAGTGCCGTCGATCCACAGAGTCGCCGCGACTTCTGGGAGAGCCTGTTTGCCCTGGTGCAGCGGGGGACGACCATCCTGGTCTCCACGCACTACATGGACGAGGCCGAGCGCTGCCATCGACTCGCGATCCTCGCCGAGGGCCGGCTGGTGGCGGAGGGCACGCCGCGCGCGCTGATGTGCGACATCCCTGCCACAGTGGTTGAGATCGAGGCCGAGGACGTCAGCGCCTCGCGTTCCGCGCTGGCGGGAGACGCGCGGATCCTGAGCATCGCGCAGCTGGGCACACGTCTGCATGCGCTCCTTGATCGCGACACTCCCGAGCCGGCCGCCCACGTGAAGACGCGCCTCGCGACCGCGGGAGTCGTGGCGCAGGTGGAGCACGTGCCGGCGAGCCTCGAGGACGTGTTCGTGGCTGCTACCGGCTTCAGGCACTCGCCCCTCGAGCCGCGGCCGCAGCCCTGAGCCCATGCTGGAGCGCATCGTCGCGGTGATGGTGAAGGAGGTGCGGCAGCTCGGCCGCGACCGGCTCACCTTCGGCATGATCGTCGGCATCCCGTTGATGCAGATGCTGCTGTTCGGCTACGCGATCAACTTCGACGTGCGCAACCTGCGGGCCGCCGTCGTGGACGAGGCCCGCACCAGCCTGTCGCGCGAGTACATCGCAGCGCTCGAGGCGAGTGGTGTGGTCCGCTTCGTGGCGCCGAGTGCCGGCGTGCCCGAGCTGCAGCGGCGGATGAGCGCCGGTGAGATCAGTGTCGGCATCCACATCCCGCGCGATTTCGAGCGGCGCGCGCTGGATCGTTCGCGTCCGGCCGCGCAGCTGCTCGTGGACGGCAGCGAGCCGATGGTGGACAGCGTCGCGCGCGGGCTCACGGCCGTGCCGCTGCCGCGGCGCGACGGTCAGTACGCGAACGCCGTGCCGCTGCTCGAGCTGCGAACCGAATACAACCCCGAGCGGCGCACGGCGGTGCAGATCGTGCCCGCGCTCATCGGCGTGATCCTGAACATGACCATGATGATCTTCACGGCCGCCGCAGTGGTCCGCGAGCGCGAGCGCGGCAACCTGGAGCTGCTGATCACGACCCCTATCCGCTCCGCCGAACTGATGGCCGGCAAGCTGCTGCCCTATGTCGGCATCGGCCTCGTGCAGGTCACGCTGGTGCTGACGGTGGGATCACTGCTGTTCGACGTGCCGGTGAACGGCAGGCTGCTCGATCTCTACCTGGCGGCGCTGCTGTTCATCGCCTCGACGCTCACGCTCGGGCTGGTGATCTCCACGCTTGCGCGCACGCAGTTCCAGGCCTTCCAGCTGGCATTCTTCATCATGCTGCCGTCGATCCTGCTGTCGGGCTTCATGTTTCCCTTCGACGGCATGCCGAGGCCGGCGCAATGGCTCGCCCAGGTGCTGCCGCTGACGCATTTCAACGAGCTGGTGCGCGGCATCGTGCTGCGCGGCGCGCCGCTCGCCGACCTCGCGCGACCGGCGATGAAGCTGCTGGTGTTCCTGGTCCTGGCCCTTGCCATCGCGACGCTGCGCTTCCGCAAGCGACTCGACTGAGCGACCCGCCCCGGTCTTGCCGGCCGCGCGCCCACCTGGCACCCGCGCACCCGGCACGCGCGGCCCGAGCGCGGCCGCGAGGCGCGAGCGTGCTCAGCGGACGGTGCAGTAGTGCTCCATCCTCCCGCGCCCGCTCATGACCAGCTGCCACAGCGTGTTGTTGCGCGCAGCGAAGGCTCCGCGGCAGCACTCGAGGTAGTAGTTCCACATGCGCCGGAAGCGTCCGGTGAAGCGGCCCGGGTCGGATGCCCGGATCTCGTCCCAGTGAGCGAGGAAATTCCGTCGCCACGCCGCCAGCGTAGGCGCGTAATCGAGGCCGAACTCGTGCAGATCCTCGACCTGGAACTGACCGGCCGCCGCGCCGCAGATCGTCTCGAGGCCGAGCAGCTCGCCGTTCGGGAAGATGTAGCGGTGCATCCAGGGGTCGCTGCCGTCGCGATCGGTGCCGATCGTGTGCAGCAGCCACAGGCCGCGCCCGTCCAGCAGCTCGCGCACGATGCGCATGAAGCGCCGTGCATTGCTGCGCCCGATCGCCTCGAACATGGCGATGTTCGCGATACGGTCGAAGGGACGGTTGCCGCGGTAACGGGCGACGTCGCGATAGTCGCAGACGTGGATCGTAACGGGCAGCCCGGCGCAGTGCTCGCGCGCGAAAGCGGCCTGGGAGCCCGATAGCGTGACCGCGACTACGTCGCAGCCATAGTTCTCCGCGGCATGTCGAGACAGTGACCCGAAGCCGCAGCCGAGGTCGAGCAGGCGCTGACCGGCACGAAGCTCGAGCTTCCGGCAGATGAGATCGAGCTTGCGGCGCTGTGCGTCGTCGAGGTTGCTGGCGCCCTGCCAACAGGCGCAGGAGTAGGCCATCGTGGGGCCGAGCATCGGCCGGTACAGCGTGACCGGGAGATCGTAATGCGCCTCGATGACCTGCCGTGACCTTGCCGGCGACTGGAGGTTGAAGAGCGCGTGCGAGGCCTCCAGGCCCAGTGCATGCAGGCGCACCGCCCAGGAATCGGGGCGGGAATTACGCCAGTGGACCAGACGGCGGATGAACTCGCCCAGGTCCGCGCAGTCCCACCAGCCGTCCATGTAGCTTTCGCCGAGGGCGAGCGAGCCGCCGAGGGCGACGCGCCGGTAGAACCGCGCATCGTGCACGACGGGATCCCAGTCGCGGCCACCGCCCATCTCGATGCCGGCGGCTGCGAAGCTCTCGCGGATCCAGCGTTCGACTCTCCCGAATTTCCGTCCCGTGCGCGCAAAAACTTCACCCGTCACGCTCATGGGTTGTCTCCCTCTGTACTGACCTCCTGACGACCGTTCGAGTCGCTGCCAGGCACGCACTGCCGGGCGCGCACAAGGTGCCAAAGCTGCCGGCGGCGGGTTCGGCCAGGCGACTATTTTGCCTTGACGTAGGTCCCGGGCGCGGGCCCGAGCGGCTTCAGACCCCGCCTCGGCGCCCCCACCCCCGGCGGCGACACCTTGCGCGCGGAGGAGCGCTCCTCCAGCCATTTCGCCCAGGTTGGCCACCACGAGCCCGGCCCCGATTCCACGGTCGCGAGGTATTGCTCCGCCGCGGGCAGCCGCGCGCCCGCCTTGAGCGTGTGCACGCGATGGCGGCGCTTCGGGTGCTGCGGGCCGCTGATGATGCCGGCGTTGTGGCCGCCGCTGGTCAGGCAGAAGGTGTAGTCGCGCGACCGCACCAGCCGGCCGATCTTGTACACCGAGCGCCATGGCGCGACGTGGTCGGTCTCCGTGCCCACGACGAACATCGGCAGGGTGATGTCCGACAGGCTCAACGTCGCGCCGTTGGCCACGTAGCGGCCCTCGGCGAGGTCGTTGTTGAGGTAGAGCTGGTGCAGGTAGTCCACGTGCATGCGGTAGGCCATGCGCGTGCCGTCGGCGTTCCAGGACATCAGGTCGTTCACCGCCGAGCGCTCGCCCTTGAGGTAGGTGGCAATCGACGGCGCCCACAGCAGGTCGTAGGTGCGCAGCAGCTGGAACGCGCCGCCCATCTGCCGGCTCTCGAGCACGCCGGCCTTCCACATCATGGCCTCGAGCATCGCGAGCTGCGCGGGACTGATGAACACCGAGAGCTCCCCGGGCTCGCTGAAGTCGGTCTGCGCGGCGAACAGCGACACCGTCGCGAGGCGGTCGTCATCCTGTGCGGCGAGTTCCGCCGCCGCAATCGACAGCAGCGTGCCGCCGATGCAGTAGCCGACCGCGTGCACCTTGTGCCGCGGTGCCACCTTGTTCACCGCGTCGAGCGCCGTGCGCACTCCGAGCGTGAGGTAGTCGTCCATCGACACGTCGCGGTCTTCGGCGGTGGGGTTCTTCCACGAGATCATGAAGACCGTGTGGCCCAGCCCGGTGAGATAGTTCACCAGCGAGTTCTTCGGCGACAGGTCGAGGATGTAGTACTTCATGATCCAGGCCGGCACGACCAGCACCGGCTCGGCATACACCGTCCCGGTCTGCGGCGCGTACTGGATCAGTTCCATCAGGCGGTTGCGCAGGATCACCTTGCCCGGCGTGGCGGCCACCTCCCGGCCGACCTCGTAGTGCTCGACGCCGACCGGCCCCAGGCCCTTGTACGTGCGGCCGATGTCCTCGGCGAGGTGCTTCAGGCCGCGCACGAGGTTGCGCCCGTTCTCGTCAACGGTCTGGCGGATCAGCTGCGGGTTGGTGGGAAGGTAGTTGGCCGGCGCCACGAGCTCGAGGCCCTCGCGCACGGTGAAGGCAACGATGTTCTCGGCGGCCGCGTTCGCGCCCGGCACTTGGCGCACGGCCTCGCGTGCCCAGTCGGAGGCCGACAGGAACGTCTGCGCCAGCAGGTTGAAGGGGAACTTCGACCAGGCGGGATCGGCGAAACGACTCGCGTAGGGCGTGCCCTCGGCCCGCGGTGCCTCGCCCGACAACGCCGCGCCCGAAAACTGCGCCAGTGTCACCGTCTTCGCGAGCGCCGAACGCGCGAGCTCGGCCTGGCGGCCGGGCGCTACCGCGAGGCGCGCCAGCACGTTGAGCCACGCGCCGCCGAAGGCCTGCGGCGACAGGCCGCCGGTCCAGCGCGCGAGCGTCGCGAGCAGGTGGCGCGAGAGGTCGCTGGTTGCCAGGGTGGAGCCGCCCTTGCGGGTTGTTTCCGTCATGCTCAGAGCCTCACAGGGACTTCAGGTCAACGTCGCGATCCGCGAGTCGCGCCCGGTCGAGGCGCTTTCGCTCCGCCAGCCACTTCTTCCCGGTCATGAAGTCGCGCATGCTGTTGATCGCGTCGACCGCGATCAGCTCACCGGCCGAGAAGTAATACAGCGCAAAGCTGCCGCAACCGGGGTCGCCGCGCAGCACGGTCTGGTCGTAGCCTTCCGAAAGGCCGGCGATCTGCAGCTTGACGTCATACTGGTCCGACCAGAACCACGGCACGTGCTCGTGTCGTGCCGGCTTGCCGCAGATGTTGAGCGCCGCGGTCTTCGCCTGCTCGACGGCGTTATCGACCGATTCGAGCCGCACGCGGCGGCGGTATCGAACGCTCGGATGATTGGTGCAGTCGCCCGCCGCGTAGATGTTGGGATCCGACGTCAGGCACTGCTCGTCCACCCAGATGCCGTTCTCGCAGCGCAGGCCAGCGGACTCGGCCAGCGTGACGTACGGCAGTATGCCGACGCCGATGATGACGAGATCGGCCGGAAAGCGATGCGCGCCGCAATACACGGCCTGCACGCGGCCGTCGCCCTCGAAAGCGGTCACCGTTTCGTTGCACAGGATGGTCACGCCTTCCTGGGCGTGGCGGCGCTCGTAGAACGCCGAGACCTCCGGTGCGACCACGCGGTTCAGCACGCGCGCTGCGGTCTCGAGCACGGTGACCTCGAGTCCCAGATGGCGCGCACAGGCCGCGGCCTCGAGTCCGATGTAGCCCGCGCCCACCACGACCATGCGCCGCGCCCCGGCGAGGTCCGCTCGAATGGCATCGACGTCCGCGATGGTGCGCAGGCAGTGGATGCCGGCGAGCTGATGACCCGGCACGTCGAGGCGGCGCGGTCGACTGCCGATGCACAGCAACAACTTGTCGTACGGCAGCTCGCCGCCGTCGGCGAGCCGCAGTCGCCGCGCATTGCGGGCGATGGCCGTCACCGCCACGTCGAGCCGCGTCTCCACGCGGTGCTGCTGGTAGTACTGCGCGCTGCGCAGCCACAGCCGTTCGCGCTCGAGCTCGCCCGAGAGATACTTCTTCGACAGCGGCGGACGGTTGTAGGGCAGGTGCGGTTCGTCGCCCACGAGGGTGAGCGGGCCTGAATGCCCTTCGCGGCGTAGCGTGTCGACCGCCTGCACCGCGGCATGACTCGCACCGACGATGACCACCGACTGCGCCATTGGAACGCTCGGATACTCCCGGGCCGGCCCCGTCCGGTCCGTTTCCTGCGCAGTTATATACGCGGGCGGGACTCCGAGGAAGGCAACCTTGGTCGTGTGGCATGATGGGTCGTCATCGCCCGGTCCGTGGCCCGATGCATAGAGATCCTTCCCGCTCGCCTGCGCAACGCGTGGGCCTCTGGCTCGGGCTGACGCTGTTCGGCGCCGTGCTCTGGCTGCCCCCGCCGGCTGGATTCGCGCCTGAGGCCTGGCGTTGCGCCGCCCTGGCTGCGTTGATGGCGGTGTGGTGGGCCACCGACGCGCTGCCGATCTCCGCGACGGCGATGCTGCCGCTCGCCGCGGGCCCGCTGCTCGGCATCGTGCCGGTGGAGCGCGCCGGGCACGGCTACGGGAGTTCCACGATCTTCCTGATTCTGGGCGGTTGCCTGCTGGCGCTGGCCCTAGAGCGCTGGAACCTGCATCGCCGCATCGCCTTCGTGATCGTGGCGCGCGCCGGGTCGAGCGCGCGGATGCTCGTGCTCGGCGTGATGGCGGCCACGGCCTTCGTGAGCATGTGGGTTTCCAATACCTCGACGACGCTCATGATGCTGCCCGTCGCAGTCTCGATCGCGGCGCTGGTGGCGCCCGACCATGCGACGGCCGCGGCCGAGCCGCGCAACTTCTCGACGGCGATCGTGCTGGCGGTCGCGTACGCCGCCACCATCGGCGGGATCGCGACCCTGATCGGCACTCCGACCAACGCGCTTGCGGTCGCCTTCCTGGAACAGAACTACGGCCTGCGGCCGAGCTTCGCCGAGTGGATGGTGTTCGGCGTGCCCACGTCGCTGCTGATGCTGCTCGGCACGTGGTGGCTGCTGGTCGCAGTGAGCCATCCCTTTCGCCTCGACGATGTCGCCCGGGCGCGCGAAGTGGTACGCACCGAGCTGGCCGCGCTCGGCCCGCTGACGCGTCCAGAGCGGCGCGTGGCCGTGATCGGCGGGATCGCGGCCGCGGCCTGGATCGCCTCACCGTGGCTCAAGGCGCTGCCCGGCCTGGGCGCACTGAGCGACATGGGAATTGCAATGCTGGCCGGCCTCCTGCTGTTCCTCGTGCCTTCCGGGGTGGCGGGCGGCGGCCCGCTGCTGCACGGCGAGGACTTCCGGCGCGTGCCCTGGGATACGCTGTTCCTGTTCGGCGGTGGCCTCGCGCTCGCGGCGCTGATCCAGGACAGCGGTCTGTCCAGCAGCATCGGTCAGCTGCTCG
>PDVJ01000258.1_pt1 | contig 16783 bp, 18 predicted proteins | sample 1369811 | NCBI WGS metagenome assembly PDVJ01 (sample SAMN07795376, study PRJNA414565) | Alkali sediment metagenome, whole genome shotgun sequencing project. | reverse complement strand
GAAGGTAGGCGCCAAGGTTACCATTGAGTACACCATGAAAGCAGTGGCTGTCGAGGTGAAAGAAGCCGGCAAGAAAGTTGAGAAAAAGAAAAAGCCCTGACCATCAAATGAAGTTCACGCAGGCGGCCCTGATTTCGCGCCAGGGCCGCCTCGACGTGTCCCCGAAATAAACGCCCCCTTCCCACCTTCTCATTGTCCCGCAGACAAAAGGGGCTCTGGAGTATACCGGAGGAAATCATGGCAACAGCAGTTCCTGGGCTTACCATTGCGAAAAGCAAGGATGAAATATCTCTTCTTCCCAAAATGGCAAACCGTCACGGCCTGATCGCGGGCGCCACCGGTACCGGCAAGACCGTCTCGCTTCGCGTTTTGGTGGAGCAGTTCAGCGCCATTGGCGTTCCCGTCTTCCTGGCCGACGTCAAGGGAGATCTCGCGACTCTCAGCCAACCGGAGCCAACCGGGAGGGGAAAATCCAAAAGTCAATGAGAGGATCAAAGATCTGGGCCTGAAGGATTTCAGGTTCGAAGGGTATCCCGTCACTTTCTGGGACGTCTTCGGGGAAAAAGGCCACCCCCTGCGCGCGACCGTGTCAGAGATGGGGCCTCTGCTGCTCAGCCGCATCTTCAATCTCAACGAGACGCAGAGCGGCGTCCTCAACGCCATCTTCAAGATCGCCGACGACAATGGTCTCTTGCTCCTCGATCTCAAAGACTTGAGAGCTATGCTCCAGTTCACAGGTGACAACGCGAGCAAGTTTAAGACTGAGTACGGCAACATTTCCACGGCGAGCATCGGCGCCATTCAGAGAAACCTTCTCGTCCTCGAAGAACAGGGCGGGGACAGATTCTTCGGGGAGCCTGCCCTGGACATCAACGATCTCATGCAGACCGACGCGAAGGGCAAGGGTATTGTCAACATTATTACGGCCGACAGGTTGATGCAGTCGCCCAATCTTTACGCCACCTTCCTCCTCTGGCTTCTGGCGGAACTCTACGAGCGGCTGCCCGAAGTGGGAGATCTCCCAAAACCAAAGCTCGTCTTCTTCTTCGACGAAGCCCACCTCCTCTTTGACGATGTGCCGAAGCCCCTCGAAGACAAGATTGAGCAAGTGGTCCGCCTCATCCGCTCCAAGGGCGTGGGAGTGTATTTCGTGACGCAGAACCCCATCGATATTCCCGACAGGATCCTCGGCCAACTCGGCAACCGCATACAGCACGCACTCAGGGCGTTCACCCCGCGGGACCAGAAAGCCGTGAAGGTGGCGGCGGAAACCTTCCGGGCCAACCCTAAGCTGGACACAACAAAGGCCATACTGGAGCTTGCCGTGGGTGAGGCTCTTGTTTCCGTCCAGGATGAAAAAGGCGTACCCACCATGGTCGAGAAGGCCTGGATCCTTCCCCCGCGCAGCAAGCTGGGAACGCTGACCCCCGACGAACAGGAAAAACTGATCAAAACGTCGGTGATTTATGGTCATTATGAAAAGGCTGTGGACAGGGAAAGCGCGTATGAAAAATTGAAGGAGAAGGCCGCCCAGGTCGAGGAGGGGAAGGAGCAGGAAAATCCGAAGGGAAGCAAAGAGCCGCAGTCCGAAGCGGCAAAGTATATCGGCGCCGCCGTGAAAAGCGCAGCTCATGCCATCGGCAGCCAGATCGGGCGGCAGATCATCCGGGGCGTCCTCGGTTCCATCTTCGGCGGTGGGCGCAAGAGATAATTTTTACGTGGTCAGATGAACATCGGCACATGTTACCGTGTGCTGCCAGGTTGCCTTGATAAAGAGGACTGGCTTCTGCTATAATTCCTCCACTCAACAGCACATTGTCATCATTTATCATTTCAATTACCAATTATTACAAATGCCCTTTACAAAGCATATCCATTACAGTATATTTTTACATGAATTTTAGTTGGGAGGTAAAGGCGCGATGCGTAAAATAACAATAGTCATTTTTTTGCTTTTCTTCGGTTTTGTGTACGCTCCTGCCGGCCTGTGTCAGGAAAAGTGCGTGAATACTGAGGGAGAAGCGGCGATCATCAACAATGACATACCCTCTGCGAAAACAGAAGCCATCGCCAGGGCAAAATGGTCCGCAATCGAGCAGACTGTAGGAACGGAAGTCAAGGCGGCGAGTTTCGTCCAGGACTTTGCCCTTGTGGAAGATGTGATAAAGACACAGGTGGGAGGGGTTGTAAAGAGCTTCAATGTCCTGAACCAGAAAACCAAAGAGGATATTCTAACCGTGAAGATAAGGGCCTGCGTTGAACCGGCAAAGGCACGGCAGGCCGTCTCTTCACTTGCCCTCAATAATTCCCTTGCCGTATTTATCCCGGCACGGAAACCGGGCAAGGGGGGTGATGAATTCGAAGAAACGAATATCCTTTCCGAGACGCTCATCGGGAAACTTATCGACCAGAATTATAAAGTCGTTGACGTAGCTCCCACAGGCGTCGTTGACGCCATGGACATTGAGAAGGCCGTGAAAAGCGGAAGCACGCTCGCCGTCAGGAGCATGATGTACAAGTTCCTCTCCAACGTGATCATCATCGGAAAAGTAGATTATGCCATCTCCACGCGAAAGGGAGAGAATATAGGGTACGGCCTCTCCATGCCGTTCAACAATGTAACAGTCAGGCTTACCTATCGCATTGTTGCGAAAAACAATAAAACGGGTACTATGGAAATCCTCACGGCGGGAACAGAACAGGGGAAAGGTCTTGCCAACAACGTAGAGGACGCAGCGGCAGCAGCGCTGAAAGACCTGGCGGAAAAACTGACTCCCACGATCCTCGAAAAGGTTGCATCCTACATCCAGGGCAATGTGAAAAAGGTGAATATAACCGTGAAAGGCGTCCCCGATCTCGATACAAACATGGAAATAAAAAGCATCCTGCAAAAGATTGTATGGGTGACGGGTGTGGATGAGAAACAAATGGGAGAATTTGTCGTGAGCTATCCGGAAAATTCAGTATATCTGGCAAACAGCATAAAACAGAAGGGTAATTTCACGGTGACAAACTTTTCGCCTTACTCCATAACGCTTGATTATAAGAAGTGAACTACCATCGGCGAAACTTGAACCCTTGAACCCTTGAATCCTCGAACCCTTTTTGTGACTAAATTAAAGAAAAGCCTAAATATTTTATTACGCAACCGACAAAAGCATACACTAATGGATAGTGAGGGCATGAAATGGACACGCACCAAATTAATCAGCAGAACGGTTTCCATGGATTATCTTTCAAGAAGCTCTTCACGTTGTGCATTATTCTTTTCACCGTAGTCACAGGATGCGCGACAAAAGTTAAAATTAACATGCTGCAACCCGCGGAATACCACCAGGCCTCTCTGACGAAGACCGTTGCCGTGTTGCCGTTTACAGGTCCGGGCGGTCAGGAATTCGCCGCAGAAATAGAAGGCGTGTTGGCTTCCAAAAGCATCGATGACAAACAATATTTCACGTTAGTGGACAGGGCATCGATTGACAAAATAATGTCCGAGCAGCAATTCAGTCAGAGCGCGCTGATCGACCAGGCGACGGCGGCAAAAATCGGCAAGCTCGTCGGCGCCCAGGGAATTTATACAGGCGTGGTCACGACCGCCCATGTGAAAGACAGCAGATATAGAGAAAAGCGGCAGGAATGCGCCCAGCATGAAATCAAGCGTGACAAAAAGGGAAATGAGTACGAAGGGAAATGCATCAGTTGGAAGAATTATTTCGTGCCGTGCACGAGGAGAGACGCGCATTTTTCCGCAACACCCAAGTTAGTCGACGTGAGCACCGCAAAAATTCTCTATTCACGCAACCTTTCAAAATCCGACACGTCTTCGGGATGTGAAGACAGATCCCCTCCCAAGGATGAACAGGAATTGCTGGAAAATGTAAAAGAATCGGTAAAAAAGCAATTTTTAAAAGATGTCGCGCCATATTATGTGACGGTAGAAATAAAACTCATGGATTCAACAGATCAAATTGATTCTGCCGACGCCAAAGATAAACTGCGCCTTGGAATCGACTTTGCGGAGAAAGGAAGATTGGACAGTGCCTGTGAAATCTGGGGACAAGCGAGGATTGCAGCACCCAATTCACCCGCCCTTCTCTATAATCTGGGCGTATGCGCCGAAAGCCGGGGAGACGCGGACGCCGCGTTGAACCTGTATAAACAGGCTGACAAGCTCATAGGAAAACCGGATGATGATATTACCCTCGCCCTCACCAGGGTATCACTGGCGATAAAAAACAGGAAGAAGCTGACGGAGCAGATAAAATAAAGGCGGGGATTTTATTATCTCCGCCTTTATGGTCATTGCTATTCTAATGAATCATAAGAGTCGACAAAGAACTATTCATCCAGTTTAATGGCCTTTCTGGTTTTATCCTTTCTCTTCTTTTCCTTCTCGGCGTATTTCTTCATGCAGTCATCATCCTTTTTCGCCAAGGAACATTCAAGATAATCAGATATCTCAATAACACAGGAGCGGATTGCCTTGCCTACAGGGGTCTTTTCCTGCTTTCCAAGATTACCGCCAATCCCACCCAGTGATCCGGACAGACGCAGCCCGCCGCCTGAAGATGTCGCCTCTACGGTCCGGTTGTCGACGATTTCACCGGTCTCCGTGTCAATCACCTTGAGATCGACTGCCATGTAGGCGGTCTTCGTTGCACCCCCCACACGGAATCCCATGATCGATACACCCCCTTCGTCGCCGCTCGTATTTTCCTGGAACGAAGACACTGTGCCGGCAATGAGATATTTGGCCGCCTTGATCCTGCCGGGCTTGATCCTTGTGGATTCATCAACCAGTCCGGACTCGCTCAGTTTCTGCTCGCTCAAGACCTTGTCCAACTCCTGCCTCTCCAGAACCCTGAACGCCTTGGTGCTCGCCAGTTCCGCGATGAGCATATCCTGCAGCTCCGTACCGGAAGTATAACCCCACCAGCTGGCGCCCGTATGGTTGGTAAAGCGCAACACGCCGATCCGCGGCTTCTCTGCTGCGAATACCTGCGCAGCGACAATCAAGGAAAGACAAAGAATTATAACAAAAATATACTTCCTCATAATGCAACCTCCTGATTAACTAATTGTTATTTACTTTTGCCGCATTATAAACTCTACCCAATCATGGCGATAATGCGTAACCTTGATTTGACAGAGTATTATAAGTGTTGGCTATATTTCAACCACTATTTTGATTTGGTATTCTGTTCTTTGCATTCATGGGGAAAGGATGACCTTTCACCCCGGAAAGGGTGCTCCCTTCATCTCCGCACGCACAGGTTTTTCCCTTTATATTCACCCTGACTCCATGCCTTCAATAAAGGCCATTACGTTTTGTCCCAGAACCCCGTGATTATATCCGCCTTCCAGGATTGCAAAGCACCCTCCCCCATTGTTCTCGCTGGCCTTCCTCACCATCTTGCCTATTTCCTTATAATCCGCCGTGGAAAGGAGTCCTCCCCAGTCCTCGGCATGATTATCGAATCCCGCGGAAACACCTATGATATCTACTTTTTCAGACGCAAGGCGGCTCTTTACATTTTTCAAATATTCTTCAGGATAGGATGCGGAAGGATTGTAGAGGGACACATATCCCCTCCCTTCGAGAATATTTACCGTCCCGTCTCCAAAGTGGAGATCAATGTCCAGGACGAAGGCCTTGTGAATCTTTTTTTCCTTTTTCAGCTTCTCGAGGGCGATCGCCATATTATTGAAATAGCAAAAACCCCAGGCGCTGCCTGCTGAAGCATGGTGCCCGGGCGGTCGGATGATGGCAAAGCACGGTTCCTTAAGACCAATCTCGGCTGCCTGAATCGCTCCCCCTGCGGCCAGTGAGGCAATATAATAAAGGGCATCACTGGTAACCCTCTCTATATGATACGGTGTATGTACGGCGGCGATATCCTCTTTCTCTGCGGGAATGGCATCGATAAACGTTACTTTGTTGCGGACAGCTCTATATACCGCCTCTATTCTTCCAGGCGCAGCAGCAGGATCAGAGCAGTATGACTGATTGAAATCATCGTGATAAATAACCTTCATAATGACACCTCCTATGGAAAGTAGTTCTTCAGGAAATCCAGAATCTTCAAGGTATTCCTCGATACGTGCATATCGTTGAGCTCCATCCGTGATACCCACTTAGCTTCCATGGCATCATCGGCGGCACACACCTCGCCGCTCACATACTCAGCGATCATATCAACGATCACATAGTGAAAACGGATACGCCCGTCGCCATCCCGTTCAAAGAAGTCAAACGAATACACAGGATCCCTGGCCTTGATGGTGATGCCGGTTTCTTCCATAATTTCCCTCTCGGCGCCCTCCTGCAGTGTCTCGCCCAAGTTTAAGGAGCCGCCGGGAATGGCCCAAAATCCTTTATTCGGCTCAATGCCCCGCTTCACCAGGAGAACCTTCCCGTCCTTAATCACCACCGCCCCTACACCAACCACGGGACTTTCCGGATATTCACGCCTCGCCATCGTATTCCCCAATATATAGTGTATCTAATTCTTTTGAATCCTGAACTCAAACTTTACTTCCATCCATGGATCTGGATGTCCATTAAAGACTCTCTCTATAAACATGACACGATCTTTCTTGTCAATCATTATCACCGAAGAGGAGCGGGTACCGTACACGGAACTTGTGATGAAGAGAGGAGAAAGGATCCGTTCCCATTCAAGTCCGACTCCCGTGTCAGGAAGCTCCCTGTCATCGGGCTTCATTCGATCCGAGAGGATGCCGAACAGATCTTCCGGCAGGGGATTGTCAGTCCTGGAAAGCAGCACTTCGAGGCCTTGTTTTCCCCGTTCAGTCTTAGGCCAGGGCGTATTGAGAAGACTGTTGCTCAGCGCATAGAGCCCGGGCGATAGTTCCTGCATAGTTCCCCGGTTCGAGAAATAGAAAAGACCGGACGGGTCTCCCAGGATAAGACTGAAGCCATTATACCGATCCTTGTTCACCGCCATGTTTTCGAGATACGCTTTTGGGTCCTCCCGGCTGCAGAGAAAATTTTTCACAAGCCATCCCCGGGAAGGCGCGTGTTCCCGGAAGGATTTCGGGTCGCGATAATTCGTAATCGCCGCGACACGCCCCTTTGTGGTCATGCCCAGCCACGTGCCGCCGCTCTTCAAATCCTTGCCGGCAATGACATCTGGAGCATCATTCCAGAGGGACACGGGAGCCGAAGGCCTTTCGTAAAACTCATCCCGGTTCGCCGCGAGGATAAATGGGTAGTTTTCATGCATCCTGTGGGATAAAAGGATCAAGCACATTTTTTGATCTTCCACCAGAGGCTCTTTGCCGTTTCCTCGTACACGGTCATCCCTGTCTTTCCCAATACCTTGCGTGAAGACATATTGGACCTCGTTGTTTCCGCAATGACGGCCGATATATCAGATCGTTCAAATATCCAGGCAATTCCCTTTTTCAGCGCTTCCGTCATATAGCCCTTGCGTTCATACTCCGGGCGAATCATGTACCCGACCTGAACGATTCCATCTTTATCAGGATTGTTCTGGAAACAGAAGCCGCCGATAATTGCGTTTTCCCCCTTCAGGATGATAAGGACGCTCTGCCAGTCGGCATACCACTGATCCTGTCTTTTATCCCTGATAATATTTTCCAGAGAGGTTCTCATGGCTGCTTTGATTTCCCGGTCGATCTGTTCACCCAATATCATGCTCGCCAGCTGCAGGCCTAATTTTCGTTCGATCTTATGATGATCGTCCGGCCCCATACTGCCGAAGTCCAGTGGTACGAGCTTCAATCTTTCTGTTTCTACAGGGACAATATTTGGCATCGCAGTTTACGAATGATTATTACGCGAAAGTTTTTTATTAACCTCTTCCATGATTTTTTCCATCACTTCGCCGGCTGAATGGTGAATGACGACATCCGCGTCACTGTCACAGGGCGTCGGCGTGTTATTGATGATTACAAGCCTGGCACCCGAACCCTTGGCATACATAGGGATGGACGCAGCAGGGTACACGACGAGAGATGAACCAATAACAATGATAAGATCACACCTCATCGCGTTGGAGGTCGCGTTTTTCAGCGTCATCTCGGGAAGAAGTTCCCCGAAAAAAATCACGTCCGGCTTTAAAATTCCATGGCAAAGCTCACATTCCGGGACATCATACTGCGAACGATATTTCTCCACCATTTCTCCGAGGGGGTAGCGCTTGTCACATTCCACACACCTCAACCACCTCATATTCCCGTGCAACTCATACACCTTTTCCGGGGAGTTCCCCGCCTTCTGATGAAGGTTGTCGATGTTCTGCGTGATGACACAGGTGAGTTTTCCAATTTTTTCCAGTTCGGCGACTACCCGATGAGCCCTGTTCGGCTCAGCGTCACTAAATAAACCGCCTTCGAGAAGTATACGCCATTGTTTTCTCCGCGTTTCCGGACTTGAGAGAAACTTTCCGATAGTAAAATCCTCCGGATCGAACCTGGACCATATCCCGCCGGGGCTGCGAAAATCGGGAATGCCGGATTCCGTGCTGATTCCGGCGCCCGTAAACACTACTACATTTCCGGCACGCATGATCATATCCGCCACTGCGGTAATTTTCCCATCTAAGTGTTCACTGCCCATGAGAACTCCTTCATCACTATAATGGATTTCATGAAAAAGGACACTAACCCCTTCTTCGCTCTTTTTCGTGGTATTTACAAAAATTCTTAACGATACGCTCTGACGATTCTCATACACCATAAGCTGAAAAAAGACAAAACGAAAAGGAGATATTGACACTATCGTATATATATTTTATACAGTTATTTCACAATGGCTATAGCCGGTGGTTCGGGGGTTCAAGGGGCCCTTGAACCTTCGAATTCTTTTTGCAACTAAATGTAATAGTTCCATGTGTGATAGATTTCACGACATGTGATAGAGAGCTAAGGAGGAAACACTATGTATGCAGGAAAATGGTTAAAAATAGGAATAACCCTTTTTACATTTCTGTTTTTTTTCATATGGGTAATGGAATTGGATGTATTTGCCAGGGTCGGAGGCAGCAGATCATCAGGCAGCCGCGGGACCCGGTCATACAGCTCCCCTAGTCAGACCCCATCTTCACCATCACCTACCCGTCAACCGGCATCCCCGGCGCAGCCAATGGCTCCCCAGATGCCGCAGCAACCGAGTATGTGGAGGGGTCTTGCCATGGGAGTGGCGGGCGGTTTTCTGGGCAGCATGCTTTTCAGCGGTATCAGCCATGGCATGGGTACGGGCGGCTTCGGCGGAAGCGGGTTCGGGCTTATAGAAATCATCCTCATCGGCGGTCTTCTCTATTTCCTCTACGCATATTTCAAAAGAAAGAGGCAGGCCGAATCTGCCGCGTATTACCAGACAGGCGCTGCTCCTTCCGTGGAACAAAAGACACCGTACGCACCTTCTATGCAACAGCAGGGGCCTGCTGATGACGTCGAAACAGGACTCCGCCACATCCGGCAGCTTGATCCCTCGTTCGATGAAAACAAATTCTCAGATCTCTGCACGGACAACTTCTTCAAAATTCAGGGTGCGTGGATCAACCGCGACATGACAACCGTGAAAAATATTCTTACGGAGGAAATGTTCGGTATTTTCCAGAGCGACACGGATAAACTGAGACTGGAAAAGAAGATCAACAAGCTCGATAATATTGCGGTGCGAACCGTGGAAATTACCGAAGCATGGCAGGAAGGGGGACAGGACTTCATTACCGTCAGATTCATAGCCAACCTGCTGGATTACACAGAGAGTGAAAGCGGCCAATTGCTGTCGGGAAGTAAAACAGAACCCGTAAAATTCGTGGAATACTGGACTTTTGCCAGGCCCGCGGGGAGCAACAGATGGCAGCTCTCTGCCATTAACCAGGAATAGCAGGAACTATCCAATAACATTCAAGGGGACGCTTTTATCTGTCTGAAAGGGCAGATGGGCGTCCCTTTTGTGTGTGGCATTATTGTCTACTACAATTTTTTTCTTCTCTTCTGCTCGTACATTAACGTGTCCGCGCGCGACATAAGGTCGTCAAGAGAACAGGGATTTTCAGGATCACAATACGCTGCACCCATGCTTATGGAGATTGTATAGCGCCGACCGCCCTTGCGGTTATGCGTATCTATCTGATTCTGTAACCGCGTCATCATGACGTCCGGATATATTCCGGTAGTGTCTACGGCAAGAATCGCAAATTCGTCCCCCCCTATGCGCGCGACAATATCGGACGCCCTGAAGGTTTCCCTGAGTATTAATGCCACGTCCTGGAGAGCCCTGTCACCTTCTTCGTGACCCAGCGTATCGTTGATTGACTTCATGCCGTCGAGGTCTGCAAAAAAGAGCAATATATCCCTCTTGCTCCTGCCCGATAATTTCAATTGCTGCTCTGCCAGGGTTATGAAACCCCTTCTGTTGTACAAGCCGGTAAGCTGGTCGGTCACGGAAATAAAACTGATTTCTTCTTCCGTCTTTTTACGATCCGTAATATCCATGGAATTCCCCAGGACCGCGCGTTTCCCTTCCCAGGAAATCGACGCTGCCATCTCCATGAGCCATTTGATTTGACCTTCCCTGGTTATTATTCTGTACTCATAGGGGAATGATCGTTTACCGTACAGCATGTCCATGGCATTTTTCTTTAACTGATCCCTGTCTTCAGGATGGACAAGTTTGATCGCATCCTTTCCTATCAATTCCTCCGGATTATAGCCCGCATAAGAGGCGGAATTGGAGTTGAGGAAACGAAATTTGCCATCCTGTATCACATATACACCGGCAAAGGACTTCTCCGCCAATACCCGATAAAGCTCTTCACTCTCCTGAAGCGCCTTCTCCGCCCTCTTGCGCTCAGTAATATCCTGAATCAAGCCATCATACGCCTGAATATTGCCGTGATTGTCACGCCTCAGAACAGGCGTATTCCTCACCCATCGCACCATTCCGTCCTTTCGTATGATGCGGTGTTCAAGGGCCGGGATATCTCCTCGCGCCAACACGCGCCCGGCGTGATCTTGCACCGCACTGCGATCCTCTGCCGCGACCATGCGAATCCACAGGTACGGATCAGCGGTAAATTCCTCTTCTGTGTAGCCCGTAACAGCCAGACAACCTGCTCCATGGCGGGTTTCCATTGCCCTTCCACCTTCGATGCGCACCGTATAGATGTAGTCAGTGATAGCCTCCGTAATGCGTCGGTATCGCCTTTCGCTCTCTTTCAGGGCCTCTTCCGTCTGCTCGTGATGGGCTTCTCCATCTTGCAATTCGGCAACCTGTCGACGCATTTCCTTCAACTCTTTTAAAAGCTGCTCTTTTGTCTTTGCTTCATCTTTTTTCATATGCAAAAGCTCCCTCACCTGAGTCTCGGATCGAGGGAATCCCGAATTCCCTCGCCCAGCAGGTTATATCCGAGCACAGTAATCAGGATTGCCAACCCGGGATAGAGTGAAAGCCACCAGGCGATATCGATGTTGTCTTTCCCGGCGGTGAGAATATTTCCCCAGCTTGGCGTCGGCGGCTGCACGCCGATACCTAAAAAGCTGAGGGCCGACTCTGTGAGGATGGCGCCGGCAACACCCAGTGTCGCGGCGACAAGGACGGATGCCATTGCATTCGGCAGAATATGGATAAAGATGATCCGCAGATCGCCCGCGCCGATTGCTCTCGCTGCCCGCACGAAATCCCTTTCTTTCAACGACGTGAAATCAGCCCGCACCAGGCGCGTGACCCCCATCCACCCGGTCAATCCAATGATAATCATGATGTTCCAGATGGAGGGTTCAAGCAGCGCAATAACGGCAAGAATCAGGAAAAACGTCGGAAAGCAGAGCATGATATCCACAAACCTCATAATCACGGCATCTATCCACCTTCCATAATATCCCGCGACGGCACCCAGGATTGCCCCGATGAGAATGGCAATTCCGGTGGCTACAAATCCTACCTTCAGCGATATCCTGGCCCCCCATATCATCCGCGAGAGGACATCCCTACCAAGCTGATCCGTCCCGCACAGGTGGCTCGCTGACGGCGCGGCAAGCACCCTGGCAAGATTGATTTCATTGGGATCATGCGGAGCGATCCACGGCGCGAGAATGGAAATTATAAATAACACGGCGACTACGCAGCTTCCGACTACCGCGATTTTATTTTTCCAAAACCTCTTCCAGAAATCCGTTCTCATACTCTTATCTCTATGACACCCTGATTCTCGGATCTGCCAGCGCGTAGGACACGTCTGCAATCAGGTTTCCCAGCAGGGTCAGGACAGCCCCGATAAAAAGAATCCCCATGACGACAGGGTAATCCCTGGCCATGACAGACATGTAAAAAAGTTGCCCCATACCCGGTATGGCAAATATCGTCTCAAAAATAACGCTCCCGCCTATGAGGCCGGGCACCGACAACCCCAGGATGGTAATAACGGGAAGGAGCGCGTTCCTGAGGGCATGCTTATAGATGACCGCCCGCTCACTTAAACCCTTTGCCCTGGCCGTCATGATGTAATCCTGCCTGATTACCTCAAGCATATTGGATCTCATATAGCGGGAAAGTCCCGCAAGGCCGCCAAATGCCGAAAGCGCTACGGGCAGTATGAGATGCTTTATTAAATCCAGGAACGCCATCCCGGGCGGGAGATATTCATAATTCAGGGACCGGATGCCCGATATGGGCAGCCAGTCCAGGTCTATTCCGAAGAGAATCATCAGGAGCAATGCCAGCCAGAAGGTGGGGATGGCAAATCCGATAAACACGAAGACACCGGCTACTTTATCAAACAGGGAATCCTGGTGGACGGCAGAGAGAACGCCTATGGGAATGGCAAGAACCAGGATCAGGATCATGGAGAGCACGTTGATGAGGATAGTAATGGGAAGCCTTTCCAGGATCTTCTGCGCCACCGGCCTGCGGTCCTGGGAGAATGATTTTCCCAAATCCAGAACTGCAAGTTTCCCCACCCAGATCAGATACTGCTCGTACAACGGTTTATCGAGATCGTACATCGCATTCAAACGCTCTCTGTAATCCGCTGATGCACGGGGGTTCATCTGCGTTTCAAGATCCGTAGGGGAACCAGGCGCCAGGTGCATCACCACAAAACAGACAATAGTAATGCCGAAGAGGAGGGGAACCATGAACACTAATCTTTTCGCGATGTATTGAAGCAATTGATATTCCCTCCCTGCCCCTGCTTCCAATCCCTGCCCCCTGAACCCTATTCCCCGAACAGTCCTATAGCCCTGATATTTTCCAGCATCCGCCACAGGTGCTTTTCCGAGTGAGATTCCACGGTCACTATCGGTTGACACCCCTTTTCGCGGAGCAATGCGAAAAATTTCTGAAAGGGAAAAGTGCCTTCTCCAACGGGGAGATGTTCATCTGAGAGTCCGTTATTGTCATGGATATGAACCTGGCCAATACGGGCACCCACACCATTTATCCATTCTTCGAGGGGTGTAGCGGAAAATACATTAAAATGACCCGTATCAAAGCAAAAGCAGATATGAGGAGATGCAAAGGCATCAAGGAGAAGAGCCAGATGCTGAGAGTCGCTTTCATACACATTTTCCAGGGCAACGACGGTATTCATCTCCACTGCTCGCGTTAAAAAGTGCTTCCATGTTTCTATACTGTTTTCCAGCCATATCTTCTCATTTGACACATAGTATCTTTTATCGAAGGACGCGTGGCAGACCACCGTACGCGGCCGAAATAACGGTACAAGGTCGAATACCTGGTTCAAACGCTCTGTGGTGACCTGCCTGATCTTTGGATCTATGGCTCCCGGCCTCAAATCCATAAAGGGCGCGTGGAAGGTTATTGTCAATCCCGCCCCCAAAAGTTCATCGGCAACCCTTCTATAATCATCTTTTTTAAAATGATCGAGGGTATAGTGATTGAAGCTTATTTCAGGATTTATGCCTTCTTTTATTACCTTCGGAAGGAACGTATCATGGAGAAAATGAAAGGGCACATGGACCTGGATATTCTTTAGTATGTCGTGCATGCTGTATTCTTTCAACGTAATAATAATTGGTGCTTTTCTCCTCTTGCAGTACGGGCGGATGAACCACCGCGTACGGTGATGCTCCCTTTACCATACAGGTCTCCATTTATCAACCGGCAGTAAACTGCGGAGAATCTTCGATCCACAATGAATAATAATGTTCCCCATTCGCTCGCTTACCCCGCAGCAAGCTACGGGGAATGCGCTCGCGAGCGGATTCAAGGACTCACATGCTCGGGAATTGATGTAAATGCACTTCACTCGAACCTTCGACTCCCTGGCCCCCTGGCTCCTGAAAATGTCATCAACTTTTTCGGACGGTGAACCCCTGTGAAAATTTTGTTGCGAAAAATATAAATATAAGTGTAAAATACCATAGATAGTTGAAGGTTTCCCAAATCTCACCGAAACATACTTGGCAAGGAGGTGTTATTGGTAAAAGAAAGCATAGATGGAAAAGAGCAGGTACTTCTCTGCGTGAATGCTTCCCTTAAGAAAAAGGCAAAAAATTTAATCATCTTAAACGTTAAAGAGTACTCTTCCTTCGCAGATTATTTCATCATCTGCAGTGGCACTTCCGACCGGCAAGTCCAGGCCATCACCGCGTCAATCCAGGAAAATCTGAAAGAATACGGCATTATGCCCCTGGGCATTGAAGGAGAAAAGCTCGGCAGATGGGTTCTCATGGATTACGAAGATGTAATCATTCACATCTTTTACGAACCCGTCAGAGAATTTTATGACATCGAGAGGCTATGGTCAGACGCACCACGTATGGAGGTCGGTGATGAAGTTACTGAACTGACAGCCCTCCGTAAAGGCATGTAACATTGAAACGCATTCTTTCAGGTCTCGCCGACATTGTGTTTCCACCACAATGTCTGACATGTGAAGAAATCCTTGATTCTGAAAATAATACTACCCCATTATGTCCCGCATGCTTCTCAGCGATACATTTTATTCAACCACCGCTCTGCCCATGCTGCGGTATTCCTTTTGCCGGCGCCGGCGGAGATAACCACCTCTGCGGCGAATGCATACTCTCAAAACCCCTTTTCTCCGTCGCCCGCGCCGTCGGGCACTATGAAACGAAACTCCTGGAGGCCATCCACTCATTTAAATATAAAGGGAAAATTTCCACCGGCGAAGCACTGGGCAAAATAATGGCAGATTTTGCGTACCCTGCCTTTCACATGGCAGACTATTCGCTAATAATTCCCGTTCCCCTTCATTCCAAAAGATTGAGGGAACGCGGGTTTAACCAGTCCCTTATCCTGGCCAGGGAAATTTCTAAGAAATTCCTTATACCATTGGACTTCCTCACACTCAGGAAGCATATGTATACGGACGCGCAGATCAACCTGGGGAGAAAGGACAGGGAAGCGAACGTGAAAGGAGTCTTTTCCGTCAGGGATAGCGAAAAGATACAAGGGCAAAGAATTATCCTGGTGGATGATGTGTACACGTCAGGAAGCACGGCAAGGGAATGCACGCGTATCCTCATGCGAAACAACGCCGAATCTGTTGCGATTCTCACACTTGCCAGGACAGTGTAAATAAGAGAAAGAGCGAGGAAACATGATGGAAAAAATATACCCCAGGGAAAAACTAAAGAGAAAAATCGACCGGCTCCGGAAAGAAGGGAAGAAAATTGTCTTTACAAACGGTTGTTTCGACATCCTTCACGTAGGGCATACCCGGTACCTTAAAGAAGCGAAAAGGCAGGGGGATATCCTGATTCTCGGCTTGAACAGCGACGAATCCGTAAAATCCCTGAAAGGGGACAAAAGGCCGCTCATTCCCGAAGGCGAGCGGGCGGATATTATGGCATCCCTCGAATCGGTGGATTATGTAACCATCTTTCATGAACTCACACCCCTTGAGTTAATAGAATATCTGAAACCCGACATCCTTGTGAAAGGAGGGGATTGGAAAGAGGATGAAGTGGTGGGACGGGAATCGGTGGGAAAATGGGGCGGCAGGGTAATCATCATTCCGGAAATCAAAGGATCGTCAACAACACACATCATTGAAAAAATAAAAAAAGTTTATGGAATAAAATGACGATAATATACATCAAAGCATTTTTTCCTTTACAAAAAGGCATTCTTTATGTATGAGGTGCAATTCAAAGAGATAGACCCCATACAAGGTGATGGAGATGGCAACAAAAGCAGAAAAAATTCAACCCATGAAACCAGAAAAAGATCGATTTTTTCGACACTTGCTCACTCAGAAAATGAATGAGCTGCTTGATGAAGCCGAAAAGACAGTTTCCGACATGACCACGGGCAAAGAAAATTTCCCCGATCCCAATGACAGGGCAACCCTCGAGTCGGATAGGAACTTTGAGCTTCGCATCAGGGATAGAGAAAGAAAATTGATCGTAAAGATCCAGGAAGCGATAAAGCGTCTCGATGACGGTGTCTTCGGCATATGTAACGACTGCGGCGGTCCCATATCTGAAAAAAGACTGATCGCAAGACCCGTCACGACCCAGTGCATTGACTGCAAAACCAAACAGGAAAAGATAGAGAGGCTAAAAGGGGAATAGTAACAAATACGATGTTTGTTTCGGTTGCCGTCAACATCCCCTCGGAAAAGACGTTCTCCTATGCTGTTCCGGAAATCCTGCACGAAGAAGTATCCATTGGAAAGCGAGTTCTCGCACCCTTCGGCAAGAGAAGACTGACCGGTTACATTGTCGAAATATCAAAATCCGCCCCCCGCGAAGACACAAAAGAAATAATCGAAATTTTAGATCTTGAGCCGCTCTTCAA
>PDVJ01000257.1_pt1 | contig 16799 bp, 15 predicted proteins | sample 1369811 | NCBI WGS metagenome assembly PDVJ01 (sample SAMN07795376, study PRJNA414565) | Alkali sediment metagenome, whole genome shotgun sequencing project. | reverse complement strand
CGGTCAAGAATTGAAATAACCACAAAGGTCATCAATGCACCCGGTACACCATGCCCTGTACAATCAATGATAGCCACGAAAAATCCTTGGTCCGTTTTATCAACCCAATAGCAATCTCCCCCAATGACATCTTTAGGTTTCCAAATAACAAACGCATCCTTTGTGAAATTATTCAGTATATTTTCTTCCGGTAAAAATGAGCGTTGAATACGGCTGGCATAATTGATACTGCTGCGAACCAAAGTATTGATTTGCTCTAACTCTTTATTATTGCTCTGAATTTGCTGAAATGAATTGTGCAGTGCCTGACGAGACAACTCAAAGCTTTTACCGACTTGTCCGATTTCATCGGTCCGTTTCCACACAAACGGTTCATCAAATTTTTGATTGGCCAACGCATTAGACTGTAACAGCAGTTCACCAAAAGGGTGTGTTAAATCATAAACAACCCGCTTCACCATTTTTGCTACATAGATCGAACCGGCAATACTGATGAGTATAATGAGTGCAAGAATTGCAAAAAATTGTACTTGCGTTGTCGAATAAATATTTTGGGCATTGATGATTTGAACTTGCATCAACTTGTTTAACATTGGTGTTAATTCTATAATCGTATATTGAGCATCATCCGTTGTCCATGACAAAACATCCATCAACTTTTTTTCTTTTGCCAATTGGATAAGGGTATCCAAACTCTTAATCGAGAGCTTCATATACTTTTGGGTATCGGGTAATAACTCTTTTTCTTCTTCTGTCAAATTTCCATGACTATAAGCATCCCATTCACGAACAATTTTTTCTTTTTCAAGCATTAAATCATTTGTAACTTTTGAATAGTCAGTTACGCTTCCATGAGCAATATCTTGGGCCGAAATAAGAACTTTTTGTTCGTAGGATTCTTTGATGAGTCGTAGGTGGCCTAGTGGCTCAAGAGCATTCCCATTCAGTGAACGAATGGAAGAGTTTGAAATTAACATTCCGATGATACCTACTATGATAGCGCTGATTGCAAGTATTTGCGTCAGCTTAACTAAATAGTTAACTTTATCTTCCACACTCGTATTTTCAAGCACTTCAGGCCTGAATTTTCTCATCAATCCCATTTGGTTACCCTTTTTTGAATCTATAAGAAGTATATATACATATTATTACAAATAGGAAACGAAATAGAGTCTATTTCTTAATCGATAATCAAACATAGATGTTCGGGAGAGTATTTAGCATTTTTCTTTTCTATTGCAAATATTTTTTGAAGCTGTTCTGCTGAATGAATGGATGAGTTGGCACCTTTAGAGACAATCACAGCACTGACGCTCAGCAGTTTAAACTCTCTGACTATCCCCTCACGATCTTCGGCGATGATACATCCACGCTCACGGTCTTCAGCGCTGTAAAACTCACGGACATCCTGGGAAAATTGATTTATTAATTTTCGCACCGACGAACAAAAGTTCTCAACCATAGCATCGTCTTTGATGATGGCACCGGCAAAGAAATCATCCCCTCCAATATGACCGATAAAATACTCGTTCAATAAAACTTTATGCATCAATTCGGCAAAAAGGACAATCACCCTATCTCCATTACGAAAGCCATAGTGGTCATTGTACGGTTTAAAATGGTCAAAATCAAAATAACAAAAAATGCTCTTTTTCCCTGACTCAAAGGAGTGGGCAATGTGCTCGTTGATCATAAAGTTGCCGGGAAGTCGGCTAAGAGGATTTTGATCGCGGGCTCGAATCAAGTTACGCTCATGAACTGCTTCAATCATCTCCCGTGCACTCAAATAACCGATGTATTTTGAAGACTCTATCACCAAAACACCGGGAGCATTTTGAGACAACGAATAAAGTTCCACAATCGTCTCAAGCGGCATGGTTACGTCCACAACAGGAATACGCTCTATGTAGGTTTCCAGTACCGAAAAGTTTGAGGAGTTGTTTTGAATCAGCGATCTTCCAAATTGGGAATAAATAATTGCTTTGAGACGGTGCTCATGGACTATCCCTACCGGAGAACCTTGCTTGTCGATTACCGGGATCAAGGAAAGCTCCTGATCCGTTTTAAACTTCTCAACAACCAATTCCATAGAATCATGCATACTGACCGTCTCTAAGTTTTCCAGCCGTTTGCGTATAATATTTTGATCGCCAGGTGTTCGTTTCTCTAATAATGCAATGGCATTGACATGAACATATTGCAAATGCAACTGTGCACAATCGCATGTTGGCCGCTCAATAAAATAGCCCTGCACCAAATGGCACCCTATTTCCTTGCACACCAAAAATTCTGCTTGTGTTTCTACCCCCTCGGCAATCACACGACAGCCCATCAAAGTCGACAACTGAACCATATTTCGAGCCAAAAGCTTTTTTTTGGGATCACTGTCAATATCACTTAGAAAAAACCGGTCAATTTTGATAATATTGGGCGTAGCATGATAGAGCATTTTAAAGCCTGACTGGCCAATACCAAAATCATCTATCGCAACACAAAATCCCTCATGCGCATAGTGGCTCATGAGTCGGGTAAAATGATCAATGTTGACTATTTCATTGTGCTCTGAGAGTTCAAACACCATACTTTTATGATCAAGTCCATACTTTTTCAAAATACGGGAGGTATTTCCTTTTGAAAAATCAGACATTCCAAAAAGACGATTGTCAAGATTGTAAAAAAGTTTTATTGTCTCATAAGAATCAATCGTGCAGAATTTTTGAATCACTTTTTCACGCAGAGCAAGATCAAAGGTGTAAAGGGTATTCTCTTCATACAAGCGATCAAAAAAAGATTCAATTGACTCAAAGCCAAGTGTATCCGTACCTCGCAAGAGAGCTTCTACCCCGAAAAGTTCGCCGGAATGAATATCAACAATGGGTTGAAAAGCGATGTCTAATACGCTCAGATAGTGGTGATAGATTGGGTGCAGCGGTTCCATAACGGTACTATAGAACATACAGGTAACATACGGGTTACAAAAACACCAACCCTTTTTTTACTTTATGTTCGGAATTGATCCAATCCGCGATTCAGATCTGCACTAATTCGATTGACACGTTCAAAAGCATGAAGGGTTTCATCCATACTTGCGGCGTTTCTCTTGGCAATTGTTTCTATTTCACTGATACGTTCCGTAATGCTGTTAATTCGACTATCAATTTGCGTTGATACGTCATAAGATTCTTCAGTTGTACCTACCATGGATGTCATCACAACGGAGACCTGCATAATCTTATCTTCTACCTCTTCAGCCGTTTGGGTAAGAGCCTGAACATGCTTGGAATTATCATTCATCTCTTGTGCACTGTCGTTGATGGCTTGAATTAGAACATTGATCGTTGCGTGAATTTCAGACAAACTTTTTTGAGTACGTTCGGCGAGCTTTCTTACTTCATCGGCTACTACGGCGAATCCGCGTCCGTGTTCCCCCGCGCGTGCGGCTTCGATGGCGGCATTGAGTGCGAGAAGATTGGTCTGATCGGCGATGTCACTAATGATGACCTGATCAGCATTACTGCTGAGCTGATTGAGTTTTCCTGCTAACTCTAGCTCACGATCACTACTCTCTTGAATGGTTTGTGTCAATTCCAAAACATTATTTTTTGCTTCGCTCAGTAATGTATTAGCACTTAAAATCTCTTGTTTACTGTTGGCAAGCTGAACCAATGAATTATTGATCGCCGATCGAATCTCTTGTGAACTTTCAGATGTTTGTGCAACTATTTGTGCTTCACGTTCCGATTCTTTTGTGATAATTTCAAAAGTACGCCCTAGCTGTTCAGCAACGGCTGCATTTTCATGGCTTGACTCTTTTCCCTTGGAAACCAATTCGTGCACTTGAATGATAAAGCGGTCAATCGCCGCTGAAACGGCTGCTATTTCGCCTACGCCATGAATCCCGATTCGTTTTGTCAAATCTCCATCACCGCTAGCCAAATCTTCCGCTACGGTACGTAACTGCGATAAAACACTGTTGATCCCATTGACCAGCAACAATCCCATAAAAATACCGATACCAGAGATAATGACTCCCGCTATTAAAATAGAAAGCTTGCTGCTTTGTACCGTTTCATGCGTATCCTCCGATGCTTCAGCTACCTCTTTCTTGACCGATACCGCTATCTTGCCCAATACTCCTGCCAAATCATCTTCCACACCATCGATACGGTCATCCAAATCATCGAAGACACTATGAGGAGCATTCGTTTCAATCGCATTTATCAACTCTGTATTGATGGTTTTTTGCATCAATTCGATAATCGCACCAAGTTTTTTTGCTTCCGCTTTTTCTTCATCGGTATCCGCAAGAGAAATCAGCTTCTCTTCGAGTTTTTTCATCTCACCAAAGCTTTTACCTAAAAATTCTTTCCGTTCCTTAGAAACACCGTCTTTTGCATCGATAATCATGTCCATCGCGGTCAAAACGGTTTCAGTTTCTAACTGACGAAAATCTTTGATAATCCCTATTTGCTCATATCGCTGTTCTTGCAATTGTGATGATTCACCCAAATTTCCAAGGGCTGTTGTTCCACTGATTGCTATTGCGATCAAAGCGACAACAAAGATTGCTATAATCGCTAAAACTTGCTGACGAATTGTGTATTTAATTTTCATGCAATAAATCCTGTTTTTTTAGAATTTGGCTGTGGTGTTAGTGTAGCAAAAAAATAAGATTTTTATGCTTAGATTAGTTTTCGTAAAGCCAAAGAACACATGGCCAGACCAAATGCTCCCGTCACCGCAACGAAACTTCCCTTTTCTTTGATACGGGGAAGTTCGGTACTGCAAATACAATCAAATTTTCCTTTAAACTTGCGTTTGCGCAATTCGTTACGCAATTTGGAAGCAAACGGATCCCCTTCGGTTTTCCAAATCGATCGTACTTCGATTTTGGTCGGATCAAGCCGTTTTGCCGAACCCACAGAACAGATAAGTTTGGGATAGCATTTTTGGATAAGGGCGATTTTTGCCCACATATCATCGATCGCATCAAGAATCAGATCGTACGGTTCAAAATCAAATGCCTCTACCCACTCAGCGGTTATTTTCATAGGTATGGCGATCACTTCCGGATAGTGCTGCTTAAGGGCTTCTACTTTGAGTTCTCCATCATGAGATTCAGAATGCATTTGGCGGTTTTGGTTGGTTACATCGTAGCGGTCAAAATCGATAATCGTAATGTCCCGCACTCCTGATCGATAGAGGCAGTCGAGACAAAAACTCCCTACGCCTCCAACGCCCAATAAAAGTATTTTGGCATTTTGCAGTTTTGCATGTGCTTCTTCCCCAAAAAGAAGTTTCGTACGGGTGTGTCTCATAACCACTCTTGCAGTTGTTTGATCGATTTGTAGGCACTCATATCGAGTTTTACCGGAGTGAGCGACACCATCCCCTCCACTATGGCTTCAAAGTCACACAACCCTTCTCTGCCCATGCGCGGTTTAAAATCAAGAGGATGCAAACCAAGCCAATAGTATTCCATCCCTCGTGGATTGCGATGCAAATGGGCGTCATTTCCGTAGTGACGATAGCCTGCATAGGTAACGGCAAATTGAAGTTCTTTTGCATCATACGGGACATTGATATTAATAAACTCCCGCTCTTTTAGAGGAAAGGTTCCTGCGAAAATTTTTTCTACCACGGTACGTATCGCTTTTTTGGCCAATGAAAAATCACCCATAGGTTGTTCGAAATCCATCACTTGGGAAATGGCGATTGAGGGAACCCCTTGCAAAACGCCCTCCATAGCACCTGCTGCTGTACCTGAGTAGGTGATGTCTTCTCCCATATTCGAACCTTTGTTGATTCCGCTGATCACAAGGTCTGGTTTAGCGTCTTCAAACATCGAATGAAGTGCCAGATAAACACAGTCGCTAGGGGTTCCATCATCCAATTTATAAAAGTCATCGGTGACCCCGATAAAGCTCAAAGGACGTGTCAGCGTCAACGAGTGCCCACAGGCTGATTTTTCGGTTGACGGGGCAACGACGGTAATATGCGCTAAATCTTTAAGCGCATCGATAAGGGCTAAAAGCCCCTCAGATTCGTATCCATCATCATTGGTTATTAATATTTTTTTCATTTTAAGTGTGTTCTCCCTCGTAAATTCATCCGTGACTCAGGAATAAATAAAAAACAATTTTTATCTTCCCGACGCTCGTATGCCAAACAATAGCCATGCTCGATCAGTATCGCATTGACGATGTACAACCCCAATCCAAAACTGTCTTTGGTGGGGTGATCTTTCGTAAACGGTTCCACATAATAAGAGAGCGGCTTTTTAAGCGCATCGCCTTCATTGCAAAACACAATAATCTCTTTTTCCATGTGTATAGACATCGTGTTGCTAGGTGAGTATTTAATCGCATTGTCAATCATGTTTTTAATGGCTGTTGCAAAGAGTCTAAAATTTGCTTCAATCATTACGTTAGATTCTATCTCACGATGAACCGATGCAGGCTCTGCCATTGCCATATCAACCGCTTCATCAATGAGATCAACCAAGCGAAACTCTGCTTTCTTTTGGGAGGATTGTGATCCTGAACTCACCTCTTCGATCAATGCAAATTCATTAATCAGTCCCTCAAGCCGCTCAAAAATCCCTTGAAAACGGGATTGCTGTTTGGGATCGGTAATCATGGTTGTGACGATTCGCCCCTTCGCTATGGGTGTTTTTAACTCATGCATAATGTTACGCAAAAAGAGAGTTCGAGAATCTATCAGCGCGCGGATTTTGTTTTGAGCCGTTTCGAGTTCATTGGCGATGAGGGCTATTTCATCTTGCCCTTGCATATGAAAACTCACCCCCATATTTCCCTCTCCAAAAGAGGCAATTTGGCGACGAAGACGTCGCAGAGGCGAGAGGCGGTAAATAATCAATCCAAAAGAGAGCAGTAATATACTCAAAATCGTCGCATAGGAATAAAGTAAATGATAAGGAGTATAAGGTGCAATACTGCGATCTTCCAAAAGAACCGGATAATGGGCTGACTGAATCCAAAAATATATTTTTCCCTCATATTCCAACATACTGGCATGAATATGATTAACAATCAAATTTTGATAAGGGGCTTCAAGAGAAATGTGGCGATTAACTTCTACCGCTGAAGCGCCATTTTCTTTGAGTAAAGTACCATTTCGTGTAATTTTCCGGTATTGAGCTTCAGGCTCAACCGTATACAAATCATACATGGCCAAATTGGTTTCAAAAATAGGTAAAGAGATTTGTTTGAGTAAAAAGGTATGATAAATTTGAGAAACGAGGGAATATTTGTTAAACATATTGTCAATGTGTTTCGCACGATTCGTCTGATACAGTTGATAAAACGTATAACTGACACTCACAACCGTTACGCTCAGAGCGAACAAGACCGTTAAAAATACGCCGTTTCGTTTTAGCATTTATTTAAGTAACTTGTACCCGATACCACGGATTGATTCGATAAGGCCTTTATCCCCAATTTTATTACGGATACGCCCCATCATGACATCAATGCTTTTGTTCGATGAATCTTCATTGATTGCGCTCACATTGTGGATCAAATCTTCTCTCGAAACCACCATTCCCTGCTTTTTGATCATATGCCCCAAAATCCCGTATTCGGCGTTGGTCAAATCCAACGGGCGGTTTTTATAGCTGATTTGCATCGCGGATTCATTGAGTTTAAAATCACTTTGAGTTTCAGCTGCCAACGCGGCAATGGCATCATAGCGGCGTAATACCGAATGCAAACGTGCTTCGAGTTCTCTTGGATCATACGGTTTCGGAAGATAGTCATCGGCACCCAGTTCAAGCGCGTTAATCTTATCCGTCACATCCGATCGTGCCGATGAGATAATAATCGGAATATTTTGGCGCTCACGAATCGCTTTGCACACTTCCAACCCATCCATCCCCGGCAGTGTTAAGTCCAAAATGACCGCATCAAATTTTTCCAGTTTCAGGATGCTCAACGCCTTGAAAGGATCATCCTCCACCATTACTTTAAAACCGCACTGCTCTAAAAATTCGCTCAATATCTCGGCAAGCTCGAGATCATCTTCAATCATCAATAATGTATTCATGACACCATTGTAGCCAAGGGATGATTAACGAATGCTAACCGATAGCCAGCGCAAGGTGATAGGCCACAAAAGCGAGTGAATATGCCACGATCGTTGTAAAGGTAAACAAATAGACGAAATACTTAATCCCCCCCGCTTCTCGTGTAAAAACGACTGATGCCGCCAAACACGGCAAATAGGTCATAATAACAACGATAAATGCAACTGCTGAGGGAAACGGTATGTGATCATGTATCGCGCTTACCAGCGAGTTGTTTTGCTCCGTTGCATCTGAGCCCAACGAGTACAAAACGCCAATGGTTGAAACAACCACCTCTTTTGCCGCCAATCCTGTCTGAAGCGCCACCGCCATTTTCCAATCAAACCCCAACGGGGTAAAGATCGGCTCGATTGCGTGTCCGATCTGTCCCAAGAAACTTTGAGAAAGCTGTGCCTCAGCAAGGGAATTTCCAAGCATTTTTTTGGCTTCTTCACTCACTGCAGCCTCAATTTTTGCTTCATACGCAATGTTGAGTTCCTGATTTTTTGGATAGGTACTCAAAAACCATACCAGCATCGATGCCGCAGCGATAAACGTCCCTGCTTTTTTGAGATACATTTTGGTTTTGGTTTGCACCGTATGCCAAATAAGTTTAAGCGACGGCAGACGGTATTTTGGCATCTCCATAACAAAAGGTTCATCAGCCCCTTTGAAGGCGGTCATTTTGAGCAGTTTTGCCGCAAAAAGTCCGATCATCGCTCCCAAAATATAGATGCCAAACAGTACGTTCCCTGCCATCTCAGGACCAAAAAATGCTCCCGTAAAGAGGACATAAACCGGCAGTCTCGCCCCACAGCTCATAAATCCGATCACAAAAAGAGTCAACAAGCGATCTCGGTCATTTTTCAAAATCCGTGCCGACATATACGCCGGAATGGAACACCCAAAGCCACTGACCAAAGGGATAAACGATTGCCCGTGCAGGCCGAATTTATGGAAAAAACCATCCAGTAAAAAAGCTACCCGCGACATATAGCCCGTCGATTCCAAGAGTGCAATACCGATAAATAAAATCATGATGTTAGGAACAAACAAGATAACGGCACCCACACCCGAAATGATCCCATCCACAATCAAAGAACGTATTTCATCATTGCCAATCGTCGCACCGACCGTTTCTCCCAGCCATCCGAAAAAACCATCAATCCAATCCATAGGGATAGAACCCAGTTCAAATGTGAGCTGAAACAGTCCCCACATAAAAAATAAAAAGATCGGAATACCAAAAATAGGATGAATCAGGACTTGGTCAATTTTTTCAGTCGTTGTTTTGAGCTGAGCAATCTTTGGCTTTGCTTTAACCGCCTCTGCAATAATGCCTCGGTTAAATGCGAGGTACTCTTCGGCAAATATTTCTTTGATGTCATCGCTGTCATGATGCAAAGCGATATGCTGATCCGCTTCGATCAACAGAGGCTGTAACTCTGTCCATATCGGATTGTCATGCAGCGTTCGATAGGTCTTTTTTTCTTTCATCAGCAAATTGATTGCAATATTTCGGTTAGAGATAGCGGCTTTAAAATGACGACGGTCCAAATGCTCTGCAATCAGAACGATCTCTTCTTCCACCGCTTCGCTGAAAATGAGTTTTGCCTCTTGAACGGGATTTTTGTATACCTCAATAACCGATTTCATGAGATCATCCAATCCGGTTTTTGCTACGGCAGAAACACGCACACACGGTATCCCTAAAAGCTGTGAAAGATACGGTGCATTGATATCAATACCTTCTTTATCGGCTTCATCGCTCATATTCAACGCAATCACGATTTTTTTGCTCATCGCCATGAGTTCAGCACTGAGCTGAAGATTTTTTTCCATATTGGTAGAATCGAGAACGTTAATGATCAAATCATACGACTCATTGCACAAAAAATCATGGGTCACGCGCTCTTCGATGGAATAATCGGTAAAGGCATACGTTCCGGGAAGATCGATGATTCTAAACGAATATCCGTCGTATTCAAACAATACTTCGCTTTTTTCAACCGTTACCCCCGTAAAATTTCCCACTTGAAGACGTGCATTGCTGATCGAATTGATAAGCATACTTTTACCGACATTGGGCTGTCCAACGAGAGCAACGGTGATTTTTTTATCGGACATTATTAACCTCTATAAGCTCGGCTTCTTCTTTTCGAAGGGCCAAGCTGACATTTCCTACTTTAATTTCAAACGTACTTTTGGCGGGTGAGCATTCGAGCATCATAATCTCTGAGCCTCGCATGATCCCAAACGAGATAAGCCGTTGTTTCAAGGCGCCGCTTGCATGTATTTTAACCACCGTCGCCGTTCCACCTTTGGTGCATGCGCTTAGCAGAGTCATGGTGGAGTTTTCCATACTATTTTTCCTTACTGATTAAAAACGATAACTAAGACGCGCTAAAAAGCGATCATAACCGGCATCGCTTCCACTGTCTTGATTGTCATTTTTATCATTGAGCATCGCATAGCTGATGTCTGCGCTCAACGCATCGTTATACGCGTATGTGGCGATAACGTCCCACTCAGTCATTCTGACATTTACGGGAGCACTTTTAAATTCCCCGTACAGCGTGGTAAAACTTAATCCCTCAACACCTGCTTCTGCCATGTCAAAAACTGCCTTATACTGGTGTGCCGTAACATCTTCCATCGCATCAATAGTCCACTCTTCCATGGATGTATAGTAGGGACCTCCGCCCAGACCAAGACCGACAGATTTACCATCGTTATTAAATGCTTCATTGTATGCAACGCCTAGAGTTACCATCCCCCATTGGGCGTTAACCGCCAATCCATACACATTGCCATCCGTACCCGATAACGTACCATCAGCTTTCGTATCTTCGTTAAAATGCGCATACTGCCCCATAAATGTTAATCCTAAAGCATCCAATGCTTTCACATTGTAAATAGCATCTGCATAAAACGCATCAGTCATTTTATCAATGGAGTAAAACCATCCCTGTACCGCCAACTCATCGATGCTTTCATTGGTAAACCCGATAAGGGCTGCACCGTTACTACCTTCTGTAGCTTTTTTAAATTTTGATATGTCCGCACCCGAATCGTATCCGGCCCATCGCTGAACGTGTCCTGCCGTGAAAGTTGTTTTTTCAATCCCACAATACGTTGCTAGCGCCGCTTCATAGGTGTTTGGAAGCATTCGAATTTCATCCGTATTGATCAATGGCGTATCGATAAGTTGGCGACCGATACGAAGTGTTAGATCGTTCGCACTGTAATCCACATACGCTTCCCCTATATACGCAAACGAATTTCCATTTTCATTTAGGAAATCAAGATTGGTTTTTCCCTCATCGCCTGAACCCGTCGCAAAATGAAGTTTTTCGGATGCGTATCCGGCAACACCCAGCTTCAAACCATTCCATACCGGTGTTTCGTATTTTAAAATACCGCCAAGGGCTGTCGCATAAGTATCTGTACTTGCTGCATTGTCCTGATCAACATAGCCCAAACGAATAAGTCCGCTAACGATCCCCTTGTCTTCTGGGATAACTGCCCCTAAAAGTGCCAATTGTGTACTTGCAACTAAGCTCATAAGTATGATGTTCTTTTTTAAACCCATGATTTCATTTCCTTTTTAATACCCAAATAAATTGTTGTTACAAAATGATATCTATTATCAACTTAGTTCATTCTTAAGTTTTTGATAACTTTTATCATTAAAGTTGGCCAAATCGACAAATGACTTCGTTATAATTCGATATAACATTTCCAATTATGAAAGAAATATCATGAACTTTTTATGGCGATCCAACAGTCACTTTAATCTTGCAAACCTTTTTACTATGGTAAATATTACCTGTGGCTTGCTTGCTACTTATTTTATCACACAAAATCAATTTATTCCCGCTATTGTACTGGCGTGGATAGGGGGAGCGTTTGACATCTTTGATGGCAAAATCGCCCGTAAATATAAATTATCCAATGAATTCGGCGTACAGCTCGACTCTTTCGCCGATTTTTTATCGTTTGTACTGGTACCCACATTTTTGATTTTTCAAGCCGTTTATTCAACGCTGGAAGGGGTATCATTAGTAGCCGTAGCCATTGGATCTATTTATTATGTCATCAGCGGACTTCGACGCCTTATCCAGTTTAATATCGATGCAAACGTAGGAGAAGTGACCAAATATTTTACCGGAGTACCGACACCGTTAGGGGCAATATTTTTATGGTTAACTTATTTAAGCGCTCCATGGATCACATGGATGGGCGTGTTGGCTCTCATGATCTTTATTGGCGTATTGCTCAATTCGAAAGTAAAAATTCCTCATCCGTAACCGTATCGATCAACGATTCAGGAAGTGCTTTTTTAGGTTTTAGTCCCAATTTACGCATAACTTCTGCCCGTCGGATCAAATTTCCTTTTCCCGTTGAGAGCTTGTTCATCGCCCCCTCGTAGCTTTTTTGCGTTTTGGCAATCGAGTCTCCGATTTTTTCCATATCCTCCACAAACGCGACCAGTTTCTCGTACAGCGCTTCGGCAGATGCCGCGATCTCTTTTGCATTGCGCTCCTGGTATTCGCTTCTCCAGATGTGTTCGATGGTGCGAAGGGTCACAAGAAGCGTTGAGGGAGAAACAACCACGATGTTTTGTTCGTATGCTGTTTTGAAAAAAGTGTTATCCTGTTCCAACGCCAGTAAAAAAGCTCCCTCTATGGGCATAAAGAGCAATACAAAATCGAGCGTTTTTACACCGCTAAGCTGTTCATACCGCTTTTGGCTCAACCCTTTGATGTGTCCGTGGATAGAGACGAGATGCTGTTTGAGTGCATGAGCCCTACTTTCATCATCCGTTGCACGGACAAATGCCTCATAGGCCACCAAAGAAACTTTAGAATCGATAATAATATCTTTATTTTGAGGCAGATGAACAATGACATCAGGGCGGTATTTCTTACCCTCTTCCCCCTCCAATGTATTTTGAATGTCGTACTCATGCCCCTCACGCAATCCCGACTCTTCAAGGATCCGTTCCAAAACGATCTCTCCCCAGTTCCCCTGCGTTTTGTTCTCCCCTTTGAGGGCATTGGTGAGATTAATCGCATCTTCACTTAGACGCTCATTGAGAGATTTCAGACGGATAATCTCATCCTTGATACTTTGGCGCTCTTTGGCATCGTGTAAAAAACGCTCTTCGCTTTGTTTGGAAAAATTCGTAATCTGTTCTCTAAACGGTTTGAGTAAAAGGTCCAGCCCTTTGGTATGTGCTTCGTCAAATGTTTTGGATTTTTGCTCAAAAATTTGCGTTGCCAAATGTTCAAACTGCGCCTTCATCTGCATTTTAGCTTCGTCCAACAATCGGATTTTTTCTTCAAAACCACGGGCAGATTCTTCATGACGCGTATGCAACACGGCATAATCACGTTCCAATGCATTGCATTCATTACGTTTATTCTCAAGTTTAGCATCAATATCAATGCGTAAAGCATGTTCTTGATTTAGCAGTTCTTGAATCTGCATCGCTTTGGATTGCAGTAATGCAAACTCTTGGCGTGATTGATTCCAAAGCCATCCCATTGTTCCAGCGGCAACGATGCCCATAAGTGTTGTTAGTTCATATATCATGACAATGATTATAACCAATCCACACTAAGAGGTAAAAAAGATGGCATTTTGTACAATGTCCTTATGAAAATATCCCAAAATTCTTTGTGCGCCTGTCACAGCGGTGAAAAATACAAAAAATGTTGTCAGCCGTACCACAAAGGCATATTGCCATCCAATGCTCTCAAACTCATGCGTTCACGCTATTGTGCTTATGCGCTTGGGCTGTCGGATTACATTATGCGTACCACTCATAGCGAAAATCCCGATTTCACAGATGATACCCGTGCATGGAGATCAAGTATCGATGCTTTCGTCCAAAACACTGTTTTCTCCGGATTAAAAATTATGGAGTTTATCGATGGTGAAAGTCTCGCCTATGTCACGTTTGAAGCACTTTTGAACCATCAGCCTTTTACGGAAAAAAGCCGTTTTTTAAAAATCAACGGAAAATGGCTCTACGAGAGCGGAGAATTTTTATGAGATTTTTCTTTATAGTGTTCCTCTTGGCGCTCTGCACATCTGCCGAAGAGATCAACGGTTACGCAACCGTCGGAATGGTGTCCACCCATTTCAAAACCAATGACGGGGAACCGTACAATGAGGAGCACAAAGCTTTTGGGGCGGAACTCATGCTGGATCAAAAATACACCTTGGCATATTTGCATTTCGTCAATTCACGGGACAAAGTAACCGATATCGGAGCTATCGGCTATCGCTATGATGTGATTGGTCCGTTTGGAATCTACGGTGTTTTAGGATACCAAAAAGGGTACTGTCTGGAAGGATTCCAGTCCTCCGTAGAGTGCACTGAGGGAAAAGACAATAGCGGATTTGCCTTTATGCCGATGCTTTATTATAAACACGATTATTTTACCCTCGATCTCATCACTCAAGGAACCATGGTAGCCTTGAAACTCAATATAAAACTCTTTTAGCACCCTACCATTTCAATGCAATCTTCCCCTTTGGGAATCAGACACAAAAACACATACGCTTCATCACCGATCGTCTCGTAGCTGTGTGCCTCGCCAGCAGGGATAAATAAAATATCGCCTGCATGTGCTTCAAAGGTTTGATCACCTGATTTGACACGTGCAGATCCTGAAAGAACATATTGCTCATGTTCAACGGTATTGGTATGATGCGGCATAAATCCGCCTGCATCAATGGTAAAACAGCGCATCGCAAAATTAGGGGCATCTTGTAATGAGAGGAGCATCTGCATACTCACCCCTCTCCCCGCTTTTTGCGGCATTGACTCAACAGTACTGTGTTTACGGTGGATCATAATGTTCCCTTTTTTTAGCTGCATTATCTCATATTTTCCCCTTGCTTGACAACCCTATGATGGATTGTCTATAATGTCAGCTTGCTTGACAACCCTATGATGGATTGTCTATAATGTCAGCATACAGATCGTTACTATTTTGCAACTGCATATCTCACACCCAAAATCTACATACACACTAAGGCTTCTTTGATAATGAGCGATAACGTAAAAACCCCTACTCCTCGAAACAATTCTAAAAATCGTACCCATACTCCCGTAGAAGGGTTCACGATTGAAGCGCTTCGAACAAAGTCTCTTGAAGAACTGCTTGCCATTGCAAGCTCGCTCAACGTCGAAGATCCCAATGAGCTTAAACGCCAAGACTTGATCTTTGAAATCCTAAAAACCCAAGTACAGCAAGGGGGATTCATCCTCTTTACGGGTATCTTAGAGATTATGCAAGATGGTTATGGATTTTTACGCGCGATCGACCAAAGATTCAGTGATTCGATGCACGATGCTTATGTTTCCAGTACCCAAATTCGCCGTTTTGCCCTTCGTAACGGGGATATCGTAACGGGACAAGTACGCGCACCCAAAGACCAAGAGCGTTATTATGCTCTTCTCAAAGTCGAAGCGATCAACTACCTTCCTCCTGAAGAGTCCAAAAAGCGTCCTCTTTTTGAAAACCTCACCCCTCTTTATGCATTAGAGCAAATCAAACTCGAATACAATGCGACCAAACTGACGGGACGGATGATGGATCTTTTCTCTCCTATCGGAAAAGGACAACGCGGACTCATCGTAGCACCTCCCCGTTCAGGTAAAACAGAGCTTATGAAAGAGATCGCTCACGGGATTACCAACAACCATCCTGAAATCGAACTCATGGTTTTACTCGTGGATGAGCGTCCTGAAGAGGTCACCGATATGGAGCGCTCCGTTAAAGGAGAAGTCTACAGTTCAACATTTGACGAACCTGCCAAAAACCACGTCAAAGTTGCTGAAATGGTCATCGAACGTGCAAAACGCCGCGTAGAGCTTGGCAAAGATGTTGTTATCTTGCTTGATTCCATCACCCGTTTGGCTCGCGCTTACAATACCGTCACTCCTAGCAGCGGAAAAGTCCTCTCAGGGGGTGTGGATGCGAACGCTCTGCACAAACCAAAACGGTTCTTCGGTGCGGCACGTAACATCGAAAATGGCGGAAGTTTGACGATCATCGCAACCGCATTGGTCGAAACCGGCAGCAAAATGGACGAAGTTATTTTTGAAGAGTTCAAGGGTACCGGCAACTCCGAAGTCGTTCTCAGCCGCAAAATCTCTGAGCGCCGTATCTACCCTGCTATCGATATTCTCAAATCGGGAACACGTAAAGAAGAGCTTCTTATCGGTGCAGACGTTTTACAAAAAGTCTTTATTTTGCGTTCAATGCTGCATAAACAAGAAGATGAAGTGGAAGCACTGCGCTTCCTTTACAGCACAATGCACAAGAGCAAGAGCAATGCCGAGTTTCTTGACAGCATGAACGAGTCGACCAAATAAAATGCGTGTTGGGGTCTTTGACAGCGGCGTTGGAGGCTTAAGCGTCGTCAAATCGTTGCTTGAGCACAAACTCTTTGAAGAGATCATCTATTTTGGTGATACTGCTCGCGTTCCGTATGGGGTCAAAGATCAAAATACCATCATCCGCTACTCCCTCGAAGCCCTCGAATTTTTTAAAAACTTTGAAATCGATTTGCTCATTACCGCATGCAACACCGTCAGTGCCTATGCGCTGAGTGAAATGCGTCTGCACAGCGAATGCGACGTTATCGGAGTCGTCGAGCCGGGAGTATTAGCCCTCAAAAATGCGATTCCCAATAC
>PDVJ01000187.1_pt2 | contig 16841 bp, 14 predicted proteins | sample 1369811 | NCBI WGS metagenome assembly PDVJ01 (sample SAMN07795376, study PRJNA414565) | Alkali sediment metagenome, whole genome shotgun sequencing project. | reverse complement strand
CTTTGACGAATTCAAAAGCGGTTTTTGCGAATTCATGGTCTGTTTTCTGAAATGCACCAAGGTGATGAGCAAGAGCTACAACCTCAGGAGCGCATGGATTGCAATAAAGTGTTGGTCTGAGGTATTTCTCCTCTGTGACACCGCATCTCATTCCTTCAGTATACGGTGGTAATTCATAGGGTCGTTTTGGCCTGACATATCGTTCCTCAGAACCCTGCATGGTTCGGAGTTTTTTCAAATCACCAGGATTTGTAATCAGCACTTTAGTAAGGGAAAGACCGCCACCAATCAGCAATTTCAAATAGGTTTTATGTGGGATGTACTCTTTGTCTTTCATCTCTTGTAAACTTGGCATATGGTTATCTACCAGAAAGAAAAGAGGCATATAGTCTTTTCCAAATGTTTTTTTTAGCGGGAATATATACTAATTATGCATGCGAGCTCTTGTGACTGGTGGAACAGGGTTTATTGGTAGTCATCTTATTGATGAACTTTTTATACAAGGATATGACATAATAGTATTACGACGAAATACAAGCAATATCGCACTTCTTGAGGATAAAAAATTGTCTTTCGTAGTCGGTGATCTTTTAGAAAAAGAATCATTGATACAGGCATGTCAGCAGGTTGATGTGGTGTTTCACATTGCTGCACTTCCACGGGATTGGGGTTCTAAAAAAACCTTTTTTGCGATTAATTTCGATGGGACGAAAAATCTTCTTGATGCGTGTGTACAAAACAAGGTACCACGCTTTGTATTCATGAGCTCTGCAGCTGTTTATGGATTTCCAAAAACACAACAAGCCTTAACTGAGGAATATCAAAAGAATCCCACTGCGAAATATGGTGAGTCAAAATTATGTGCGGAGGAACTTCTCTGGGATTATGGGAAAAAACATAACATAACTGTATCTGCGATACGATCTCCTCTTGTGATAGGTCCGCGTGATCATTTGACCACATTGTTTCTTATTAAAGCCTTGCAACAAGGAAAATTATTTTATGTAGGAGATGGGAATCAAAAGATTTCGATCTCTCATGGACGTGATGTTGCACATTGTCTTCGGCTCGCTGGTGAATCTTGGAAAGCAAATGATCAAGCGTATAATGTGAAAAGCTTTGACAGCACACCACGACAATTGATTACAACCATTGCAGAACGACTCCAGCTCCCTGTTCCAAAAACGCATAGGTCGTATCTTTTAGCATATCTTCTTAGTGGCATCGTTGAAGGGTTTTGGTTACTACGAGGCAAGGAAAATCCTCCATTCACCCGTCATAAAGTAAAAGTAATCGGCACACCCCGTTTGATAGATGTCACAAAAGCAACCCAGGAATTGAATTATTCACCTCATTACACGTTTACGACTACCATTGATGATATCGTCTCCTGGTATCTGACGTTTACTCAAGGGTCTTTTATAGAAACACAAAAATCAACACGATAAACACCGTAACGAGGATATTGTTAATGACAAAGAGAATAAATTTTCCTTTTCCCAGTTGTTGTTCCTTTGGCAGTTGCCTCTGATTTGCCCAGAGTGCGCCCCATCCAAGCAGCCACATGCCAAAAACACCAGTAAGAAGAAGATAGATAGTCATGAGAATGATTGGTTTTTGAATAAACATGAGAGGAACACTTACAGAGAGTAGGTAGAGGAGGATGTATAGTTGGAACCTCTTGAAGCTTACTTTTTGAACACGTGCGCTGAGCGGGTCAATCCAGGCTTTGATCATGCGGGGGGTCGCATCCATCCCTGCGTAAATTGACCCGGCGATGACCCCGACCATCGCGATTGGATAAAGGTAATTACCGACAAATGGGCTGATTACTGCATAGATGCTTTGTTGTTGTGAAATAAGGTCGACACCATTAGGTACCAACTGATTTTTCCCAAGAATAACAACTCCTGCAGCAAGAAACGCGATCATAAAAATCGCAACGATTAAAAAGGAGACTACGAGATCTACTTTTAAACCATTCATGATTTCTGATTTTAACTCGACTTTTTTTTCCTGAACGCGTAAGCGCCACCAAGAGATGTATGCAGTGAAGTCTGCATATGCTCCATGCATCGTACCATAGATTGCAGCGAGTTGGAGCATGACTGGAACTGCGATAATATCCTCAGCAGTGACCCAGGATGCAACCGTGGGAATTTGAGGGGTAAATAAGTTCTTAAACATAGCGAACCAATCCGGATGAACCACGACAACTGCGATGATTGCACCAAAAGACAGGAATATGACAAATACGAGTTGGATTTTCTCAATTATTTTATACGAACTCAGTAGCCCAAATAATGCAATCGCTAAGCCAAGGCCAACACCCCAGATAACAAAATCTCCTGTCCCAGTAAACACGGTTAGTACGTTTCCAAGAATCGTCAGAAATGTTGCTATCATAAAAGGGAGCAACGCAAATCCAATGATGAGTGAAAGAATATTAATCCATCCCCGTGGTCGCACCCTAGAAAACAGAGTCATGATATGCTCCCCGGATAATAATGAATACCGTGTTGCTAAATACGCGATGAGTAATTTTGTAATCATCGCGAAAGTGATGATCCACAAGGCTGAGTATAAGGGAACTCCCCATGCGCCAATCCGCGGTGCGAGTACGATATCTCCTGCACCGATGGTCATACAGGCGATAACAGCTCCCGGACCAAAATATTTTAGATAAGAAAGATACTGACGCTTCGATTTTTGCATTTATTTTTCCTCAAAGATAATATTGTCAGGTTTTTGTAGCAAATCTGTTTTTGGCGTTGCTTGTTTCCGTTTTTTCCGCGCTTCTGAGTCATATGCTGCTTCTCCACCTGTTTCTTCAATGATTTTTTTACCTTTCTCAATTTGTTCTAAAATCCCAACGTTGACTCCTGCAACTGAGGCTGGCGCAAGCCATTTCATAAGAATTTGCGAGGGAATCCCCAAACCAAGCGGGATCGATTCCCTTACGAATGTGGTTCCCGGGATAGGGAATAACCACAGTCCAGCGGAATCTTCACCAAGTTTTGTCACTGGCATCCAGGCTGCTGCTTGCCGCTGGGGTTCCGCACCAACATCAGCAGTAATCCATTTTCCCTCAAGATAGACTTCCCCTTCACCATGTATCAAGAAGGCCCCCATGGCATCATACCATTGTTTCATGAGTGGTGCACGCTCCATAGAAGTCCCCATCCAGGTATCAAGCATCGTCAGTGAGAAAAATTTAAATCGAGCGGGGATTCCAGCTGCACGACAGAGTGCGATAAATACCGACATTTTGTGTATACAGGTTCCCGTACCGCGACGAAGGACTTCATCGACATCATCTAATGGTATTATTTCGAGGATTATTTTTCTTTTCGCGAACTCAAACGCGGCTTCAGCGAATTCGCGATCGGATTTTTGAGACGCACCAAGCTGATGTGCTAACGCAACGATTTCTGGTTTTCGGCAGTCGCAATACAGTGTTGGTCTGAGATATTTTTCTTCGGAGTTGGTACTCTTCATTTCAAGTTTGTATTCAGGAACGGAATATGTTGGAATTGGTCGTTTATAGATGACTTTTTGGTTCTTCATCTTTTTGAATGTTCCAAGATTTGTTAAAATGATTTTTATGAGAAAAAATGCACCAGCAATGTTCATTTTAATCATAAACAGCGGTGGAATCATTTCTTTTCGTTTGATTTCCCGGAGTGTCAACATATTTTTTAGTCCTTACTTAGGTCGGCAGAAAGCATCCGACGGACTTCCTCAGCACACCCACGGATTTCCGCGCCAGCTTTTCGCTTAATTTCTGGTTCAAGTACTGGACCGGGACGGTCACAGACTGGGCAATGCTCGAGCATTCGGACCTTGTCTCCGGACGTGAGGAATCCGGGATAGCTATACGCGGCGGCATCAAGAAATGCAAACTGACCCCATTCTCCGTACCCGATTGGTTTATGCTCATTATCGAGGACAAGGGGTTTGAAGTATGAATAGGGTGAATGAAGGTAATGTCCTTCCGGGCAATGTACCAGCCAGCCGTTTCCCTCAACCATACCATAGATATCAAGGCAATATTTCTGAGGTATACCAAGGACTTTTTCCACTTTTTTTCGGAAATCTACCACTGGAACACGGACGCCTTCATACGCTTTCCATCCCCCACCTGTTGCGACTCCACCGCGTTCTCCGAAATCGAAGCTTTTACCTTGTTTTTCCAGCTTTTTCATCACAAATGAAAGAATAAACGGGGCGCCGACAAGCGCAATTTTATCCTTCGTTTTTTCATGCAATTCTAACCAACGGATGATGTTGTCGATCATCTTATCAGATTGACGTTTTAAGGCATATTTTACAATAGAACTTTTAATCCCCTTCTGTTTAGTCATTGTCATCTTAATAAGATCGGTGGTGATCTCTCGATCAATCGCGACTTGGACATCCTGAATAGCGTCGAAATAAATGGTACAGACTTTTCCTGCGTACACATTGGTTTTTTTAGGGTTTGGCATCATTAAATACCCGTACATTTGTCACGAGGGATAAACGTATGTCGTCCACTTGTTCCGCTACTGTAAGCAACCGTCATTCCTGTTTGATTAAATGCGTTTATGACTTCATCATAAGTGGGATTCTTTTGGGTGATGACAATTCGGGGGAGTGTTCCTGTGAAAATATGTCCAAGCCAGATCGCAAAATCACGCCCGGTTGGGTAATCTTTAAAGAAACCATCGGGGATGAGTGGGATTTTTTCTAAATCATCAAGAGTATTAATATCAGATGGGGAGAAATTCCGTTCTTTGCAAAAATTCTGATACACCTTATTGTTAGTATATTGGTAGGTGAAGGTATATTTGATGGATTTAAGCTGCATCTCGTGTGCTTCTTTCAGCGGGATGCGGAACAAATCATCGGGTTTGTATAAGGCTTCATCCGCAGGGGTCCATGCATCCTTTGGTGGAAAATATTTTTGTAGGCGTTCATTAAATTGCTTCATATACGTTGGAAAGTCTCTTGATTCCATTATGTTCCCTCAATTCGATGTATATTGGTTGTAGGAAAGAAACATCTTCATTTCTAATAGGAATATATCTCTTGTGTTGATGTTCTTCTTACTGTAACCCCTAATATGTATTATATTTAAAGCAATACTCTTTTTTATATTTTCCTGTCGTCAATCGTCGATATCCTGTAGGACATTGTCTTAAAAATCAATATAGTCCCTTGGAACAAAATAAGAACAACCAAAGGGTATCAGCAGATGGCCAATACTTTCGAGACAAAGCCATCCTGTAGTTTCAATGAACTATAGAGAAGAATTAAATGTATTAAAGGGTATAGAACTAATCATCTATGTCAAAAACAGGAGTCGCTTCTCTTCCGCTTCATCCCGGGAAGGCGCCCCGCTGGTTGTTTAAACGCATGGTAGGGCTTTCAAGAGGCATAGCTGAAGTCATTGTGTATGAGTATGGTACTGATGAGTTGTTACGACGTCTTTCTAATCCCTTCTGGTTTCAAGCTTTTTCTTGTGTTCTTGGTTATGATTGGCATTCGTCAGGTACGACAACAGTCACCTGTGGTGCTTTAAAAGAAGCGATCAACTCTGAGGATCTTGGGATTGTATTTTGTGGTGGGAAAGGAAACGCGTCTCGAAATACTCTTGCTGAAATAGAGACATGTGGTTGTACCTATAATCTTTCAACGTCGGTTGTCGAGCGCTTACAGTATAGTAGTCGTATGGCAGCAAAGGTTGATAACACCGCGATTCAAGACGGTCATACCCTCTATCATCACGTGTTTATCTTCTCTGAAAACAAACGATGGGCGGTGATTCAACAGGGGATGAACACCGAGACAAAGTATGCGCGACGATACCATTGGCTTTCTGAAGATGTCAAGTGTTTTGTCTGTGAACCACATAACGCAATCGTTGGTGATGATCGCCAAATAAACGTATTGGATATGACAGCGAAACAAAGCACCTCAACGCAGGATGTCTCTGTTGATTTGGTAAATGATCATCCCTCTCATCTGAAGGAGGATTGGGCGAAGATCACACGGCATGATCATCAACGAACATTGGACTATTGGATGTCTCCTTGTTTGAAGAAACATTCCTATCCGCATCTTGCGATGCCGCGGACTATTAATTGGCAGAAGTTGAAAGAGATTTATGATGTGCATCCGACCAATTATGAAGAACTCCTTTCACTAAAAGGAGTTGGTCCAAATACCGTACGTGCCCTTGCGTTAATCTCCGATTTTATCTATAACGAGAAACCGTCCTGGGCGGACCCGGTCCGGTTTAGTTTCACGGTTGGCGGAAAAGATGGTGTACCTTACCCTGTTGATCGAAAAGCGATGGATGAATCAACAGAAATCATCAGAATGGGGGTTGAAGAAGCGAAAATCGGTGAAAAAGAAAAAATCCTGGCGTTACGACGATTAAAAGACTTTCTCCCTCGAGACTAATTTTAGGATGGACGTTACATATAAACACTTCAAATCTTTGGAATATACCTTTTATTAAACCATTTTTCTCATATAAATGATAATATTTATCTACTAGTTCATCATATAATTATATGGGGGTCTGAACTTTACTCATAAAAAATTTTAACTATAATTTCCTTTCCTCCCTTGTTTAATTTTTTAACAAATCAGACCCCCTTCTTCTCCCGATCGGCGACCCACTCTTTACTTCTCTTAAAAATTATCAAACTTCATTTTAATATTTATTCGCACACAAAATATTTGTTAAAAAAAATGTCAATGCTTCTGTAATAAAGGTATGTTTATTAGTGCAGAGAGAAGAGATTTTAACTCCGAGTTCAAATCACTTTTTTTTAATTTCTCATATCTTTTCATTTGGTTGTTTACTCATTTTTCAAAGGTTATATTTTTTTTATTTGATTTATAATCAAGGTCTGGGAATTTAGGTTTAAATTTTGATCTTATCTCTTCGTCGTATTTTTTCTCTCCGCCTTTTACCTCAAGTATCTTTCTTCCTGCTTCTACCTGATTGACTACGTTAACATTAAGTGAGTTTAATGTGCCTGGACCAAGTCTAGCGAGAAGGCTCATAATAAGACCAACACCATATGGTACTGATTCTGTGAAAAACATTGTACCAGGAACTGCTTCAAACCACGTACCTAATGAGTCCTCTCCTAATTTTGTAATAGGAATGCCCATTCCTGCTTGGCGTTCAGGTATGACCTACTACCCATTTACCATCAATATACACCTCAATGTCTGCCTCTATTGAAAAAAAACCAAGTGCATCATACCATTTTTTCATCATCGTATCATAGAGATCATACATTGGTTGACTCTCAATTGCTGCAAACATTTTATATCTAGCTTTTAATCCAGCACATCTACATAACGCTGCAAAAACGCTGTTCATATGTATACATGTACCTGTTCCTCGCTGGAGTGTTAAATCAACATCATTCAATTTAAGTATTTCCAGTTCTAAATTCCTTTTACACCATTCAAAAGCTGCTTCTGCAAAGTCATAATCAGTTTTCTTAAAAACACCAAGTTGATGAGCTAGTGCTATTATGTTTTTATCATGTGAATTGCACCATAATGTCGGGCGTTTATATTTTTCATTTTTATCAAAATATTGCATTCCTTCTTCATATTCAGGTAACTTGTATCGTCTCACAGGTCGAACGTATTTTAGTCCAGTGGAAGGTTTTCTACTCAATTTTTTAACATCGCTCATGTTTGTTAAAAAAACCTTTGAAAAAGCTAAGGTCTTATTGGGAAAATATTCTCGGTCTTTCATCTCTAATAGACTTGTCATGTTAATCACTAACCTAACAATAAATGATACTTTTAAATAAACTCTCTATGCATAGTCGAATAGGATATATTATATATCATTTTTCCTGAATTTCTGATATTTTCTAAGAAATTAATCTTTTACTTTAGTGTAAGAGAACTTTATTGAAAATTTTATGATTTTTCAGGAAGTGCAATGAGATAACCACTAAAACCGATCATCCAAATGACAATAGGATAAACCATTAAGCGTTCCATTCCACCTGGTCCTAACCAAAAATACTGTTCAACGAGGTAGAGAACCGATGCTGATAAGGTTATTAATCCTAGTATTACATTGATAAGTGAGAATGGTCGTTTTATCAATTTATAGGAATAGATGGCTGATAGTCCGCCGAAGAAGAAGGCAAATACTGCAGCGATAAAATGCGTCAATCCGCTGTTGTGGTTGAAGATACCAATGCCCATAAACCCCAGAGCCGTTAATGTTAGTAGAATTGTGAATATCTTAATGTTGAAAGCACGCTGCAGAAAATATGTTCCAATGATTACAAGCAACCCTAGAAGAAAAACAGACACATTAAAAACCATTGCAGATATTAGATATGGTCCGATTCCTAAATAACTTACTGTACTCTTTGATATGCTGTATCCGGGATACAATGCTTCTGCAACCATCACCCCTAGAATAAACTGAGCCGCTGCAACGATAAGGAGGACACCTCCTACCTTATGATTTGAGTATTCCATGGTATTTGTTAATTTATTCAAACTAATAAAGATTCGCGCAAAAACATGAGTCTTAGCACTGTGGCAATGCTCCTGTTTTGTATTTTTATCTTTTCCAAACATTTAAATAAATCAGGGAGATATTAAATCATATCCTGTTTTGTCAAGGGAGGACCTAACAAATATGAAAAAACAACTCATAAGCATCATGATCATCTGTGTGTTTCTGGGAGTATCTCTGAATGGAATTATCACAAATGCGACCATTGCAGAATTCGATTCCAGTAAACAAGACAATCAGCAGATCACATCTGATTTTCTCTTTGATACATATATACAAATGCTCATGCGCATCGGGCATAAACCATCCATTGCGACTTGTATCATTTATGATGATGACATTGTCTGGTCAAATGCATATGGATACTACGATATCGAAAATAAAAAAGAAGCAACAACACAGACGTTATATCTTCAAGCATCGGTCTCAAAAACTGTGACAGCCACCGCATTGATGCAGCTGTACGAACAGGGGCTCTTTAACCTTGATGATGATGTCAACGAGTACCTCCCCTTTGATCTGAGGAACCCTAATCATCCTGACATCCCCATAACAATAAAAATGATATTATCACACCGATCAAGTCTTGCCGATGATAACCTTTACTGGATTGCTCTTTCATATTTACCTGGAGATCCGGATGTGGTAGGATTTCCGTATCCTTGGTTGGAAGAATATTTAACACCAGGGGGTAGCGCCTACAGCTCTTCCACATGGTCTATGGCGAAGCCAGGTGAAGAATACTATTATGCGAATATCGGGTTCTCAATTATCGCGTATCTTGTGGAAATACTGTCACATCAGGACTTCAACGACTACTGCAGGGAACACATATTCCTACCGTTACAGATGAACACATCTGGTTTTCGCTTACGAGATCATGACATCGATACGATTGCGGTTCCCTATGAATTCAAAAACAATGGGTATTTCAGACACCCGCACTATGGAATCCATGTGCTATATCCTGCGATTACCCTACGAACATCGATTGAAGACTACTCCCATTTCATCATTGCGCATATGAATGGTGGAGTATGGAAAGGGATACGAATCCTAAATGAATCCACAGTTGAGCTTATGCATACAGCGCATTTCTCACCTGACGACGAAAACAACTACGGATTAGGATGGCAGGTTACAAATAAACCTTCTGAGAAATCCTATGGGCATGGCGGTGGGTATGTTGGTGTCCTTTGTCATGTCACGGTTCTTCCAGATGAAGACATAGCAATCATCTTCTTTTCAAATGAACTTGACTCTGAATTGCATGCGACACGAGCCCAGTGGATAGCAGTCGGTGCCATGATCAATGCTCTTTTCTTTAAAGCAAAAAGAATAACATCCTAAAGAAATCCATAATACAGAAAATAAAAGAAAAAAATGAACGGGAGCTAAGATTATTTTATTCCTTAATTCGCACAAAAACATTTGTATCTAAGGATATGTTTTATATTACAAACTATACCATTTATAAAATTTTATGCCGAGAAAAGATACATAATTCCTAATTAGTTTCGGGAATTTTGAATGGAGATCTTCAATAATATCATATAATTGATTGTTATCTCTTAAGTTTATCTCTATTTCCAAATCAGCATATCCAATGGTATAGTCTACACAGTATAGGAGAGGATTTTGTTCTAAATATTTCACAATCTGATGTAATTTCGTATATTCACTTAAATAAAAATCCACTTTCCACGTTTGATAACCAAGTGTATTCATATCAAGTTCAACGGAAAAACCAAGAATGACTTTTTCCTTTACTAATCTGTTAATTCTTGCATTGATTGTTGTCACATTGGAATTGAGTTTTTTTGCCATCTCGACTGTAGGAATTCTACTATCAACGACTAATAATTTTAATATTTTTAAATCAAGAGTATCAATCTTTACTTTCCCTAAATTCTTTTGTAAAGGCGTTCTGTGAATTTTTTGAATTCCTTCTAGTAAAAATCCATGCCCATAAATTGATTCACCCATATATGCTGAAAAGACTTGCTGCGCGAAATAATCACCATATTTTTCAAGGGTTTTTCTCCAGAGTGGATAAACATCAGAAATATTTTCCACCATCATTAAAACGCCTAAATCGTACGCTCCCTCAGTTGAAAATAAATTATTGACATGCTCGTCATTCATGAAGTGATCAATTATTTCTTTTTTAATGCCAGGTGTGACGTATTGAAACTTAAAATAAAATCTTATAAAATTGTATCCTAAATGAAGGATATCATAATAGGCAAAAAAACGTTTAATGATTCCCTTCTCTTGTAATTTTTTAACTCTATTGGCCACTACATCTTTTGAAAGACCAACCTTTCTACCGATGTTTCGAAACGATTGCCTGCTGTTCACATCAAGCTCGTATAATATTCTCCTATCTTTCAAATCAATTTTTTCCATTTCCTCGACAAACAGATATTTTATTCAACCTATATTACTATTTTGTCGACTTTTTTAATGAGCCATTTGATGTCATTCAGTCAATATTCGGTATATTGGTGATAAAAAAATGAAAGCATGTGTGGAATGTGGGAAGACCCTGGGAATCATGGAAGGTTACCGTCATCCAACAATGGGTAAGAATAATCTCGTATGCAGTCATTGTTTTGATACCGTTTTTGAAAGCGTTGAGAAATATAGGGAATTTATTACTCCGTATGTTGATTTTTTCAATAAAAAATCATCAATTACAAACAGTATCGAACACATGCGTAGCAGAGTGAGCAATCTATGGTCTCATAAGACCAATCAAATATTCTAATAAAAATTTAACACAAAAAGTTACCTCCACACAACTCATCACCAAAACTTTTTTTAACCTTCTAAGAAGATTTTAATAATATAAACGGAGTTCAAATCTTCATGGAAGTAACAATCAACAATTCAACACTCATCCTCGCCCAAGGAGATATTACCAAGGAATCGACAGATGCTATTGTTAATGCCGCTAACCAACATCTTGCCGGAGGTGGTGGTGTTGATGGTGCTATCCATCGTGCAGGTGGACCACTCATCATGCAAGAATGCAAAAAAATCGGTGGATGCCCTACAGGAAAGGCGGTTATCACCACTGCTGGGAACCTCAAAGCAAAATATGTTATCCACACTGTTGGACCTAGGTATCAGGGAGGCAATAACGGGGAGGCAACGCTCCTGAAAAGTGCCCATCTTGAAAGTCTCAAGCTTGCTTCAGCTAGAAAGATAAAAAGCATCGCCTTCCCGGCCATTAGCACCGGCATCTACGGTTATCCCATCTATGATGCAGCAGCTATTGCCTTGAAAACAACCATCGATTATCTTAAGGATTACAACGATATCGATCTTGTACGCTTTGTTCTCTATGATACTACAACATACGATATCTTCACGGAGGAACTAAAAAAACTTCTCTAAATCAGAAGAGACAACTAAGTTACTTTGGTGAAAGCATTTCTCGATTACTATGCTGATAGAATTGCAAACTTTTCTGTACTCCTTTGCCGATCCAACAATACAGACACAGCCGCTCCTTCGGCAACCCAATTGCTTGTATCATATCCTCTAAATGCTGATATTGTAACGAGGACACCCTTAGGTCTTTCGCGATCCATTCCACCATCTTTTTATATTTTTCAGATTCCGGATTCAAATACTCAGACACATCTTCAATATCGTTTCCTTCCAGTGCGCGGATTGCTTTTCTCGCGACTAACTCTTGGATAGTTCTCGTTGATAAATTATACACACATGGGAACATCAGTGGGGGGCATGCTGGTCGGACATGGATTTCTTTTGCACCAGCTTGTCGTAATTTCGTAACTGTATAATTCTTCAGCTGTGTCCCACGTACGATAGAATCTTCACATAATACAACCCTATTTCCACTGGCAATCGCATCATTTGCAATTAATTTCATCAACGCAATACGATCTCGTAATTCCTGGGATAGTGGTGTATAACTACGGCCATATCCTGGGGTATACTTGATTAGCACCCTCCGATATGGAATTCCTGATTCGATGGCATAGCCGATTGCATGGGCGACTCCTGAATCTGGGATTCCTGATACCAAATCTGCTTTCACGTGATCTCGCTTGGCTAAAAACTTCCCACAGTTCTCCCGTACCTGTTCAACGTTAATTCCTTCATATGATGATGCAGGAAACCCCGTATAGATCCATAAAAATGCGCAAATCTTACTCTGATGGCGGCTTTTCTTTTTTTCTTCAATACCTTTGTTACTGATAAAGACGATTTCTCCTGGGGTAACATATTTTTCAATACTGAATCCCAGATTTGGGAACGCACAGGTTTCACTGGCGACCGCGATTTCTCCTTCTTTCTGTCCGATAGCTAGCGGGGTGACGCCATTGCGATCCCGTGCGCAATAGATTCCTTTCTTTGTCAAGAGTAATAAGGAAATTGATCCGATGATCTTGTCGTACATTCTTTCGATACCATAGATGATGCTGTTTCCTTGATTGATCAGATGAGCGACAAGCTCGGTTGTATTGATATCACCATGATCGATGTCGCTGAAGGATACACCTTTTTTAATGAGTTCATGTGCAAGAGTTTCTTTATTAGCGACGAGACCTGTACAACATATTGCAAATGCACCGAATTTACTTTCAAACGTTAATGGTTGAGGATCTTTATCTGAAATTACTCCTATCCCCAAATGACTTTTGATTTTGTCAGATCCCTCATAAAACTTCGATTTAAATTGTGAATTTTTTATGTCATGTATTTTCTTGATCGGGGTCCCATTTTTTTCGATAAAAGCGATCCCACCATATTCTGTTCCCAAATGAGTATGGTAATCGGTTCCATAATACAGACTTGAAATACAATTGTTATTGCTTACGATACCAAATAAACCACTCATAGTCCCCCATTGTGTAGTTGAAGAAACAGTGAATTGTATTTGAGAATATCTAATTTACCATTCAACTTTTGAAAATATTACTCGTAAGGATGTTGAAAGGAAAAAGTTGTATGAGCGGTGTACCAGATAGTGTACCAAATTGATGAAAAGATGTAGGGAAAACCAAACTGGTACCGAAACTGGTACATTCATGGAGGTTACCACATTGAGGGGTCATATAGCATTTGTCCGTGTATCCATTTAGACAAGCATAAGATATTTCAATATGACATTTTGTTCGATATATGATCGATTAGTGTAATTCCACCACAATAACTCTTCAGACTGATCAAAGCAAGGTAAAACACCGGATTTTATATAGAGCTATTAAAATTATTTATATAGGATTATGGTATTAATATCTTAGGAGTTATTAATGAAGCGGGGGTTCTCAATTAAATTTCTGATTCACTATTGTCTCATCCTCTTCATCACCTGTAGTCTTGTATTCCAGGGAGTATTAGGAACCTCCATAGTTGCTTCCAATCAGAAAATTGTATCAAAGATTTCCAATAAAATCGAAATCCCTCCTAGTTCTGATTATTTCATATGCTTTGATTCACAAGATCAAACGTTGATTGCACAAGATATTGAGTCAGCTACGAGTGGATTATCAGAGCAAATTATTGCAGCGATCGCAAAGTCACCAGAGTGGATTCGACCGAGACTTGCAAGTCAATTCCATAATCTGAATGATTCCGGAAGCTATGCCGACGTCTTGTTAAATGCGAGTAAACAAATTGCTGATGAAATTGCGTTTTCCATCGCTTGTTGCCCCAGCGGGAGGGTGCCTTCTGCTGCTCTATTGAAAGAGAACGCTGAGTCGTTATATGAACATGATCAATGGATTCACTACGCTGATATCGTAGAGTATGATGATGGGTCAGGAAATTACTATTCAACTATCCGATATCGTGTTCTTGAAAACAAAACAGAGAAACAATTTGAGATTCCCCCAAATATCTACTATTGGTATGTCGTCCATCCGAAGATAACAGTCGAAGATACCGACGCTACCTATGGGCCATTATGGAGGAACTATCTCTTTGACCATAACGATCTTGGGTATCCACTGCTGAAAGAAAAATTATCAACAATACAATACCTCTGGGATTGCACCTCGTATTCTCAGCCAGGAAATCGACTCTGGACCGATTGCATCACCCAGCATCCGACAGCCATTGAGGCAATCAGCTATTGGGTTGGAAAAACCGTTCCATACCCCGCGACGGGGGACAGACCAGGGCAATCCTGCGTCATCGCCCATGAGCACAACGGCTGGTGCGGAGAGCTCCAAAGAATTGCGATTGCTGCGCAACGAGCGACCCTCATCCCCTCAGTGAGTGCGTCGAATGTTGGTGAAGATCATGTCTGGCGGGAGTTCTATGAACGAGGTTGGCATGAAAACGATAACTGGTGGAGCGACACCGGCGGCGCAGTGGACCAACCTGATGTCTACGCGTACGGCTGGGGAAAAAACATGTCCGCGATTTACCAGTGGCGTGGCGACGGCACCATCCGACAGGATACCGCATACTACATACACCCAGAAGATCGCATCACCGTTAGTTTTGAAGTCAAGGATCTCTATTCACAACCAGTTGACGGCGCACGAATTGTCGTCTTAGTCAAAGGCCTAAAGGATATCACCTATTACACAAACCTTATCTGGGAAAACATCCAACAAATCTGGGATAAACTCCCAGAGATCGTGAAGGGGACGCTTCTGACGTTTCTTTTTGAACAAGTAAAAGAGCGATTTAATCAACTCCCTGATACCATCAACGGAGTCACCATCACAACCTGGGATTATACCGACTCAACCGGACGATGCGGTTTTGAGTTGGGGAAAAACCTAGAATATGTTTTCCTTATCCAAGAAGGAAACCTCAAGAAACCTTGGCAGCTCGCACAACATAATACCATACGATTGCTCAATTCACATACAGATAAAGAATTCACAATATTCTTACCTGATGCCTCCGAGAAACCCCTGCGCAGAACCTCAAAAGAGATACCTTCAGGGGATTATCAGTTTGATCTTTCGTTTACCAGCAGTGCCTATCAACCAGTACAGCATTTTATCAACGATGGCATCGGAAGACAAGAGACCATCGGAAGTTTCGAGACCTTTTTTGTTGACAAAGACAATTTTCAGCGATACAAAAACGGAGATAAGTTTACCTGTTACCAGCTCATTGATGGCGTCTCAGGGACCTTTTCGTTTCCCGTCCCAAAACAAGACTGGTATTTGATCTTTAGAAACCCGAATCGTCAAACACATGTTGTCGTTGATTTTTCGTTTGACGTTGCGGTTCCGACCACCACCGAGCACGTTACGATCGTCACCCCTGATACCACGATTTTTGAAACACCTATCTTCAACATAGGTGATACTTTTTTACTTTCGGGATTGGCAACTACTGATCATGTCACGCTGACGATTGATAAACATCCCACAGCAGATCTTGTAGTTGTGAACGGAATATGGTCCTATACGTGGGATACCTCAGAAAAACTCCCTGGACTTCATCACATCACCGTTACCACCCCTGATAGCACCTCAGATGAAACATCCATTCAGCTAATAGACGTCCTTCCTCCATCCCTCTCTATTGAAACACCCGTTGATGACGCAATCCTACAACATGGGATACTTACTATTTCAGGGCACAGCACAGATAACCTCGCTGTCGACTATGTAGAAATTACCCTTGATGACCAAACCAAACAAGCAACGGGAACCACTACTTGGAGTCTTTCCTGGGATATCACCGCTCTACCTCTTGGTGATCATGTTCTGTCAGTGAAAGCAGTAGACACTCGGGGACTAATTTCGATTCAAACCCGCTCCTTTGCTCTTAATCAAAGTGATCAATGTTGGGGTCCACAGATTCAGACGATCTCGCATGTCCCCACAAACCCCACCAATACCAGTAACGTAATTATCTATGCAGACGTGACTACAACAGGACCATATGCTATTAACAACGTTATTCTTTATTGTAATAACGGAACCAATACCTGGTCCTATGAGATGTATCGGTATGGTCAATATCCAATTCAAAATCGCCATGAAGAAGATCCCCTCAGAAATCAATCCAACAACCCTATTTTTGGGATTGAACTTGGTCAATTCCCCACGGGACAGATCATCACCTACTGGATAGTTGCAGTTGACACCGCATACAATACAAGACAATCAGACGTCCACTCAATTATTATAATATAACTTCCGAGGTGGGAACAAAAAACTTTTAAAAGAGGATGTGACATCCCAGATACTAATACCAATTGTGGGGAATGAATAATGAGTCCGATAGATGAACCAAGGAAACGAGTAAGCAATCCATCTCAAAAACTACAAAA
>PDVJ01000253.1_pt1 | contig 16871 bp, 18 predicted proteins | sample 1369811 | NCBI WGS metagenome assembly PDVJ01 (sample SAMN07795376, study PRJNA414565) | Alkali sediment metagenome, whole genome shotgun sequencing project. | reverse complement strand
CGCTTCGCCCTGAATCTCCACAAACGAAAGGGGCCACGCACCCACGTGGCCCCTTGAAGCAACGAGCTGAATCGCGATCCCTCGGGTTATTCCTTCATCAGCTCTTTGACCTTCGCGGTGAAGGCCGGAAGAGCCTGCTTCCAGTCGCCGACGATCCCGAATCGCGCCTCTCGGAAGATGTTGGACTCGGGGTCTTTGTTGATGGCGACGATGGTCTTCGATCCGGAGCAGCCCGCCATGTGCTGGCTGGAGCCGGAGAGCGCTATGGCGATGTAGAGTTCCGGAGCCACGATCTTGCCGGTCAAGCCGATCTGGATGCTGGCCGGCACCCAGTTATTGTCCACTGCCGGTCTGGTGGCACCGATGGCGCCCTTGAACAGCTTCGCCAACTCGTCCAGTTGCTTGAAGCCCTCTACGCCTCCGATCCCTCTGCCACCCGCGATGACGGCCGGAGCATCCTCGAGCTTCACACCGGCGACCTCTTCCTTGACCTTCTTCACGAACTTGGTTCTGATCTTGGCCGGGTCTACGCCGGACGCCACGTCAACCACTTCGCCTGTCTTGGCGGCATCGCGCGGCAGGGCGGTCATGGCCTTGGTGCGGACGGTGGCCATCTGCGGCAGGGCTTCCGCGGTGAAAATGGCCTTGGCATTGCCACCGTAGACCGGCCTGGTCTGGACGAGCAGTTTGTTGGCGTCGATATCCAAGTCAACGCAGTCCATGGAGATGGCCGTGTTGAGCCGGAAGGCCAACCTTGGCGCCAGATCGCGGCCCATGGTGCTCTGCCCAAAGAGAACGACCCTGGGGTTCGCCTGCTTGATCACGCTCTCAACAGCCGTGACGTAGGCATCGCTCTGGTAATCCTTCAAGTTGGCGTCATCGACCACGAAGACCTTGTCAGCGCCGAAAGCGATAGCCTCGGCGGCCAGGCCCTTGATTCCGCTGCCCAGCAGGGCGGCACAAAGCGGCTCACCCAGCTTGGTGGCCAGCTTCTTGCCGGCTCCGAGCATTTCCGCGGTGATGGCGGCCAGTTTTCCCTCGTTGATATCTCCAACAACTAGTACGCCTTTGTTGTCTGCCATTCGTTCCTCCTTAAGTAGTTATCCTCTCTGAACCAGTTTCCTGGGTTGGTGTCTGCAGTCCCTTAGCCTCTATAGGTTCTTCTGTGTCAGCAGAGAGAAGCTGGTCAAGGATTCCTTCGGCCTCTATCGAGCCAGGCACTCCACTGGCCTTCATCTTGGCGATTAGCTCATCGATAGGCATTCCGCACGGCATTTCTGAAAGTCTCCTGCCCTAGACGCTCTCCGCTGTCTGCCGACTTCTCTTCCTACAGAACCTTGGCTTCTCTCAGGCGGACGGCCAGCTTGGCAGCAGCATCGGCCACATTCTCGCCCTCGACGATTTCGCACTTGCCCTCTTTGACCGGCTGGAAGAGCTTGACCAGCTTGGTGCGTCTGCCCTTGGCGCCGATCTTGGCGGGATCCAGGCCGACGTCGGCCGGCTTCCAGATAATGGGCTGGATCTTGGCGGCCTTCATGATGCCCTTGAGCGGTGCGTAGCGAGGCTCACCCAGTTCGTTGGTGACCGTGATGAGACACGGCAGTGGAGCCTCGACGACTTCGAAGCCGTCGGCGACCACTCTCTCTACCTCCACCTTGCTATCATGCACCGTGACCTTCTTGGCCAGAGTGATGCAGGGCAATCCCAGCAACTCGGCTATGCCCAGGCCAACCTGACCGGCATCCCAGTCGGCGGCCTGTCGTCCGCAGAAGATGATGTCGAACTTGCCGATCTTCTTGATGGCCTCGGCCAGGGCGAAAGCCGTAGAGAAGCTGTCGCCATCTTCGTAGGCCGGGTCTTCCAGGAGAACCAGTTGGTCAGCGCCCATGGCCAGGGGCTTCTTGACGACGTCTCTTACCAGGTTGTTGCCCAGGCTGAGGATGGTCACCTTGCTGCCCGCTTTGGCATCCTTGACCTTGAGGGCTGCTTCCACAGCGGTCTCGTCGAAGGTGCTGACTACGGGGGCGACTCCTGGTGGGGGGACAACCTTGTTGCTGGCGGCGTCAACTTTGAAACTGGCTGGGGGTGCTTCCGGGTCGGGAACTTGCTTTACACAGACAATCAACTCCATAAACGACGTCCTCCTTTAGGTGGTCGATACAAATAGAGATTTGTGCACCACAAACCAACCTAAAATTTAGCATTCGGCGCTGTTCACTGTCAAACTTGCAGCGTGGTGGCCGGATTTGGCTGCACAGCTTGGCGATTGACTTGACGAAGCTACTGATAGTTGATGTTCAACCCGGTGGATGCTGCTATCAACTGCTTGTCCGCTGTCCACAAAGGCGCACCTGACAGGAGCGCTGAAGCCAGCAGGTGCACGTCGACGAGACCAAGACCAACACCCATCAGGCGGTGGCTATTGATCAGATGGAGTACTTCCTCGTGCCGTGCCATGCTTGCCATGGGCAGTGCCTGCAGCAGGGAGAGCACCTCGGTCCTGTTCCGGATGTTCCCGCAGGCAAGTTCCCCGACGATGAAGGGATGGCAGGCGACCTCTCCTTGCTCCAGCAGTTGTTTCAGATGGGCGTCGCCTGTCTGCAGGTGAGATATCCAGATGGAAGTGTCAACCAAGACCACAGTCTACTTGCTCGCTGTCCTTCTTCTGGGGACGGGCTGCAGGTTCTTCTCAGTGCCTCCGAGATCGGCTAGCCTCTGCCTGCTCTCGCGGGCAATCAGTGCCTCCAAGCCCAGCCTGACCAAAGATGTCTTCTCCTTTATGCCAGTGAGTTCAGAGGCTCTTCTGAGAATCTCATCGTCTATGTTTAGCGTTGTTCTCATATGCATCAGTATGCATCGGCGATGCATATATGTCAAGAGGTGGGTGATACATATTCGGGGGGACGCGCTCTGTTGCGTCCGCGTGGTTGTCGTGTCCCCGTTGTCGCGTTTCGTTTCGGCCACGACGAAGCGTGGCCCTCCGATCGCTTTGTCTCAACTTCCCAGGACAGCCTGTACCCGTCCCACCTTTCCATCCTCCAGCATCACTTTGATGCCGTGTGGGTGCGTGGGACTCTTGGTCAAAATGCGCGCGACAACACCGGCCGACAGTGCTCCAGTGCGTTGATTCTGCTTCTCGACAATTTGCACCCGCAAACCGGGGTGGATTTCACTACGTTGGGGTGGAGTCATAAGGCTATTCAGTCTCCATCATACCACCGAGAATGGACCTATTCAGGTTCCATCATACCACCGAGAATGGAGATCGAGCGCGGATAGTGTGAGTTCAAGGCATATCAAATCGGAGGGCCACGCTTCGTCGTGGCCGCGTTGTCGCACCCGGTAATGCCTATGCCAATACGTTCAATTCCCCTTGAAAAGGCCACTCGTCAGGCGTCCGGCACAGACCGGCGCGAACCGGGTTGTGCCGGACGTAGTCCCATTTACCAGAGTATTGCTCGCCGGTTCGCATTTGCGTGTCCCAACAGGACCTCTGCCAGACAGGCTGTTCCTCGTTTCGAGGCCAGCGCCTCGATGCGGCGGATTTCCAGAACTGGACCCATCGCGTCAGCGATGGGCACCCCAAGGTGCTGGGTGAACAGAAAAGGTGGATGTGATCGGGCATAATGACATAACGTCCCACCAGCCAATGGCCGTCGTGAATCCAAACGTCCCTCAGGAGATCATGGATGTCAGGGCTAGCCAGTATTGGCCTCTTCTTGTTGGAGCAGACGGTGAGGAAGACGATCATGGCCCCGTTGGCCGGTTCGCGCACGGGCAAATGAATTGGTGTGCTGCGTTGGATGTGTTTGTCCATAATTTCGGAGGGACATGCTCTGTCATGTCCGCGTTGTTTGTCATGTCCACCCTGTTGCGTCCGTTTCATAACGTCCATTCGTCACGTCCCGTTGTGTTTTGGCCACGACGAAGCGTGGCCCTCCGATTCACCCCAAACCCGTGATGTGCCAGCATCGCGTCTATTCGTGTTGATGCCGGTCCTGGGCTTTGGCTTGATGCTGTGGCTGATGTCCCCTCCCTTGTCGGGGTCTCCTCAACTGTGCTATCGCAATGACTCTGCGCATCCTACGATAGAGTCCGTGAGGATGTCAACCAACGCGACGTCCCCGCCATCATCCATCCGCTGGTTGAGTTTCGTCATGTCCCGTTTTGGCTCCGACACGACGTCGGAGGGACGCGCTCCGTCGCGTCCGCATTGTTCCGTCGTTCATTTCGTTTCGGCCACGAGGGAGCGTGGCCCTCCGAATGCACCCTCGGTGAGTGGCAAGGTGTAGCCGATTGTGCCCGATGGCCGAACCCTGTTGATTCGAACCCTGTTGATTGAACACCAAACGCGGGGTGTGCCATAATAGGAAGCTATCCGGAGGGCTGGGCTATGTTGTGTAGAGGAATCAGAGGAGCGACCGTAGCGGCGGCCAACACGAAAGAGGAGATTCTGTCCGCCACTCAGGATCTGCTGCGCAAGATGCTCGCGGCGAACTACGTGGACAAGCAGTCCGTGGCCTGCATGTTCTTCACCACCACCCCCGATCTCAACGCCGAGTTCCCGGCGCTGGGCGCCCGCCAGATGGGCTGGACGGACACGGCTCTGATGTGCAACCAGGAGATCGCCGTGCCGGGGAGCCTGGAGAAATGCATCCGGATTCTGGTGTTGTTCAATACGGAGAAGAGGGCCGAAGACATCAGGCACATGTACATCAATGGCGCTGAAGTGCTGAGGAACGCGCCGCAGGACCGGGGGAAACAGACATGATCGTGGTAATGAAGACGGGCTCCCAGGATAAAGAGATCGCCGTCGTCATGGATCGCCTGCAAAGCCTGGGGCTGCAGGGGCACCTGTCCAAGGGCGTGGAGCGGACAGTCATCGGCGTGGTCGGCGTTACGTCGGCCATGCCTGACCTGCGCGAAAGGCTGGAACTCGTCCCCGGTGTTTCAGAGGTGGTGCCCATCACCAAACCGTTCAAACTGTCCAGCCGGGAGTTTGAGCCCGAAGACACGGTGATAGACGTTGGCGGCGTGAAGATCGGCGGCAAGGAACTGGTGGTCATGGCCGGGCCATGTGCCGCGGAGACGCCAGAGCAAGTGATGAGCACGGCGCGGGCGGTCAAGGCCGCCGGCGCCAGGATACTGCGGGGCGGTGCTTTCAAGCCCAGCACTTCCCCCTATTCGTTCCGTGGTCTGGGCGAAGAGGGGCTCAAGCTGCTGGCTGAGGCCAAAGAAGAGACTGGGCTGCCGCTGATTACCGAGGTGCTGACGCCGCAAGATGTGGAAATGGTGGTCAAGTACGCCGACATCCTGCAGGTTGGCGCGCGCAACATGCAGAATTTCGTTCTTCTCGATGAGGTGGGGCGGGCCAACATGCCGGTGATGCTCAAGAGGGGTTTGTCGGCCACCATCCAGGAATGGCTGCTGGCAGCGGAATACATACTGGCGCAGGGGAACCGCCAACTGATACTCTGTGAGAGAGGCATCAGGACCTTCGAGACGTACACCCGCAACACCATGGATGTCAGTGCCATTCCCATTGTGCACAAGGAAACCCACCTTCCCATCATCGCCGACCCCAGCCATGGCACCGGGAAGTGGGACCTGGTGCTGCCGATGGCGCTGGCCTCTGTAGCGGCCGGGGCGGATGGACTGATGATCGAGGTCCATCCCACTCCGGACACGGCGCTCAAGGACGGTGCTCAGTCCCTTACCTTTGAGCACTTCGGGGAGCTGATGAAACGCGTGATTCCGGTGGCCGAGGCCGTGGGGCGAACCGTGGCCAAAAGCAGGTAGAAAAGCGCATGAAGGTCGAGGAGGAGCTCAAGGAGTACACGCCCCAGCGTGACACTGTGCTCACCATCGGCGTCTTCGACGGAGTCCACATAGGCCATCGGCGCCTCATGGACTATCTCAAGAGGCAGGCACTGGCCGAGGATCGCCTCCCCGGCGTGGTTACCTTCCGCAGCCATCCGCAGCACATCATGTCGCCGAAGACTCCGTTGTACCGGCTGGTGACTCTGGATGAGAGAATCAGGCTGATCAAGGAGATGGGCATTGAATTGGTGGTGCCTCTTTCCTTCAATCTGGAACTGGCCCGGGTGCCGGCTCGCGATTTTATCGGTCTGTTGCAGAAACACCTCAGGATGCGAGGGTTGATTGTTGGTCCCGATTTCGCGCTGGGGAAGGGGAGGGAGGGGGACGCTATTGCCTTACGCAAGATGGGCAAGGAGATGGACTTCTGGGTGGAGGTGTTTGCACCCCAGATGATAGATGGCGAGGTGGTAAGCAGCACGGTCATTCGTCAGGCCCTTTTAGGCGGTGATGTGAAGAAAGTCACGCGCTTGCTGGGGAGACCGTTCGTGTTGCATGGCCGGATTGTGCATGGCGAGGAGCGGGGCAAAGAGCTGGGTTTCCCGACGGCCAACCTGACGTTTTCCAGAGGCCAGGCCCTGCCCGAAGATGGCGTTTACGTCACGAAGGCTTACCTGGGAGGGCAGCCGCATCCTTCGGTGACCAATATCGGCAAGCGGCCGACTTTCGGAGAAAACAGGCGGACGGTGGAAGTCTATCTCATTGGTTTTAGCGGCGAGATCTACGGCGAGGACCTCAGGATCGAGCTGGTGGATCGTCTGCGGGATGAGAAGCGCTTCGCGTCTCCTGAAGAACTGAAGGCCCAGATCGGCCAGGATGTGGAAAGGGCAACGTCGATGTTGAAGCAGGTGGCACAGTGACGGCGAAGTGGCCGGCCTCGCTGCTCAAGCGGGGTGTGGCGGAGGTCATCATTGAGCAGGAGATGGTGAAACTCCTGGAGTCCGGCAGGCCGCTGCGGTTGAAGCAGGGGTTTGATCCCAGTCGCCCCGACATCCACCTGGGGCACGTCGTCGGTCTGCGGAAACTGCGCGAGTTCCAGGAGATGGGCCACCAGGTTATTCTCATAGTCGGCGACTGGACGGCCCAGATCGGCGATCCCAGTGGCCAGTCGATCACCCGTCCCATGCTGACGGCTGAGGAAGTCAAGCGCAATGCCGAGAGCTACATGCAGCAGTTCTTCAAGGTGGTGGACAGGAGCCGGACCCAGGTCAGGTTGCAGAGCGAATGGTTTGGCAAGTTCACTCTGGCGGATATCATCAAACTGACCAGCAAGTTTACCGTGGCCCAGTTCCTGGCCCGCGAAGACTTCAGGAAACGCTTCGATACCAACCAGCCCATTGCCATCACCGAGCTTCTCTATCCGTTGCTGCAGGCCTATGACTCGTTGGCCATCGAGGCCGATGTGGAGTTCGGCGGGATGGACCAGAAGTTCAACTGCCTGGTGGGAAGGGAATTGCAGGGCATGATGGGGAAGCGCCAGCAGCAGGTGTTCCTGATGCCGTTGCTGGTGGGCACCGACGGCGTGCAGAAGATGAGCAAGAGCCTGGGGAACTACATTGCGGTGGACGAGCCGCCGTATGACATGTATGGGAAGGTGATGTCTGTTCCGGACAACCTGATAACGCTCTACTTCGAGCTTCTGACGGATGTCCCCGATCCCGAACTCGATGAGATGGAGAAAGAGCTTGAGTCCAAGTCGGTGAATCCCATGGCGTTGAAGAAGCGCCTGGCTGCGGACATCGTGACGCAGTTCCATGGCAGCGACGAGGCGCGCCAGGCCGGGGAACGCTTTGCCAGTGAGGTGCAGAAGAAGGAGCTTCCTCAGAGAATACCCGAGTTCAGACCCGTGAAGGCTATCAAGGCTACTGTGGATGCCAAGCCTGGGACCGTGCTCGTGTCCGGCCCGGTACTGCTTGTTGAAGTGGGGTTAGCCTCAACGGGCAGCGCTGCTAGGCAACTCATAGCCCAGGGCTCCGTTGACATAAACGGACAGACGGTCACCGGGAACGATTGGGAAGTGACTGACGGTACCGTCATAAGAGCAGGGAAGCGTGGATGGTGCAAGATCAGCCTTGAGGGTGCTCCTTAGCTGACAACGATCGGAAGCTCACATCCGGAATGGTGGTGAAAGTTGGGAAGCGGCGGTTTTGTCGTATTACCGAAGGCCATTTCCTTACGCTTTTTTTAGATGATGGGTGGACGGCTTTCGCTCCCCTGCAACGTTCAGGCTGCCACATCGCATACCGCTAGACAGTGTCGTATAATGGTAGGCATGAACGCTGGCAGTGGTCGTGGCTGAACCCCGATGGCCAGTCTTCAATAGTTGAACTGGAAGAGAAGGCAGGCCAAAGGCCTGCTTTATTATTACTGCTGAAGATGGAGGCAAAGGATGCAACTACGTATTCCGGGACCCACACCATGCCCTGAAGAGGTGCTTCGGGCGCAATCCAAGCAGATGATCAACCACCGGGGAAAGGAATTCAGCGTTCTGATCCGCAAGATCACGGAGCAACTCAAGCGCTGTTTCCAGACCAAGGGCGATGTTCTGGTTCTGACGGGTTCCGGTACGGGCGGCATGGAGGCGGCTGTGGTCAACACGCTGTCTCCTGGCGACCGGGTGCTCTGCGTCTCCATCGGCTACTTCGGCGACCGCTTCGCTGACATCGCCAAAGCCTACGGTGCTGATGTGAAGAAGCTGTCGTACGACTGGGGCCTCCCGGCTGACCCAGACGCCGTGCGTCAGGCTCTCAAGGAGGATGCGACGATCAAGGCCGTGATGGTCACCCACAACGAGACTTCCACCGGTGTCACCAATGACATCAAGTCGATCGCCGGTGTGGCCAAGGAGTTCGACAAGCTGATCCTGGTTGACGGTGTCAGCAGCGTTGGCTCCATCGATCTTCCGGTGGATGCCTGGCAGTGCGACGTAGTGGTCACCGGCTCGCAGAAGGGCTGGATGACCCCGCCCGGCATGGCCATGGTGAGCATGAGCCAGAAGGCATGGCAAGCGTACGACAAGGCCAAGATGCCGAAGGTCTACTGGGACCTGGGCCGGGCCCGGAAGATCTTTGACGAGAAGGGACAGACGCCATGGACGCCGGCGGTCTCGACACTCTATGCGCTGGATGTTGGGCTCGACCTGATCGAGAAAGAAGGGCTGCACAACGTCTTCATCCGCCACGCGCGCGTGGCTAAGGCAGCCAGAGAGGGCGCCAAATCTCTGGGGCTGACGCTTTTCCCCAAGGAGTCTCATGCCTCCAACACCGTGACGGCCATCAATGTGCCGCAGGGCGTAGATGGCAAGAAGCTCCTGCAGATACTGCGCGAGGAGTACGGCGTCGTTCTTTCCGGCGGGCAGCAGAAGCTGGAAGGCAAGATCTTCAGAATTGGACATCTGGGCTGGGTGAACGAGGGCGACATGACTGAGGTTATTGGCGCCTTGAAGAAGGCTTTGCCTCAGGCGAAGGGTTAGGATTGTCTGCGCGAGGAGTGAGGACGGTCTGGGAATCCCTTCGGGGCGCGCAGAGGGGCTTCGCCGCTCTGCGTTCTTGCTTGATCCGCCAAGGGTGCGGGATTCTGGGGTTGTGACAGCGAGTATGAAGGCAATGCTGGTGGGTTTCGCTTCGCTCTACCCACCCTACCCGTTTTGGGCTGACCCTGTCCTGGGGGTTGAGACAACTCCCATCAGATTCTAGAATGTTGACTTGACTCAGGTCCAGGTGACTTGGTCAGAAGAGGTGAGGTCATATGAAGGTGCTGGTTGCCGATCCCATCGCCCCTGAGGGCATCGAAATCCTCAAGAAACACGCTGAGGTTGACGTGAAGACGGGCTTGAAGCCCGAGGAGCTCATCTCCATCATCGGTGAATATGAAGGACTGATGGTGCGCAGCGAGACCAAGGTCACGGCGAAGGTTATTGAAGCCGGCAAGAAGCTTCAGGTGATTGCCCGCGCCGGCGTGGGGATCGACAACATCGATGTCGAAGCGGCTACACAGAGAGGCATCGTGGTGGTCAATGCCCCCACCGCCAACACCATGGCGGCGGCGGAACACAGCGTAGCCCTGATGCTGGCTCTGGCCAGACATATTCCTCAAGCCCACGACAGCCTCAAGAGCGGCGCGTGGAAGCGCCAGAACTTCGTGGGAGTGGAGGTGCGGAACAAGACCCTGGGGATAGTTGGCCTGGGCAATGTGGGATCAGAGGTGGCCCGCCGGGTTCAGGGATTCCAGATGAGAGTCCTGGGGTATGACCCGTATGTCTCTCCTGAACACGCCCGCAACCTGCGGGTGGAGCTTGTCCCCCTGGACCAGATCATCAGGGAGGCGGACTTCATCACCCTCCATCTGCCTTTGACGCCGCAGTCCAAGAACATGATCGGGGCCAAGGAACTGTCCCTGATGAAGCCCACCGTCAGGATCATCAACTGCGCCCGGGGCGGGCTGATTGACGAGCAGGCCCTGGACCAGGCCCTCAGAGATGGCAAGGTCGCCGGGGCCGCTCTGGATGTCTTTGCGCAGGAGCCGCCCAAAGACAGCCCGCTGCTCAACAACGAGAGAGTGATTGTCACGCCACACCTGGGGGCATCAACACAAGAGGCGCAGGCCAACGTGGCTATTGACGCTGCCGAACAGATAATCTCGGTGCTCAAGGGGCAGCCGGTGAGATACGCAGTGAATGCGCCGCTCATCTCGGCGGAGATGATGCCCATCCTGGCGCCCTACCTGAGGGTGGCGACTGCTGTAGGCCGGATGATTGCCCAGCTTGGTGAGGGGCAGATGAGTAGCATCGATATCGGGTATGAAGGCGAGATATCCAAATACGATCTCACGGCAGTGAAAGCAGGGGTCATCGGCGGACTGCTGCAGGAGATAAGCGAGGAACGCATCAATGTGGTCAATGCCAACCTGGTGGCCAAGCGGCGGGGGCTACGAGTCACCGAGCACAAAGATAGCGCTTGTGAGAACTACACCAGTCTGATCACGGTGGCGGTGAATGCGCGGCGAACTGCATATCGTCAGGGTCAATGACTACTGGATCGATATAGTCCCCAAGGGTGGCTTCTTCCTGTTCAGCGATCACCGCGATCGCCCCGGAATCATCGGGGCGGTGGGCAACGTGACCGGCAGCTCTGACATCAACGTCAGCTCGATGCAATTGGCCCGGCTGAAGCCCCGGGGCCAGGCGCTGATGGTGCTGGAGTTGGATGAGACTATGAATGAAGCCCAGATCAAGCAGATACTGGCTATCCCGGATATCTACACGGCCAAGCTGGTGAAGCTGTAGTTTTGGCTTCAACCCCCTTTGTCCCCCACTCATGGGGGAAGAGAGAAATGGGGAAGCTGAGGGACACCCTCAGTCTCCCGGCAAAGGGGCTTCGCCCCTCTGCACACCCTTGGCGAGGCCAGGTGAAGATGGAATGCCCTGGACTCCTAGCAGGAAGTGTTGTTCAACGAGATATCGCCAGTTCGATGGCTCTGTAGATGAAGTAAACCCCAAATCCGACCAGTGTGAACCCGCAAACCACTGATATCCCGCGTTGTACCGCAGGCGTCAAGAACCGCCTCAAGAAGAACACGAAGCAACTGATGAAGAGAAGCCACGCGGCATCGAACAGCCAGTGGATCCCCCCTGTGACTATCATCCAGCCACCACCGAAGGTCTTGGCACCTGCCACGATGGTGACTCCTACGGTGGCCCACCACAGGAAGAAGTAAGGGCTGGCAGTTGTCGTCGCTACTCCGGCCATTATGGCGTTCTTGTGCGCGTTATCGTACTTCACATCCACAGCCACTGGTTGTGCTTTGAACACACCCACCGACAGCCAAATCAGGAGCAACCCGCCGGCCAGTCCCAGACCGATCTGAACCCCGTCGCTCTTCAGAAACCCGGAAACGCCGAAGTAGATGATGGCCATCAAAGGCAGTTCGATGATGGCATGGCCTGCAGCCACCATGAGGCCGGCCCACTTGCTCTGTGCCCCCTTTGAGATGACGACGGCAGTAACCGGCCCGGGCATCATTACGCCGCTGGCCGATATGCCTATGACCCACAGCAGGAACAATGGGAGGGTTGACGGAGCCGTCGTATCCATAGTCAGAGATCGAGAACCACCGCAACTGAGGGAGAACACCCCCGGTCTAGATGAACCGCCCGACGGACTCGGCCACCAGCTTCAGCTCCTTCATCAGCCTGGCGAAGTCTGAAGGTGTCAGGGATTGGAGGCCGTCCACCAGTGCCTCCTTCGGGTTCGGGTGCACTTCGATCAGCAGCCCATCGGCCCCGGCCGCTATGGCGGCCTTGGCCACCGCTGGCACGTAGCTGTAGTGGCCCGCAGCATGGCTCGGATCCACAATCACCGGCAGGTGGCTGAATCTCTTCAGCACCGGGATAGAACAAATGTCCAGCGAAAACCGGGTGCTGTCCTCGAAGGTCCTGATTCCCCGCTCGCACAAGATGACCTGGTCGTTTCCTTCCGCCAGCAAGTAATCGGCGGCGGTTAGCCATTCCGTGACCGTGCAGGAGAAGCCTCTCTTGAGGATGACCGGATGCTTGCTCTTGCCGATCTTGGTCAGCAGGGCGTAGTTCTGCATATTGCGGGCTCCCACTTGAAGGATATCGGCGTACTTGGATACCAGGCCCACGACACGGGGCTCGACCACCTCGGTGACTATCGGCAGCCCGACTTGCTTCTTGGCTCGCGCCAGAAGCTCCAGGCCGGCCTTCTCCAGGCCCTGGAAGCTGAAAGGGGACGTCCTCGGTTTGAAGGCGCCGCCGCGCAGGATGGAAGCCCCTGATTTCTTTATGATCTTGGCGGCGTCGAGGAGCTGCTGTTCGTTCTCCACAGCGCATGGCCCGGCCATCACCACAATGCGCTTGCCGCCGATATCGACTTCGTCGACAGAGACGATGCTGTTCTTGGGTTTGAACTCCCGTGAAGCCAGCTTGTAGGGCTTCATGATGCGCGAGACCCGTTCCACTCCGGGCAGCACGCCGAAGACATCGGTGGACAACTGGCCTGTGTTACTTCCCAGGATGGCCACCACCGTCTTGTCGGTGCCCTGGTTCAACTGGACGTCCAGGTTCAGCGACTTGGCTCGTTCCACTACGCTATCGATTTCTCTCTGGGTGGCGCGGGTTCTCATCTCGACTATCATGTCTGGTACTCCATCTTCCGGTGGTGATTCCGGGGTTGTCTGGCGTTACGCATTCACCGCGGGCCGGGCCCGGGTCTGAGCACGTTTCGCCACAATCATAGCACGACCCATCGTGAATGACCAAGCGCGCATATGCATGGTTGCAGAGGCGAGGGGTCTTTCCTGGAACGGCACTCACGCGGAGTCTGGAGGTTCCCTGCCCTTTATGCTCGTGGCAGAGCCAGTTCTGTCTGAACCACTATCGTGTGAGCCAGCATGTCCAGGGGCCGCTGCTTCTTCACCGATTGCCAGATGAACACGGGCGCCACCACGCTATAGAACAGGAGGAATGCCACTAGAAGGCGGCTGAGTACGTCGGCGGTATTGGGATCGGCCGGAAGAACCAGGCCCGCGAGAACGTCAAAGCGCCTGAGGTTTCTCACCAGCGCTTCCTTGAGAGGCAGCCTGTCCTCGCGTTCGCTTCTGACCCTTATCTTGAACAGCCGCTTGCCTATGGTCTGGCCCTTTCTGTGCTCGAAGTAAACGAAGTACAGGTATCTCAAGGCGGCTGCGGCCACGAAGAGAACCAGCGGCCAGGCCCCGCCCGTCTCAGAAATCTGGAGTATGAGGGCGGGCACGAACAAGACCAGGGTAATCATCTCGTCGACAGTGACTGCCGCGAACCTCTGCCACAGGTAGGCATACCTGGTCTGGTCGGCTGCTGGGCTTGTCGGTTGCATCAGCTCAACTCTCTGTTGGCTCTACGGTCAAAGAACATGTTACGCTTCTTGCCTCAGGCCCCGCAAGGATGTGTGGGAACTGTCAGGCACGTTTAACTTGCCATGGGTTGAGTCGCTGGCTAGAGGAGCGGCCGGACCTCTATGTGGGAGTGATCTGATACTTCCCCAAGATGACCGCATTCTTGTCATCGAAGAACAGCCTCTTCATATCGGAGATGGGCCGTTGCCACAGCTTGTTGAGCATGACCTCCAGCGTCTCGGTGTCCGAGATCATCTGCTCCTTCATGTCAATGAAATGACTCTGCAGTCTGTTGGGGTCCTCAGCAGCGAGGAAGACGCTGGGCCACTTTCTGTAGTCCTGTATATGCTCCTTCCGGGGAACCAGCACCATCTCGCCGACAACTATGACCCGGCCTATCTGGATGTTGCGCACAATCGCGTCCCGGTACTCCCGAACCTTCTTGCTGTGCAGCTTGTACTCTCTCCAGTCATCAGCGCCTCCGAAGTATTCGTCCAGGACGCCCTGTCTGGCGGGAAGCGCCATCGGCGCGGGGCCGGTCTTCCCAGGCTGACTCTCGTACCGATCCTCGGCCGATGTCTGGGAATCCTCTCTCTTCGCCAGTTGCGAAACCCCGGCTCTCCCCCCCGTGCACTCGAGGGCGAGAAGATAGGCTCCCAGCAAGAAGTCCTCTGCCAGGTCGCAGGCCGCCGCCAAATGGGAGTAGAAATCCTCGAAGGACGATAGCCTGGGATTCATCACGTGGTCATATCCGCAGACCAGATGCATGAACATGGAGTAGTGAAGGGAAGCCAAATCTAGGATGTCTTCGGAGACGTGCTCTCTGGGGAGAGCTCTCTTGCGTTGGTCCGTGACATTGGCCTCCATTCTCTTGGTAATCGGGACCACGAAGTGTCTCCAGTAATCCTCGCAATTGGGGAACCTGTCCTTGAGCAAAGGCCAGTATGACTTCTCATAGTAGTCACCATCATTGGCAAAATACGTCTTCTTGATGGCCTCTGTGGCGCTACCCAGTGTGACTATGTATTCCACTTCTTCCGGCCTCCCTCAGTCTGTAGCTGGATTCTGCGTGATTCCGCCGAACGGGCGGTCCTGCGAGTGGCTTGGCACTGTTGATCACTGCTGTAGAGACTCTAACACGTGCGGCCTGAAGTATTCAACCCCGTGGGCAACAGAAGCGGATCGAATGCAGAGACTTCCGGTCTGCGACCGCTCTCTCATGACAGTTTCGGGGGGCCTTTCTTGCCATTGGCCGCAGCGCGCGAGTACAATTCTATCCAGCATCATGTCACTCGACGCCATCTTCAATCCCCGCTCCATAGCGGTTGTAGGCGCCACTGATAGTCCGGTAGCTGCTCCCGGCGCCCCGGCCGTTTCCTTTAATGCCCACACCCAGATATTCCTCTACACACTGATTGACTGGGGCTATCCAGGCAAGATCTATCCCGTCAACACCAAAGGCGATGAAATCCGTGGATTGAAGGTCTACCGCAGCTTGCGGGACATACCCGGGCCAGTGGACTATGTCATCTGCATCATCCCGGCGGACGCCACTCCCGGTCTGGTCCAGGACTGTGCGGCCAAAGGTGTGAAGGGACTTCACCTGTACACCGCGGGCTTCGCCGAGACCGGCTTGGCGGACAAGAGTGCGCTCCAAGCCGACCTGGTCAGGGTGGCTCGCAGCGGCGGAGTCCGCATGATTGGCCCCAATTGCATGGGCATCTACTGCCCCAAGATGGGCATGACCTACGGCCCGAACTTCCCCAGGGAGCCGGGGAATGTGGCTTTCATCTCACAGAGCGGCAGTTACACGCTGTTGCTGGTTCGCGCGGCGGCAGCGCGGGGGCTGCGTTTCAGCAAGGTGGTGAGCTACGGCAACGCCAGCGACCTGGATGAGATCGATCTCCTGGACTACCTGGCCGATGATCCTGAGACGGAGATCATCGGGGCCTATCTGGAGGGTGCCAAGGATGGACCGGCGCTGGCCAAGGTGCTGACGAAGGCGGCCGCCAAGAAGCCGACGATCATTGTCAAGAGGGGCAGCACAGAGGCGGGCAAGAGGGGGGCCAGCACCCACACGGGGGCCCTGGCTGGAGATGATTCTCTTTGGGAGAGCATGCTCCGGCAGGCCGGCGCTATCCGGGTAGAGGATTTCGAGGAGATGGCTGACCTGATGACTACGTTTGCCTTCTTCCCTCTCCCACGGAGCCGGAAGGCGGTAGTGTTTGGGGTGGGTGGTGGGGCCGGGGTGCGGGCGTCGGACGAATGCGAGGCCGGCGGTTTGACCTTGCCTCCAATCCCGGAGAAGCTCAGGGCGGAACTGGCTCGCTCTCTGACAACAGCGGGCACCATGCTCAGAAATCCGGTGGATCCGGGCCACTATGCGCGGGATTGGACGGACATGATGCACCGGCTGGACAAGTGGGAAGATGTGGACATGCTTTTGTGGCAGATTGCCCCTGACATCGAGGCTTTGCAGGCTGATGTCATCCTCCAATACATACACGAGATGAGGCGGCACACGCTTCAGACATTCAACAGCCTGAGCAAGCCCAAGGCTGTGATCGTGCATGCTGTGGAAAGCGACATCGGCCTTCAGGCTTTGATAGATACGCGGAAGATGTGCGCGGAAAACAAGATGGCCTTCTACCCTTCAATATACCGGGCAGCCCGCGCCATAGGCCGGTACATGGACTACTGCGAACGGAGCGGCTCCAGGACTCCTGGCGACTAGGCCCTTGAATCTCGCTGGACCTTTGAGCAGGCTCTCTCAAGAACTCTATCTTTCAACCCCCTGGGCCCCCACTCCTCCTGAGGCGTCCGCCTCTGGCGGATTGGGGGATCAAAAGAAACGCAGAGGGGCAGAGCCCCTCTCCGCCCGAGACGGATGTTCCATGCACGCCCCATGGGTGGCACGGGCGAAGCAAGGCTTGCCCGTGACGCGTGGACATTGCCAAATCCTCATGCATCTTTTCATCGTAGTCCCCCTCAGTCCCTCTTTGTCAAAGAGGGATTCCAGGGAGTTGCGGACGCAGACTCTCAGACTTCCGGTAGTGTCCCGCTGCACCATCCTGGCGCCTATCCCCCTTTGCCAAAGGGGG
>PDVJ01000252.1_pt1 | contig 16872 bp, 16 predicted proteins | sample 1369811 | NCBI WGS metagenome assembly PDVJ01 (sample SAMN07795376, study PRJNA414565) | Alkali sediment metagenome, whole genome shotgun sequencing project. | reverse complement strand
AAATCTGGGACTATTAGGCTTGCTTCTCCACCGGTTTCCGCTGCAAGACTCGTCGGGACAATAAGCACGAGAAGTCCTGCGACCATCATTATAATAGATACGGCTCGTATGATTCGTCGTCGTGATTTATTCAAATGTGTTTCATTGCATTGCTCTGAATTTGTTTTGTTTTCCATAGATAAATACACTCCTCCACTACAATAATTGTATCCCTGAAACAGTATTTTCTATTTTAANATGTCGTTTCTATAAAGCTCCTATAATCAAGGAGAGACCTTACATCCCCCAGAACTTATTTGTCNTGCGTTTAATATCAATNATCTTNTTGAGNACGTCTTTNTCATCTTCATTGAGGACGTCCATGAGTTTCAGTTTTTTNGCATCACTCTCAGGAAGATCGGTAAAAAGAATATCTCCTCCTTTTATCTGTCTGCCCACCGTAATACCTTCAATAGATATAGCTACCTCCGCCCCCTGAAGCGCCTCAGATATTGCTTTATTTTCTAACTGCATGCCCTTGATATGTCCAACGGTTTTTCCATCTTGATCGATAAGCCTCATATCCACTTTAATTCGTCCACCAAGAACCCTTACTCCGATAACTGCAGGATGACTTATCCGGAAAACGTACTCTGGTAGGAACTTAATCATCCCTGGATGTGTGTAATCCTCCCTACGTTTCTTCTCAAGTTCCTCTTTCTTCTTTGCCAACCATACATCATAGTTCTCGATAATTGTATAGATGACATCTTCGTTAAAAACGGTTACCTCTGTGTTTAAAAGTTCTTCTTTTGCTTCAGGTAGTATCTTTACATTAAACGCAAAAATGATTCGTTCCAAGGGATTATTTAATGCAGATGTTTCCATGATGTCTCGTCGGGAAATATTCCCGATTTCCACTTTCCGGATATTGATGCCGTGCTCTTGAGATTCTTTTACCAGGGCTTCGAGAGAGCCAATCGTATCTGCTTTAATAAAAAGACCATCTTTATCAAGTTCGATATTAACTTGAGATTGACTTTTGATTTCCTGGATCAGCTCTGCCTTATCACCATGGACGACACGCAGTGGTGCACCAGGGACGACGAGGTCAAGATTCGGAGCAGAAATTTTAATACCGCAGGCAGCATGAACCTCTTTGACGCTTTCGAATTGTTCCCGTGGATCACGGATTTCATCCATTGGTTTTGGTTTGAGTAACGCTTTTATTTTTGTAACCAGTGGTTCGTTTCGTGTTCCAAAGATAATAGTGTCTTCTTTTTTGAGGATACCACTGTAAATGATAGCGTCTACGGTTGTTCCTAATCCAACGTCTTCTTTAACTTCAAGAACAGTTCCTTTGCCGGCACCGGTTTCACTTGTGAGTTGATCTTCGAGGAATCGTTGTGCTAATCCAACGAGAACCATAAGCAACTCAGGTATACCTTCACCAGTTTTTGCAGATACAGGCATGATAGGGATACTTTTACGAAAATCTTTAATGTTGAAGTACAAGTCTGATTCAAAGCCTTTATCATAGATGGTTCCAATCAATTCAAATAACTTAGTTTCGAAGAGCGTTTTGGTCATGGGACGCTGGTTTTGAATCCGGTTCATAGCGATATCATCACTGCGTTGCCAACCATTGATCGCGTCGATTTTGTTTGCTGCGACTATAAATGGTGTTTTGTATTGACGGAGAATGGTGATGGATTCATGGGTTTGCGGCCGAAACCCTTCCTTAATATCGACGACAAGAATCGCAAGATCTGCCAGGGAGCCCCCACGTGTTCGTAAGGTTGTAAACGCATGATGTCCTGGTGTATCGATAAACAAGAGACCAGGTACAGAGAACTTCTTACCCCCAAGAAGATGACCACACATCGAGTAAATCGCATCAATAGGGACTTCGGTTGCACCGATATGTTGAGTGATAGCTCCTGCTTCTCGTGCGGCAACGGTTGAACCTCTGATGAAATCCAACAGCGATGTTTTTCCATGGTCGACATGACCCAGAACACTGACGATGGGTTGACGGGTATGTTTAGAAAGGGTGGTCATTGCCATTCACCTTGTTTCAAACGCCGTAGATAAAACCTGCTTTAAAAACATATGGGTAATGAAAATAAGTAATTTTATGATATTCTCCTGAAAAAAAATGTTTTTACGGTAATTCTAGTGTTGCGTGACGGGAACGCATCGATTCTTCGGTTTCTTTTTTATTTTTCATGAGCTCAGCAATGATACCGTCGAGGAGAATCCACGCGCTTGCCTCAAATAAGGTTCCAAGAGGAGCGAATTGTTTCCGTTCTTTCTCCGTGCAGTCAGCTGCAAGGACGATTGCGATATCAGCGAATTTTATGATTCGTGAGTTTTTCTTCCCAGTGACGACCACAAGTTTAGCCCCTAGTTTTTTTGCTATCTCCGCGGTCATGACCGCAGGGATGGTTTCTCCTGAACCAGATACGATAAATACGAGATCGCCTTTTTTCACTGGTGCGCCGATGGTTTCTCCGATGACAAAGGTCTGGAATCCGAGGTGTACAAGTCTGATGGCAAATGCTTTGGCGACAAGACCTGAACGTCCTGCTCCATATACAAACACACGGTTTGCTTTGAAAAATGAGACAATGATTTTTTTTATATCCTCTTTGGTTACCTTATCAAGGATATCTATAGTCTTTCGTTGGATGTAATCAAGTGATCCGCGAAAAGTATCTGGGTTGTTCATTTTTTTGTGACCTCGGAGAGATCTTTGTAATAGCCGGTTTCTTTGCCGGTTCTTTTCATGATCGCTTTTTCCACTTGAAGGCGGATGTAGACTGCGTCATGTTCTAGCAATGGTGATTCTGAGATGAGGGTGACGTTGAGATTTCGGTCAAGAATAACTTCGATAAGAGGCGCCAACGGCATATCCCCTTTTTTAATCGGGACGTGGTATAACTCGTTCCCGTTTTCATAGAGGACGCCGGTGATATGAATTAGGTAGTGTCGTAACCGTAAGGGTTTGAGTGTGTCAAAGATTGCTTCGAAATCTTCTCGTTGTTTAATACACCCGTTTCCACGGGCATGAATGTGACCAAGATCAAGGACCGGGACGACCTCTTTGACGTGTTGACAGACTTCGACAATTTCATCAATGCTACCGAAGACTTTTTGTTTCCCCATGGTTTCCATCGCAAGTTTGGTTTTAAGTTTTTGTTTTTTGAACATGCTGACAAGTTTTTTTGAGTTTTTCGTAATAAGTTTCATGGTTTTTTTCTGGCTGTGCTCTGCATAAAATCCTGGGTGGATAATCAGTGTTTTTGATCCGATGTTATTAGCCATTTCCGCTGATTTCATGATTTTTTCATAGCTCATGGTGATTTCTTCGCGGTCACCAGCTAGATTCAAGTAATACGGTGCATGGACATGGATTTCGATGTCGTTTTTCTGTGCATAATCTTTGATGAATAATGCTTCTTCTTCTGAAAGAACATATAATCCGCGGACGAATTGTATTTCAATGGCGTTTAAATCAAGACTTTTATGGGTATACACAAGTCCATCCTTGTTAGTACGTCCTTTGCAAGATAAAGGGATGCCAGCTTGCCCGATTCGTATCATTTCATCTTCCTCCATTTTCGTTTCAATGAACGAATGGTTGTCTTTGTTGATAAAAAATATATTATGCGAGTTCCTCCAAACGACTCATGATATTCCATATGAGCGTTCGACCATGTAGTGGAATATTTGGATCGTTTGCGAGTTCGTCAAGAATTGAGGTTGCAGAAGCAACGCGTAGGTCAATAGGGTCGTCTGGTTTTATCAGGATTTGTTTGACTTCTTCTGCCCCCCGTCTGATGTTTCTTGGGATAGAGTTATCCTCACTAATCATATTTAAACCATCACAAATCTGATCGATTTTTTTATTATCATCGGGCATAAATAGTCACCCCTAGACTTGACGGTAATCACAAAGTGAGATAAAAATATTTGGGCTATTCTTTGAGATACTCTGCGTTGAGTATTTTGAGGATATCTGCAGCGATGTTCTTCCCTATCCCCTGGATCTGGCAGAGGTCGTCTTCAGATGCATTGGCAAGAGATCTGATGCTGCCGAAGTGCTGCAGGAGACGTTGTGCAAGAACTGCTGAAATGTTTGGGAGACCTTCGACGAGGAATTGTTGATGTTCAGAAATAGTTTTTGCTGTTTTTTCTCCTCGTATGGCGATTGCCTTATCTCCTTCTTTTTGTTCCCGGTGAGCCATGACGGCAAGGAAGTCTGCGGTTTCTTGCGGGGTATGGGTGGTGATGATAGGGATGCCGAAGTCTACGATGATTGAAACAAAGCTGCCGAAGATCGCGTTATGGCTGATGTTTCTCTTGGTAAGAAGGCCATCTCCTTCAACAAGTAACAGTGGTCTGGAGTATGTGGTTCGTAGGTTTTTCATTTGGACAAAGAGTTTTCCTTCTATGAGGGAACTGAGGAAATCATCTACGGTTTTTCGTTCGACGCCGATGCGGGAGGAGATGATGTAGTCTCCAACGTCGAGTTGTTGAGGTTCAACGATGATGTCTTTTTGTGAGAGGAATCGCATGACGGGGGAGCGGGATTCTCGATGGTCAACGATGATTTTGACATTTGTTTTTTTAGAATATTCATCGAGTTTTTTTTGGTTTTCTTGGTGTAGCGCATTTTGGTAGACCGCAGCAGGGTCTTGGATTTTTTTGCGGAGTGCAGTTCTGAGTATTTCGAGTTCACTGTGCATCCTGCGTTCTTTTTGTCGGCTGGACCAGTAGTATGCCTCGTCCGGTGTTCCTTTGGCGATTAGAATAATGACTTTCCCAGCCATTTGCCGTGCAGTTCTGCCTTTCCGTTGGATGGTACGTATCTCTGAGGGAACAGGTTCGTAGAAGACCACAAGGTCTGTCGAGGGGATGTCAAGTCCCTCTTCAGCTACAGAGGTTGCGATGAGGACGTTGTATTCATCTTTTTTGAATCTCCTGAGGATATCGATTTGTTCTTTTTGTGTGAGGCCTTTGTCGTTTTCTTTTCCAGCTTGTCCAATGAATCTAACTGGTTTTGCTATCGGTATCTTTTCAAGTTGTTTGAGGACATAAAGGGAGGTGTCTCGATAATGGGTAAAGACGATGATTTTTGATTCTTTCTTGAGGGTGAGTTGTTCTTTGACGATTGTGACAATTTCTTGGATTTTTGGATGTTCGATTTTGAGAGATTTGACATAGGCTATTGCTTCGAGGACGTTAGGGTCTTTCATGATGTCTCGGGAGGCTTTGCTTCCTCCTTTTGAACTTGCCTCAGTCGCTATGCGGGAAACGTAGTTGCTAAGGGCGTTGACTCCTTGAGTTTGGAGAAGTTCAATGGCGTGTGCAAGTTTCATGGCCGCGTTTTGCGCAGAGGCTGCTTTGAACAGGGTTTGTGATGGTTGTGGGTTGGAACGTAGTTCTAATTGTATTTTTTGTTGGACCTCTAAGAGTTTTTTTCTGTTGATAAGTGCTATTGAGGCTGAATCAAGGACGCCGATGTTTTTTAGGATGCTTAGCCGTTCAGCGAGTGCTTTTCTGAGGAGTTGGAGAGTGTAGCTGAATTCGGGGGGGAGTGGAATCTCTCTCCATTTGATGTCGAGGTCATGTACGTAGGGTCTGACGTCCTGGTCTATTTTTGTTCGTATCTCAATGTTGGTGATTTCAAGACTTTTGCAGACTTCCAGGATTTCTGAAAGGTTGTTTCCTGGAGATGCTGTCATGCCAAGGCAGCGGCGTTCGCTTTGTTGTTTCTTGAACATGTCTGCAATAAAGACGTAGGAGTAGTTTCCTGCCGCGCGGTGTGCCTCGTCAAAAATGATACGAGACGTTTTGGCTAGATCATAACGTCTAGCAATCAAGTCGTTTTCTATGACTTGCGGGGTGGAGACAATGACTTGCTTGCTGTTCCAGAGCTCTATTCTTTTTTCTGGGGGGACTTCACCGGTGAAGACCGCGACGATATCGTGAATGGTAAGAAGATCGGTAAGAGTCTGTGCGTGTTGGTTCACGAGCGGTTTTGTCGGTGAGAGGAACAGGACCTTGTTGTTTTTTACAAGTTCTTTTGCGATGACAAGGAGAGCGATGATGGTTTTTCCCATGCCCGTGGGAAGCACAACCAGGGTACTTGCATTCGCTGCAGAGTTTGCGATATTGTACTGATACTCTCTTCGTTCTACGGAATTTGGTTTGATAAAATCATGCTGGACGTACACAGAATTGACATGGAATCAGAGTTTTTGTATGTTTGGGGGAAGGTTATATGATGACCACTCAGCTCGCCCATTTCTCAGCATGTTGCAGCACTCAGTGTGAGATAGTTTTTCATCATTGTGGTCAGTTGTTCTGATGACGTGGTAATTTTTAATTGTTTCTGCCGGGGGTGCAAAGAGTTTTTCCAAATGTTTAAATGAATTGAAGTGATTCTCTATGTTGGTGGCGATGGAGTTTCTATCGATTTCAGTTCCGTTGTGGGCGGTTTTTCTGATTTTGTTGATTGTGTTGCTTATTATCTGGCAGTTTTTACGGTTTACGTTACAGCTGTTGTTGTTTTTTGTGCTGTTTTTTGTATTGTTGATAGGGCTTGACATCATTGGAGTTTTTAGTTGGATCCAAGACAATATTCTTTCGTCGTTTCTATAGATGAAAAAATGGAAAAAATCTTATTTTAGGTGCCACAGAACATTGCTCAGTTCCCCGATCTGTTCCGGGGTAAGTTCCTCGACTCGCTGATCAAGATACGGGAGTTGCTCGAGGTCTCCATACAATGACCTAATCGTATATCTGATCTTTTTTCTCCGATGGTTAAACAACTGTTTCGTGAGCTCAAAAAAAAACCACTCATTTTCAACATTAAACAGGGGTTTCTCGCGAGGGGTAAGTTCGACAATAGAGGAATCGACTTTAGGTGCTGGAGAAAAGCAGCTTCGAGAGACGTCTTCCAAAATCCGACAATGTGCCTTATAGGTGACACCAACGGTGAGACGTGAATATTCCTTTTTTCCAGGGAGTGCCACGAGACGTTCAGCAAAATCCTTCTGATAAATCAGAATAGCTCTTGAAAAGGAAGATTCCAGGAATTTAAACGTAATCGGTGACGATATCTTAAAAGGGAGGTTTGATACGATCTTCGTAAACCGCGGAAGTGTCTGGAAATCAATAGAAAGAGCATCACCAGAAATCAGGGTCACGTTCTCTGGAAGTGCTGTTTTCAATTTGTCCACAAGTCGTTGGTCGATTTCTATAGCGATTACTTGTTTTGCTTTCTGTGCTAATAAACGAGTAATGACTCCTAGCCCAGGACCAATCTCGAGAACAATGTCATCGTTGGTAAGCTTCGCGTATCCAACTTCTCGGCTAGCAACTGACATATCAATAAGAAAGTGCTGCCCAAAACGCTGTTTTGCCATTCTCTCAGTATTGCTGGTCCCGTGTTAACGGCAAGCGGGTGAAAATACGGTATTTCTGATTCGGATCAGATAATTCTAACTCGATACGTTTGGAGATAAGTTTATCTGGTGATCTCAGGAAGTCAATGCGGTCTTGCATCTCTTTGAAGGTGGTGAATGGTTTCTTTTTTCGTTCATCAAGGATTTCTATCATCATCTTCTTGCCCAGACCAGGAAGGAGCTCAAGAACATGGTATCTCGTTGAGATAGCGGATGCCTCGTTAAAGAATTTTACATACCGAGCTTCATTATTGTGAACAATATCCAAAAGTACGTACGGGAGTTCCCCATGCGCAGTCGATGTGAGATCCTCAAAATTGACGCGCCCTTTGATTTTCTCAATTTTGGTTCGCATCGTTGGGTCTTTGCCGACATAGATACGTTCACCAGTGGTGAATGTAGCATCTCGCTTCGGTATCAATTCAAGAAAGGTATACTGGCTTTCCCCGATGCCGTAGACCACTGGGTTTCTTTTAAACGCAGGGAGATCCCCGCGTCCTTTTGCCAAGTGATCCCCGCGTCCTTTTGCCAAGTAATCTAAGACATAGACATAATCTTCCATGATAACCAACCCCCACCACTATTCAACAGAATGTTTTTTTACTATCTCCAGGACGTTTTTTATTTCTTTATCATTCGGCGTATATCGCTCTTTAGCAAAAATAGCTTTCACATCATCCTCTGTATTAGGAAGTATATCCGCTATTTTGTACGCATGAATTTCTTCGACATGATCAAGTTTCATTAACTCAGTGATTAAATCCTTGGTTTGTTTCGCAGAGAGTTTTGCAAATTTTTCTGCGTGCTCCAAGGCGATTTTCTGCTCATAAAGGAGCTCTTTTCGTTCCTTACTGATTTTCTTAAGTATGTTTTTAACTTCTGCTAGGGAAATAATTTTACTGGTTTCTTCTGTTGAAGTTTCCATTTACGTTACTCTCCCCAAATGCTCTGGCAGCACAATGATTGTTTTATGCTTCTTACCAACTGTGACACCAACGAGGTAGGCTTCGCCTTGCATGCCTTCAATTTTTCCGGTACGTCCTTGGAAACGTGGATGCGGCATGCCTTTGTGCACCGCAGAGTCAATATCGATGCTGACGCAAGCTCCAATCTCAAATTGTTGTAGTGCTCTCGTTATAGAGGAAACACCGCGCGTTCGCGGTTTTTTTCTCATGATGTATCTGCTTTTACTTCGTGTTCCTTTTGATCGTTTCACCATATTTTGTTATTCCCCCTTGACATCGATTACATCGAGTTCTTTGACTTTGCAGGGAATGCCTATGAGTTCACTGAGGTTCGGTTGAGTTTTATTGTCATCGCCAGAAACGAATTCCTTAATATACGTGCCGGATTCGGTTTCTAGAGTTAATCTGGCTATGATTCCCTCTACCGATTCAATGGTGCAGTTGTATATTGTACGTTCTCTAATCTTGTTGGCCCTGCGATGGGCCACTCGAGTTGGTGTCAACTGCTTTATGAGTTTACCCTGTAATGTCTGAGCCACCTTTATAAGTTTTTCTTTATTCAAAAGTTGGGTTGCTTCAAGGGTGACTCGGTAGGTTTTTCTGAATTCTGCTGCTTTGATACGTGCGATTTCGTCTCTGGTGGAGAACCGCAGGGAAGTGATTTCGACTTTGTTTTTTGTGGTCTGGTTTGTCTCTTTTTCCAGTATTGTAAGGTTGATGTTTCTTATTTTTGGGTTTTTGATTTCAAGAACAAACGGTCGTCCAGATCCTAACATAAGGGCGTCTATGTCTTCTCGTCCGCTCCCGTGAAATGATTCGTCGGTTCCTTTGGTAAGTTCCAAAGCTTTCTGAGCGACGAGTTCTTCAACCGTGGTTTCATACAGTTTTCCTGTATAGTTACATTTCTTGCACCCTTTACCGCGACAGATCTGACATGGCCATTTCGTTTGAGGGATTCCTCTCTGAAGTTTCTTATATCTTCCATAGATGAATAACGAGGTTATTTGAAGAGAAACGATGTCGTAGGTGGTGTCGATGACCGCCATGATTTCAGGGTTAGGGATATCAACAGTTTTCCCGAGTTGTGGTTCGAGGATTTTTCCGATTTCTCTATTGATTTCCATCTTGATGGGTTCAGCATCCTCTAGTTTTAGATGTTTCCAGAGGCGTTGTTCTTTTTCTTGGATGTCTTCGTCTATTTTTGAGCCGACGAGGAAGGTTTCAAACTCGTAGCCTTTGACGGCGTCAGCGATTATTTTAGTGAAATGAGGGATTTCATCAATGAGTCCTTCGCACAGCCAACAGTCATGGGTTGCTGTCTTCTCTGTACGGTGCAGTTGTTTTCTGATTGATTCGCCTTTCTGCGAGTTGGTACCATCTTTGATTTCTTTTCTGAATAACCTCCCGAAACAAGAGTCGCAGAGTCGGTACTCATGCAAAAGTTGTTCTACTTGTTTCAATGTTTCGCCCTTCATTAAGGATGTTGAATGTCACGAGTTGTTTAAACGTTTCCCTCAGCAGGTTATGATTGAACTGGAGGTGACACTTTGAACAATAATTAAATGAAAACAGGTCTCTTACTCCCCAGATGTGCAGGAAACACTTTGGCAGAATCATATACACCATCGTAAATAGTAATATCCACCATGAATAAAAAATTCGGTAACACATCGATTTTTTTATGTCAACCACAAATAGTAAATTGCCCAGGCTAAGGCAACGCCAAACGCGATAGGAACAATCCACCAGTACCAGACCGAGTGTGCCACGCCAAGAGTGAACGCAAGCGAAAGAAAGAACCCAAGGATAAAAAATGTCGTAAGAATATCTCTGTATTTCATAGAGTTAACCATCCGATATTTCTATTGTTTTTTGCTCCAAACACCAAAAACGTATATCTTTTTATAATAGTATCGGAGAAGCGTAAGTAAGATTTAACTCATGTTTTGTGCTAATCAATGTAAAAAAAGAAGAAAGATGGTCCTACGCAAAGGTGGAGACTTTATATGGTTGTTTTGCAGGATGTCGGTCGAAACTTAGGCGAAGCAAACCACCGATAACCTTGGGGAATTTCTGGAATAAGGGTTGTATAAATTAAATCTAACCAGTTGTTCCAGTAGTTTGCATCCCACGAGTTCCTTGAAGAAAGCTTAGTTCCTTGAAGAAAGCTTGAATGCTGCTTGTCGTTTGTTCTGAATAAAGTTGTTCTTTTCTATGGCATTTTCATTGCTTGATTAGAGAAGGACCCCTTCCATTGAACTCTCTTGGATGTTATTATTCTTAATCGTATTTGAACCAGCGTGTGTAAATCGAATCTCGATCTGGTTATAAGAAATGTTATTTCCTGCAATTGTATTTCCGTGCTTGTAATACCACCAACAAGCAATGCTTCCTTTGCATTATTTATAATTGAATTATTGAGAATGGAATTTTGGTTACTGCTAAGGAAGAGTTCTACCCCCTGGTCCTTATCATTTTCAATCCTGTTACCGCTGATAACATCATAGCTGGATGTTTGTAACTGAATACCGATGAATGCATGATTAATTATCATGTTGTCCGTGATGGTGGATGTTTGTAACTGAATACCGATGAATGCATGATTAATTATCATGTTGTCCGTGATGGTGACTTTACTTGTTGTGGGAAGTAATGAAATTTCATATCCACCGTCTTTTATTACATTGTTAGAGATGATTACATTGTTACTTAATGAAACCACTTGTATGACAACTTCAGCAGGGGTCTCAATAACAGTGAACCTTGCGATAATGAATTACTCGACCCTATTTTTACGACAGGGGCTGTAGTTTGTCCTTGGATGATAGTTATGTCCCAGTCTTCTCCAATAACAATCTTCATAACATTTTTAATGACCCAGCATATACCGGAACCAAACTTAAGAAGGAGGCTACAGTATTATGGTTGAAATTGCTCCATTCAGAGGAATGGTTTACAACAACAAAAAAATAAAAAAACTTGACGACGTCATGTCTCCACCCTATGATATCATTTCAGAAGACATGCAAAACGAGCTCTATGATAAAAATGGGTATAATTTCGTCAAACTCATTCTTGGAAAAATTTCCCAAGATGATACAGATACGAACAATCGGTACACGAGGGCAAAACAACTTTTTGATGCATGGCAGAAACAAGAAATACTGATTCCTTCGAACGCTCCCGCAATCTATCCATATAAGGTTGATTACACGGTCAATAAAACGAAAAAACAAATGAACGGATTCTTCGTTATCCTGAAACTTGATCCAGAGTATAAATCCGTTAAAGCCCATGAAAAAACACTGGCAAAACCTAAGGCAGATCGTCTGAACCTCATGCGTGCCTGTTATGCGAACCTTGAACCAATACAGCTTATGTATATGGATCAAAATGACAGCATCAGAAAAACCATGGACGCTGCACTTGACATGCCACTGATCAAAGTGAAAGGTTACGATGGATTCACTCATCAACTCTGGCGGCTCGACGACCCAAAAACAGTGAAAACAATTGTAGACGAACTCAAGAAGAAAATCCTATTCATCGCAGATGGACACCACCGCTATCAAACCTCTATTAATTACGCCCAGGAGAAAAAAGAGCAAACAGGAAACAAAGACCAAAATGCGCCCTTCAACTACATCATGGTTGTTCTGTGTAATATGTTTGATCCTGGTCTTTCTATTCTCCCCACACATCGGCTCATTAAGATGTCAAAAGTGAAATCTGATGATTTGATTAGAAAACTTGAGAAATATTTCACTGTAGAAAAAAAACTCATCGAAGATAAAAGGAAAGATTATCAAAAAACCGGGAAAAAAATCATGGACGACATCGCAACCGAAAAGAACCATACATTTGCCTTGTATGCAAAAGATGTGTACTATATTCTCACACTGAAAGATGAACATATCATGGATGCACTTGCTACAGATCATTCAAAGACATGGCGGACACTGGACGTTTCTATCCTGCATAAACTCATCTTGGAGCAATTTCTTGGGATCAATGAGAAAAACCTTGAAGACCATGTGAAATACACCAGAGTAGACGCGGAGGCGATACAATTTGTTGATGACGAAAAATACGATTTCTCATTTTTTATCAACGCAACGAAGATTGACCAGCTGAAGATAATCGCAGACGCAAGTGAACATATGCCTCAGAAATCTACTTACTTTCTTCCCAAGATGCTCTCTGGCCTTGTCATGTATAAGATGTAAAGAGTTGTGACAGAATCTCGTTTTGGTATTTTGTTAGCACAAATTTAAATACATGAAAAAAGAGAGGAGTTTCTGGTGAGGAAGGGAAAATAGTATTCTCATATTTCTTCTTCATATTTTTTCCCCCTCCTTCCTCGCTTATTTCTCTTGTTTGTTTCACTGTTCTTTTTTTAGAACAGAAAGGAAAAACAGGTCTCCACGTGGAAGAGTGCTAAACGCACCATATTTGTTTTTCAAAAGGAACTCTTTATGAGGAAGGCCATCAAACGGGGAAAGAGTAAATCCCTTCTTCTTAACAAAGGCTTGAATCACTTGCGTTGTCTCCTCAGGTGTCATAGTACAGACCGCGTAGAAAAGCACACCGCCAGATTTAACGTTTCCCGCTGCTTGTTTCAAGATAGATAATTGTGTCTGCGGGAGGTCACCAGGGCTTTCTACGTATTTCGCCTCTGGGTTTCTGCGTGCAGCACCAAGGCCGGTACAAGGCGTGTCAACTAAAACGATATCAAATTTTTTTTCAGAGAGATTATCTTCAATGGTGACGTTTGCGTTGTATTCACTGCATCGTCGTTTCAGCGTTGTTCGTTTTGCTGCATTCATCTCATACGCATGCAGTTTCTTTGTATTCCTTGTAATGGATGCTATCGCAAGGCTTTTCCCACCATTCCCCGCACAATAATCAAAAATGGACTCACCAAGAGATGCTGTAAGCAACGAAACAAATTGACTGCTTTCATCCTGCACATGCGCAAAGCGTTGTTGAATGACTTTCGAGTACTTGCTAATCGAGGTGGTGAGGATCGCGGTTGTGAGAAAGGATCGTTCTGCAGGAAGAGTCTCTTGCTGTAACATGCTCATCACATCGTCGATTGTACTTTTATTGAAATTCACGCAGAGGGTAGTTGGTGGTTTTTCATTGAGAAACTCAGCCCAATCTCCATGGTCTTTGAGGACATTTGCTACGTACGAAGAACAGGAATAACGATACTCAAAAGGATATGAAGAGGCATCTGCCTGCGAGCCATTCATTGCTAGTTTCACATACGTTTCAGGAGAGGGTTTTAATCCACGGATGTCAATTATGTGTTCATACAGTTTTTTCCATCGAACAACATCATGGATGAGCTCTGCGATTTTTTCTCGCTGTTCTTTTGAAAGACCGGATAAGGGGAGAATATCGCGTAAACAACGTGCCATGTTTCCTTTTTTCAGATATTTTGTGATAACGCGGGCTGCAACCTTTTCTTCCATGAACGATACACCAAGCATCTCCTTAAATAAAGGGGTACGCCCGAACTCGGAGGATATAGTTGATATTTAAAACCCAACAGATTAAAACCTCCTTACTCGTGCCTAAAAACCTAAAACAGAGATATTTATATAAGCGTATCGGAGAAGCATTAACATAGTTTCATAAAAAATCACTTAGCTTCGTTGAATCAGGGTTGAGTATTTTATGTTCCCTATGAATAAAAAGTGTCTGTAAAAGGCTAATCTTTGCGACAACACCAGGATATGCTATCAATAATAAATTGGCGAATTTTTTCGCTTGTTTTAAATCCTGAGCAGTAAAGAGTAAAATCCAGTCGAATTCACCATGGACATAGTAACTACTATCAATAGTAATCCCCATTTTTAAATAACTTTTTTTTAATTTATCCCCTGCAATTTCATCCACGTTTTTCTTTTCTAATGCTTGCATTGATCGTTTTATTAATAAAATGAATTTTTGAAGACCTTGCTTTTGCTCATCAACGATGGCAGTATACCCCCAAATCATGCGGCTCTCTTCCAGTTGTTTAATGGTTCTCCATACTTTTGGTCTTGAGAAACTACAATGTTTTGCTATCGTGTCAATACTTTCGTTCGAGTTTTTCTGAAGCTCTGCAAGGATCTTCATCTCATCTTTAGCTAGCTGTTCTCTACTACTTTTTGTCATAGTTGTCATCAAATACTACAGGTTTAAAACAATTACTTCTTTAAAAACCTATACATCAAAAACTTAACCTCATGTTTTGTGCGAATCAATGACAGAAAGAAAAAGAAAAAAAATTGCAAAGATGTTAGAGTATTAGAATATCTTTGCTAAAATATTAAAAATCGTGGGGTACTTCTCCATCAACTTGGAGAATATCGGTAACTGGAATATCCCCGATTTATACGTTACCGTTATCGTAGTCACTGGTCCTAGGCTATCATGTATGTCTTTTACCCAAATTGTAAGTTCGTATTTACCAGATTTATCGAATGTATAAAATTTTTCTAATTCCTCACCTGACTCAAATGGACCGAGCCATGGTACAACCGGGTCATCTGGTGAACAAGATATCATCTTAGCCTCACCGACTTTCTTCCATTCGATGTCATAAAACACAGTGTCGCCATCTGGATCCACTGCAGAAAAAACATAAGTGTAACATTCTTTTTCCATGTAACTTTTAGCTCCATTCAACACTGGGGCATTCGGGGGTCTATTTGAACCAACAGGATCATCGTCTTCCCCAAAAACAGCGCTTCCACAGCCTACTACTATAAACATCCCTACTACCAGGGTTACTATTGTTTTTTTCATATTTTTTTCACCTCATATTACGTTGTAATTCACTGAAATATACATAAAATTTCTTGTCAATAATTTGTACAAAATAAAGAAAAAGATTAAAAAAGTATATTATCGACCAATTTAATTTGGTGTTGAATAGTCCGAAAATGAACTTTTCGTGAATTTTCTCTATTTCAATACCAGTTACAATTCCAGACTATTTTATCATCAGTTTCAGAGTTGTCGAAGGTTGAAATGTGTGGTTGTGCTTTCGCTTAATTATTGAGACGTAGAATAAAATATTCATAAAATTTTGGTCAAACAAAACATATTTATACGTAATAATTTGATATGTTCAACAATGTTTGAACTTGATGTGAAAGACCGGAAAATTCTGTATCAGCTTGATTTAAATTCACGTCAATCACTCAACGCCATTGGATCAAACGTTCGACTTACAAAAAACGTTGTCCAATATCGAATTGACCGATTAATAAAAGCTGGAATCATTAAGAATTTTTACACATCCATTGACTTTTACAAACTCGGTTATATCAATCTTGGAATCTATGTGAATTATCAGTATTATACCCCTGAAATTGAAAAGGACATCATCGAGTATTTTGTAAATAGTGAACATGCATGGTTTATCGCAAATATTCAAGGAAAATTTGACCTCATCGTCCTTTTTTCTGTGAGTAATATGAATCAATTTCTTTCATTCTGGAAAAAAACCCTCACCAAATATCGATTTTATTTTCAAAGTGCACTCATCTCATTTTTTACAAAAACATATTATCTCCCCATATCGTATCTTATAGAAGAACTGGATAATACACAACGGCTTGAACATGAACTTATCGATGGTGGCACAAAAGTTGATATCGATGAAACAGACCGGGCGGTTCTTGAACGTCTTTCCTTGAATTCACGGAAACCGATTATCGAGATGGCAGAAGAGCTGGAAACGACATCAACAACGATAGCGAACAGAATAAAAAAACTTGAAAAAATGAACGTGATCAACGGGTATAGGATTAACATTGATTATTTAAAATTAGGACTTCAATTATTTAATGTTCACTTTAATCTCAGAAATTATGATAAAATATACCAAATCCTCAGTTACGTAAAAAGAAATCCGTATCTTATCAGCGCAAGTGAAGTGATTGACCATTGTGATCTTAGCCTCAATTACCATATAAAAAATTTCAACGAGCTTCATCATATTATCAAAGATATTTACAATAAATTTCCTAGTGATATAAAAAATCATATGACTTTTAGTTATCCTGAAATTTATAAACAAAACTATAACCCAAAATTTGATTTATAAGACGAATATTTTTTTTCTTTATTCGAGTGATGATTTAAATTAAAACACATATAGATTGATTCACGTTTATAGTTTGAATTGACTTCTAGAGGACAGCGAATAATCTTAAATCCTTTTTTCTTATAAAGATTCACCGCAGCTGTAAGTCTTCTGTTTGTACATAAAAAAATTTTTTCTATCCCTAAGTGATAGGCTTTTGAAATCGCCTCATTAATTAACATTTCTCCAGCACCTTTTCTTTGATACTTTTCAGTCACACACATCTTTGAAAGTTCATAGTGTGTATCATCATGTCTAATAAGGGTACACGTCCCGATTACGTCACCGTTAAGAAGAGCAAAAAAAATGA
>PDVJ01000235.1_pt1 | contig 16887 bp, 18 predicted proteins | sample 1369811 | NCBI WGS metagenome assembly PDVJ01 (sample SAMN07795376, study PRJNA414565) | Alkali sediment metagenome, whole genome shotgun sequencing project. | reverse complement strand
AACAGGCGGCATCAGCACCAGGTCGGTCTTCTCTCTCTCCAGCATGGCCAGGTCGCGCTCCGGGTCCCGGGGGTACCGGGCGAAGTCCTCTTTCGGCCCGAATTGGGTGGGATTGACGAAGATGCTCACCACCGAGACGTCGTTCTCGGCTTTGGCCTGCCGCGCCAGAAAGAGGTGCCCCTCGTGAAGGTAGCCCATGGTGGGCACGAATCCGACGGTGCCTTCCATCCGGCGCCGGGCCTCTTTGAATCCGGCGACGGTCGAGATGACCTTCATTCTGCCGGGTATCCCACCGGGATGATGTAGAGCGGCCAGTGTTCATCGGGCAGTTTGAGAGCAGTGTGAACCTGGTCGTCGTTGAAGGCGCCGATGGGGGCCGATCCCAATCCCAGAGCCACCGCCTGCAGATGAATGTTCTGGGCAGCATGCCCAACTTCGATGCAGACATAGCGCTCGGCGCGCTTCCCGTAACGCCCTTCCATGCCTCGGCTGTCGGCAGCGATGATGATGTTGACCGGAGCCTCCCGAATGAAGTCATGCCCGGCAGCCGCCTGGCAGAGATCTGGAAGGACGTCACCGTGCAACGTTTCCACCAGCTCGTGGTTCTGGGGCTCGTAGTGATAGACGCCTTCCCTGGCCACCAGGTAGATCTCCAGTGGGTAGAGTCCGCCGGCAGAAGGTACTGTCCGCTTGCCCTTCTGGAAGACGCCCTGGGCGGCCCAGAGAAGCTGCGAAATATGCTCCGGAGTGAGTCGCCTGGGCAGGTAGGCCCGCTTGGATCTTCTTCGCTCCAGAGTCTCTTCCAGGGAGAATGTTCCTTTCTTCTTTGGAGGTGGTAGTTTCATCAGCGGTACTCCTGTTCCAGTCCGGCCAGCAGGCTTTCATCCATGGTGTAGCTCTGTTTATCGGTGGGGAAAGTACCGGCCTGGACTTCGTTAATGTAGTCTCCCACCGCTTGCTTGATGATATCAGACAGTCTGGCGTACTGCTTGGCATGCTTCGGAACGAAGTCGGTGAATAGCCCGAGAAGGTCGCTGACCACCTGGACCTGCCCATCGCAGAAAGGCCCGGCTCCAATGCCGATGGTCGGGACGCCCACCTTTTTGGTTATTATCTTGGCCAGGGGCGTGGGAACGGCCTCCAGAACGATGCCAAAAACCCCGGCCTCCTCCAGAGCGCAGGCGTCTTTCACCAGACGGAGGGCTGTCTCCTGAGTCTTCCCTTGCACCTTGAATCCCCCTAGCTGGTGCACGGACTGGGGGGTCAGGCCGATGTGCCCCATTACCGGGATCCCACACTCCACGATGCGGCGCACCGTTTCCGCCATGGTCTCCCCGCCTTCCAGTTTCACCGCTTGGGCTCCGCCCTCCTGGATGAAGCGGGCGGCGTTGTGGAGAGCTTCGCTGACGCTGGCGTGGTAGGTCATGAAAGGCATGTCGCCGATGATCAGCGACTGTTCGGTGCCCCGCACCACCGCTTTCGTGTGATGGAGCATCTCGTCCATGGTCACCGGGATGGTGGACTCATAGCCCAGTATCACCATGCCCAGGCTGTCTCCGACCAGGATGAGCGGAACGCCAACTCCATCGATCAGCTTGGCGGTGGCGTAGTCGTAGGCGGTGAGCATGGGGATCTTCTTGCCCTTCTGCTTCATTTCTTTGATCTGGATGATGGTAGTCCGCATCTTCCCCTCCTTCATGAGGCCGGAGGTGCTGAAGCAGATGGGGCAGCCAGCCTCCGGTCGCCTTATGATACCATGGCCGGAACGTCCGGCTAGAGGCTTTCGTTCTTGCTGACTATCTGGTTGAGTCTAGAGGGCTTTCAGTGTTTCCGTTAAGTCGTCCATCCATCCGTGACCGCCGATCTTCTGTTCACGAATGGCGTTGTTGGCGTCAACGTAGACGAGCCGTGGTTGGACATGCTGGGCTTCTTCGTCGGTGACGGTACTGTAGGTGAGGATGATGACGATGTCTCCCTTGGCTACCATTCGGGCGGCAGCTCCGTTGAGAACGATATCACCCGAGCCGGCCTCTCCTTCGATGGCATACGTCTGGAACCGGTTTCCGTTGTTGACGTCAAGGATGTGGACCATCTCATAGGGGAGGATGTCCGCGGCTTCCAGCAACAGCTTGTCTATGGTGATGCTGCCTTCGTAGCTGATGTTGCCCCCTGTGACTCTGGCCCGGTGTATCTTGCTTCGTAGCATCGTCCTCATGTTGTTCCTCCTCTGTTTGCGTCCGGGCCACTCACCGACCAGGCTGGCTCAAGATCGCATTCAGTTCGCTGGCTTTCTCCTTGTCGATTTTTCCTTTGGCCAGGGCGATGGGAATGGTCTGGCGCCCCAGCTCCTCGTAGGCAGGCAATAACTCCGGCGCTCTTTCCTGCAGAGCGACCAGGTGTTTCTGTACGGTTCCGGCATCCCCTCGGGCGATGGGGCCGGTGAGGCTATTCGGCAATCCCACATTGTTCAGGTTGTTCAGAGAACCTCTCAGCAGAGGGAGCAGAGCCTGCGTGGCCTCCGGCGTGGAAACACCGAAGGTCTTCCACAGGTCAGTAGCGAGTTTGACCAGGGTGATCATGTAGTTGCAGGCCAGGACTGCCGCAGCGTGATAAACGACCTTGTCACCAGGATTGAGCACAATCCAGTGTCCACCCAGGGCCGCGGCCATTTCCTTCAGAGTGCCCAGAATGGGTTCGTCGGCTTCCAGGGCGAAGGTGGAACCGGGGATGTTCTCGATGGCATAGGCGACGGTGGCGAAGGTCTGCAAGGGGTGGAACCCGCCTCTCAGAGCGCCATGCTCTGTGGCCGGGGCCAGGATGTTCAGGGAGTCGGCGCCGCTGCAGTGCACCACGCCCTGTCCGGGGTGCCACTTCACCTGTGCCGCGATAAGGGGGATGACACCGTCCGGGGTGGTGATGAAGACCAGGTCGGCAGCATCAGCGACTGCTTGAGCGGTGTCGCAGACCCGGCATCCATCAACCATGCCGGCCAGTCTCTCTGCGGATGCGCGAGTGCGGCTGGCTACTGCCACAATGCTGTAGCCTCTTCCCCTCAGCCTGACTGCGAGGGCGGTTCCTACGGTCCCAGCACCTATGAAACCTACGTTTGGCACTTTTCCCCCGGCCCAAACAAGAAAGCCTTCTCGGCATAACCAAGAAGGCTTTCGGAGTCATTCGCCCTATTTACCGTCTCGGTCGTTGCCGATCCAAGCGATCTGGTTTTTAAGTGTTCTAAGACTGCTGGTGCTCACCGCCATTTCGGTCGATGGCACTTTCAACATATCAGAAACCCGGCCCGGCTGTCAAGCTAAGCGCGTGCTGCGAAGCCTCTCAACCGGCTCTCAAATAACTCCCTCTGACTTGAGCTCGGCCAACTTCTGGGCGGTGAAGCCCAGGAGACTGGTGTAGACCTCCTGATTGTGCTCCCCCGGCTTAGGGCCGGGCCGCTCGATGGCTCCCGGCGTCTCCGACATCTTGATGACTACGCCCGGTACCGGAACGTTGCCGATCCCGGGATACGGGATGTCGATAAGCATTTCCCGGGCTTTGACGTGGGGGTCGTTCACCATCTCGTCGATGTTGTTCACGCGGGAACACGGCACTCGCACTTTGTCCAGCAGCTTCATGGTCTCGTCGACGGTCTTGTCCTTCAACCACTCGTCTATCAGAGCCCGAATCGCCTTTCGGTTCTCAAAACGGTGCTTGTCGTCTACAAACCGGGGGTCATCCTTCAGGTCTTCTCTTCCCAGCGCCTTGGTGAATCTTCTCCAGATGGGATTGCCGGCGAGGCCGATCATCACCCATCCATCCTTGGCCTTGAGGCAGTCCGTGAAGTTGTAGTAGCTGGCATTGCCTTGACGCCCGCGGATCATGCCCCCGACTTTGTACTCGGCGGCTACCGCCAATCCGGCCACGCAGGCGACAGCCACATCCAGCAGGGCCACGTCTATGAACTGCCCCTTTCCGGTCTTTTCCCTGTGGAATAGGGCGAACATGATACCCAGCGCACAGTGGGAACCGGTGCTGAAATCCACCCAGGCATAGCCCGATCTCGTGGGAGCCGTCTCCGGAAAGCCCGTGTAGCTCATGGCGCCGGAGAGAGCCTGGGCGATGGTGTCGAAGCAGGGGCGCTGCATGTAGGGCCCCCAGGAGCCGAAGCCGGAGACTTTGGCCACTATGATGGCCGGGTTGATTTTGTTCAGAGATTCATACCCAAGGAGCTTCTCCTCCTCTGAACCGCTGACGTAGCTGTGCAGTACCACGTCGCTCTTCTTGACAAGTTGCTGTACGATCTCCCTCCCCTTCTCGCTGAGAGGGTCGAGGGTCACTCCCCTTCGGTTGGCCAGAGTCACCATGGTGAGCATGCTCTCTCCGGTGGGCGCGTAGGGCCCGAAGTTCCTCTCTTCTTCGCCGGTGGGTCGCTCCAGCCGTATTACTTCGGCACCCATAGCGGCTAAGAGAGTGGCAGCGTAGGGGCCAGCGAACCAGCGAGAGAAATCCAGAACCCTGATGCCTGTTAGAACCTTTTCCACTGATAAGCCTCCTGAAAACCCGACTGTATATATTTTAGCGTGCAGCGGGGCGTCGTGCGACTTTCTCTTTGGGGGTGGATCCAGGCCGGTCGGCGTCGGGTCGAAGTTCAGGTATTCTTCGGTTCGTCGGATTCCTGTGGTTTGTCAGCCTCACCGGCCTCTGGCTCTTGGAGTTGCCGCAGCAGTTCTTCTGCCCGCGCAGTGCCGATACGCAGCTGCCTTTGGAGAAAGGAAGCTGATATCTGCTTGTGGTCTTTCGCCAGTTGTTTTGCCTGTTCGAGCAGTGGGTCCTTGGAGCTCTGCTCCCCAGTATAGGTGAGCACTTCGATGGGTTGGGCTCTTGCCTGATCGGCCCAGAAGCGCGTCACCCTTTCGATCTCCTGTTGTGAGGCGAAGCACCCTTGCAGACGCCTCGGCTTGGATAGCTCCGCTGAGAGATAAAGCATGTCGCCCCGGCCCAGCAACTTCTCCGCGCCAATCATGTCCAGGATGGTGCGAGAATCCACCAGCGATGCGACCGCAAAGCTGATGCGCGTAGGGAAGTTGGCCTTTATGAGGCCGGTGATCACGTCCACCGAGGGTCGCTGGGTGGCTACCACGCAATTGATCCCCACTGCCCGACCCATTTGCGCCAGACGGCAGAGCAGAGGTTCAATCTCATCGGACCTGGACATCATGAGGTCGGCCAGTTCATCCACGATAAGGACTATGTAGGGCATCGGTTTGGGGACCTTGCTGCTCTTGTTGTACGTGTCGATGTTGTGCACCCTCAGCTGGGCCAATTTGCGGTAGCGGCCATCCATTTCCTGCGTGAGCCACTTCAGTATCTCCACTGCCTTCTCGCCTTCGGTAATGACGGGGGTCATCAGGTGCGGTATCCCATCGAAAGCGATGAGTTCCACGCGTTTGGGGTCGATCATGATGAATCTCAGTTCCCTGGGGGTGTTGTTCATCAGCAGAGAGATTATGGTGGAGTCCAGGCACACTGTCTTACCGCTGCCGGTGGCTCCCGCCACCAGCACGTGCGGCATCTTGGCCAGGTCTGCCACTGCCATATCGCCGGATGTCCCCTTGCCCAGGGCAATCGCCAGCGGTGATTTGCTGGAGAGTCGCCTGAAGGCGGGGCTTTCCAGCACCTCGCGAACGGAGACCAGACCGGTGGAGGTATTGGGCACCTCGATCCCCACCACCGCCTTTCCCGGCACGGGGGCATCCATCCGGATGCTGGAAGCTGATAGTGCCAGGGCCAAGTCATTGCCCAGGGAGGTGATGCGCTCTACCTTGACGCGAGTTCGGGATACCTCCTCTTTTCTGACCTTGGGATTGCCATACCGGTCCTTTTCCTTGATCTCCTTGTACTTTATGTCCCACCCAGGCTCCACTCCAAACTGGGTGACTGCCGGGCCTGGGTTTATCTGTACTACCTTGGCATCTACACCGTAGCTGGCCAGTGCCTCTTCAATCAATCTGGCCCTTTTCTCAATGTCGACTTTGTTGGGTTCGGCCTTGGCGGTGTCGTCCAGCAGGTCAATGCTGGGCAGATGCCACTCGCCGGGGGTGGAGGCCGGAAGATCTGCCGCCACGATCTTTGACTCCTTGGCAGTCTTGGGCGCTCGTTTTTTCTTCTCTTTTGCCTCGCGGGGATGGATAGCGTTGGAGATCAGTGGGATGTGACGCTCCTTCAACCAGTTGAGGACTCTTTCATGGAGCGGGTTTTCTGAGTAATGGCCGACTGCACCTCCTGCGGCATCTTTGGCTTCTTGCCGAATTCGCCCGAAGAGAGGGACCGCCTTGGCCAGCCAGTTGCTAAGTGCATGCCAGACCCAATGCGGCGCTACTAGGGCTGCCCCGAGAATGATCAGACCCACAATGCGAAAGACCCCGAATGCCGTGTGCCAGGAATCCGCCAGATTCCTGCCGCCGATTATGGCCTCGCCCCAGCTTCCGCCCAAGGTGGCGTCGCTCAGGGAGGCTCTCGTACCTACCCATGGGTTTTCCATCCCCATGTTGGCCGGTTTGAAGAAGGCCAGAAAGCCGAGGAGTGCAGCGACGAAAACCAGAGAACCGAGCCAGAAATTCCAACGCTCCAAAAGTATCCCGAGTCTCTGCATCCAGTACATCATGGTCAGGCCAACTATTACCACCGGCAGCAGCAGGACCCCCAACCCCACCGCCTCCAACAGGCTGTTCCACAGAACGAACAGCAGGACGCCCACAAAAACCAGCCAGACGGCCCGCAACGCCCAGCCCTGGGGAGTCTCTGGCCCGTTTCCTTCGGACTTGCCTGTTCCTTCCCTACGTGGCATGGTGTGGCAGCTTTACCTCCATCGTCCCTTGTACCTGGCCGCTAGATGCGATGCATTGATGGCACCGGACGGCCTTCAGAGCAGGCTGAGCTGCTGCGGTTTGTCACCGGTCTTGGTCTCCGGTGCTTTCTCCGTTTCAGCCAGCAGCGCAGGTATCTTGAGCATGTCAGCCTGGATGGTCTCGCGAAGCTTCTGTTGATGCAGGGCCGCGGCAGGGTGGTACATGGCGAAGCAAATGAGGCCGCCCTCTTTGCGCGCTTTGCCATGTACTTTGCTGATGGTCTCCCCAGGGAAGAACCTGGCCATCGAGTACCTTCCCAGCGTGACAATCATCCTGGGATGGAGCAACTGCAACTGACGGTCAAGCCATTGCTGGCAGGTCTTGATCTCCGTTGGCAGAGGGTCTCTGTTGCCCGGTGGCCGGCACTTCAGCACATTGCAGATGTAGACCTGCTGTCTCTTCTGGCCTATCGAGGCGAGAAGCTCTTCAAGGAACTGCCCGGCCGGTCCCACGAAGGGGCGCCCTTGTTGGTCTTCGTGCCAGCCTGGCGCTTCACCGATAAAGGCTATGGCGGCGTCCTCCGCACCCTCGCCGGGGACTACCTTGGTACGCTGCCGAGCGAGGTCACACTGGCGGCAGTTGGCTATTTCCTCGTAAAGCTCGCTGAGTGCCGACACGCTTGACCTGACCTTGAGCGATACTAGCACAGGTCCTATTCCAAGTCAATTTGGCGGTGGCTCACTTACCTTGCCTTAAAACCCCCTTTGTGCTAGACTTCACCGTGGCGTAGACCCGCCTCCGGGAGGTCGGGATGGGAGATTTGTCACCCAAAACTATCGTTCAAGAACTAGATAAGTATATTGTTGGTCAGAAGGAAGCCAAGAAGGCAGTAGCTATCGCGCTATCCAATCGCGAGCGACGCCGGAAGCTTCCGGCGGAGATTCGATCAGACGTCATTCCCAAGAACATTCTGATGATCGGCCCGACGGGGGTAGGCAAGACAGAGATAGCGCGCCGCCTGGCAGCTATGATCAACGCGCCTTTCATTAAGGTGGAAGCCACCAAGTTCACCGAGGTGGGCTATGTTGGCCGCGACGTCGAGTCGATTGCACATGACTTGGTGGAGATGTGCGCCAGGAAGGTATACCAGGAACAGCTTAAGCAGGTGGAGAGCAATGCCGAGCGACTGGCCACTGACAGGATCGTGGGCTATCTCTACCAACAGATGACTCAGAGGGGCAAGAAGGTGGTGGAGAAGGGCCAGCAAGCGTCCGGGAGCAGCCCCAGGATGGCAAAGAGCTCTCCGATGCTGACCGGCGGCGGCCCGCTTTCTGCCGTGACCCGTGAGCGGCTGGCCAAGCTCCTGGCGAGCAACAAACTGGAAGACCAGTTCGTGGAAATCGAAGTGGCCGACTCGGATCCGGGGGGCATGCTCTTCGATCCCCGCCTGGATATGGAGTTGGAAGGCGACACCTTGTGGTTCGATGATTCCAGCAGGGGCCTCAGAAGCCGGAGCGGGCAGCGAAAGAAGAAGGTGCGTGTCAAGGATGCCAGACGCATCCTGGTCAGAGAAGAGGCAAATAAACTCCTGGACTTCGATCAGGTTGTGGATCGAGCTGTTAGCGATACGGAAGAAAACGGTTTGGTTTTCATTGACGAGATCGACAAACTGTGTGGACCAAAGATGGACATGGGCCGGGATGTGTCCGGAGAGGGCGTGCAGCGGGATATGCTTCCTCTGCTGGAAGGTACCACAGTGATGACACGCTATGGCCCATTGAACACTGAGCACATACTGTTCATTGCTGCCGGCACATTCTCGCAGAACAAGCCCTCGGATCTCATACCCGAACTTCAGGGGCGGTTCCCGTTGAGAGTGGAGCTCAGCCCGCTGACTCAGCATGACTTTGAGAGAATCCTGACAGAGCCGCGAAACTCTCTCATCAATCAGTACACAGCCCTGCTGGCCACTGAGGGGGTTTCGCTGAAGTTCACCGAAGATGGAATTCAAGAGGTAGCCCGGTTGGCAGTATTGATGAACGAACGGATGGAGAATATCGGCGCTCGGAGGCTTTTCACCATAATAGAAAAACTAGTGGAGGACTTAAGCTTCACTGCATCGGAGAGGAAGGGAGAGCGGGTCGTAATCGATGCTGACTACGTCTCGCAACAGGTGGGGAGCTTGGTCAAGGACGAGAATCTGAGCCGGTATATTTTGTGAGGTGAAATGACGGAACAAGTGGCCACAAGTAGCGTTGTATCTGTGAAGTTGCTTCTGGAGGCTGGGGCGCACTTCGGGCACCAGGTTGGCCGGTGGAACCCCAAGATGAAGAGGTACATCTTCATCGAGCGCAATGGTATCCACATCATCAACCTGGAGCTGTCCATAAACCTGCTGGACAAGGCCTCCAAGTACGTGACGGAACTGGTGTCGCAGGGAGGAGACATACTCTTCGTCGGCACCAAGAAGCAGGCTCAAGAGGCAATTGCACAGGAAGCCAAGAGATGTGGTATGCCCTATGTCAATCAGCGCTGGATAGGCGGTATGCTCACCAACTTCAACGTAATCCAAACGCGCGTTGACTACCTGGTCCATCTTGAAGATCAGAGGACGAGAGGGTTCTTCAAACGACTGCCCAAGAAGGAAGTGCTGAAGCTGGAGAGGAAGATGCAGAGACTCAATCACCAGATGGGCAGCTTCAAGGAAATGACCAAGTTCCCCAGCGCGCTTTTCATAGTGGATCCGTCCAAAGAGCGGCTGGCGGTGGCTGAGGCCAAGCATCTGGGTGTACCCATCGTGGCCGTAGTCGACACCAACTGCAACCCGGAGGAGATCGATTACCCGATTCCAGGCAACGACGACGCAGTGAGAGCGGTGAAGCTCATGTGCACCAAGATGGCCGATGCGGTGCTGGAAGGTAAGAGAGCCTTGGAGAAGGCGGAGCGAGAGAGTGCGGATATAGCCGGCAAGGAAGCCATTGACAGCCTGGAGTCGTTGTCATTTAGCCCTGAGGAGGAGAAGCGCAGTGGAGATTTCAGTGACACAAATAAAGGAGCTGAGAGATAAGACCAGCGCCGGCGTCATGGAGTGCAAGCGGGCACTTCAACAGGCCGAAGGCAACGTGGATCGAGCATGTGACGTACTGAGAGAACAGGGCCTGGCAAGAGCGGAGAAGAAAGCTGATCGAATGGCCTCTCAGGGCCTGGTTGAGGTTTATGTCCATGGTGGGGGCCGGATAGGCTCGATGGTGGAGTTGAATTGCGAGACTGACTTCGTGGCCCATACCGACGAATTCAAGGCTCTGGTTCATGACTTGGCATTGCAGGTAGCGGCTACTGCCCCCTGCTTCATTTCGGCCGCGGATATTCCTGAGGGGGAGAAACTGAATCCCGAGGAGGTGTGTCTCCTGGCTCAGCCCTTCATCAAAGATCCGTCCAGGAGAATCTCAGACATCGTGGCGGATGTCTCTGCCAAGATGGGTGAGAAGGTGGCCGTGCGCCGGTTCGCCAGATTCGAGCTGGGCAAGTAGCATCCGGAACCCTCTGGAGTACGACGAGTTGTGGAGGCAGACCTTAGCGGCAAGGTAGCTCTGGTGACCGGTTCCAGCAAGGGGATCGGCCGGGCCATAGCTGTGAGGTTTGCCGAAAACGGCGCCTCTGTCGTCGTCAATGCGCGAAGCCCCGGCCCTGCCCTGGAAGTAGTGGAGCGCGTCCGAGCCCTGGGCCGCGAAGCCCACTTCGAGCCAGCGGATCTCTACGATTACCAGGATGTGAAACGCATGGTCGATAACGCCGTGCAGAGATTCGGCAAGATCGACATCTTGGTGGCCAGTGGGGCCGCAGCAGGACCCCCTCCCCAGCCGTTCCATGAGATAGATCCGAAGCTGTACGGCGATTGCATCAGCAGCCACCTGTTCACCCGCCTCTACGCTGTGCGGGCAGTGCTGGACCACATGATGGCCCGGCAGTCTGGTAAAATCATCATCGTGACTACGGATGCGGGCAGGATGCCCACCAAGGGAGAATCCCTTATCGGCGGGGCGGCGGCGGCCGTCGTGCTCATGACCAAGGCGCTCGCCATGGAGTTGGCGCGCTCTAAGATACACATCAATACCATTTGCACCACTGTTACCAAAGACACGCCGGGCTATGAAAAGGCGACATCGATGCAAGGCACCCGCATTGCCGACATATTCAAGAAGGCCGAAGAGCGGATGCCGTTCGGGATGAACAAGCCGGACGACATTGCGCAACTGGCGCTGTTCCTGGCCTCCAAGGATTCGAACCAGATCACAGGGCAGATTTTCAGCATAAGCGGCGGCCTTTCCTTTCCGGGCTGACCATGGCAGTCGAATCTGTGAACAGGAGGACTGCGGAATTATGAGTGTGCCTTCTACGAACTACAAGCGAATCCTGCTGAAGCTGAGTGGCGAGGCTCTCATGGGCAAGCGCGAGTTTGGGATTGACGATGCTATTCTGAAGATGGTGGCCAAGCAGGTCAAAGAAGTTGTGGAGGCCGGGGTCGAGGTAGCTATTGTGGTGGGGGGAGGCAACATCTGGCGGGGGGCTGACGCTGCTGCCAGAGGCATGGAGAGAGCGACGGCAGACTATGCAGGAATGCTGGCTACCGTCATAAACGCCCTGGCGCTGCATGATGCACTGGAGAGAGAAGGCCTCGTCTCGCGGACGCAATCGGCGATCCCCATTCAGTCAGTGGCCGAACCCTACATCCGGCTCAGGGCCATTCGCCATCTGGAGAAGGGGAGGGTGGTGATCTTTGCGGCCGGGACCGGGAATCCGTATATGACCACGGACACGGCAGCAGCTTTGCGGGCGATCGAGATAAAGGCAGAGGTGTTGCTGATGGCGAAGAACAAGGTTGACGGCGTGTACACTGCCGACCCGAACAAGGACCCCACAGCCAAGAAATTCGAACATCTGAATCACAGGGAAGCTCTGAATATGGGGCTTCACGTTATGGATGTCACGGCCTTTTCACTGTGCATGGAGAACAACCTGCCCATAGTGGTTTTCGATCTCCACGCGGCCAACAGCATAAGAAGAGCAGTAGCCAGGGAGCGAATTGGCACCTTGGTTTCTTCGGGGGTGAAAGGATGATTGACGACGCACTTCTCGTAGCCGACAGCAAGATGCAGAAGACAGTCCATGTCCTCAAGAGGGAGATGGAAACGATCAGATCCGGCAGGGCTACATCGGCCCTGGTGGACCAAATCACCGTGGAGGCCTATGGCACCAATACCCCGTTGAGCCAGCTGGCGTCCATATCTGTGCCGGAGGCCAAACTCCTGCTGATCCAACCTTGGGACAGGAGCATTGTGGGGAATGTGCAGAAGGCCATACAGAAGTCCGACCTGGGGCTCAACCCCATGAGTGACGGGGAGGTCATCCGTCTGGTGATACCGCCTCCCACCGAGGAGCGCCGGAAGGAACTGGTCAAGGTGGTGCACAAGAGGGTGGAAGACGCCAAGATTGCAGTGCGCAATGTGAGACGAGACGCGCTGGAGGAGCTGAGGAAGCTGGAGAAGAACAAAGAGGTCTCACGGGACGACAATATGCGCGCCACGGACAGGTTGCAGAAGCTGACGGATCGGTTCATTGCGGAAGTGGCCAAAGTGGGCGCAGACAAAGAGTCAGAAATCATGGAGGTCTAGCCAGGGCCTGTTGCCGGTCTTGACTTCGCCAACCATGGTTTGCCGGGGACGTTGAAGGCTCCGGCAACGACGTCCACCCAGGCTGAGCTTCATTTTGCAGAGATGACAACCCAGACTGAAGAGACAGCAATCAGCCCCATCCCCACGCATGTGGCCATTATCATGGATGGTAACGTGAGGTGGGCGGAAAGAAGGCATCTTTCCCGCCTCAAGGGGCATCGTGCCGGAACGGAGAACATCCGCCGTGTCATCGAGGCCTTTGGCAAGAGCGGCGTTAGGTACCTCACTCTCTATGCCTTCTCAACCGAGAATTGGCAGCGCCCGAGGACCGAAGTGAAGGAGCTGATGCAGATCCTGGCAGGCGTGATCGGGCGTGAGACGAAGGAGATGCACAAGAGGGGCATCAGGCTGCGCCATCTGGGAAGGCTGGACAGGCTGCCAGGGAAGCTGCAGGAAGAGGTCCTCAAGTCAATTGAGCTGACCAAGAACAACGATAAGATGACCTTGAGCGTGGCGTTCGATTACGGAGGTCGGGCTGAGATCATGGAGGCCGCCAGGCGGATGCTCAGGGACAAGGTGTCGCCGGATGCCGTCGACGAAGAGCTGTTCGGCAAGTATCTGTATACGGCCGGGCTCCCGGACCCCGACCTGATAATTCGCACTGCCGGCGAGATGAGGCTCAGCAATTTCCTCCTGTGGCAATCGGCATATAGCGAGTACTACTTCACGCCCCTCTTCTGGCCGGACTTCGATGCGGAAGAGGTCAAGAAGGCGCTGCTGGCCTACAGCCAGAGGGCCCGCAACTTCGGGACTTGATGTCGGCCAATGGCGGCGGTGTTGGTTGTAGATGAAGCTGAGAGTTATCACGGCCGTCGTAGGCATACCGCTCCTCCTGGCCCTCGTCTACTTTGATTTCCGTGTTGACACCTCCTGGTTCTCCCGGGTCCCTCTGCTTATCCTGCTGGTGGGTGCCGCCGCAGCTCTCGGCGCCGTGGAGTTCTACCGCCTGGGGACCCATGCCGGAGCGCGACCGCTCACGGTGTTCGGGGTCATCTGGGCAGTTCTCTTCATAGTGGCGGCCCTCTTCGATGTGGACTGGGGCACCGGCGCATTGCTGGCATCGGCGGCCGTGCTGCCTCTGATCTGGCTGGTCGTCTTTCGCCGGGACACTCGTTTCCAGAGCTGGGTCTGGACTCTGACCGGCATCCTCTACCTGGGGTGGACGCTGGGCCACTATGTGGCGCTAAGGCAGCTTGACCACGGACTGGAGCTGGTCATTCTAGCCGTGTTCACCACCTTTGCCTGTGACACCTCGGCCTTCTTCGTGGGCCGTGCCTGGGGCCGGCATCACATGGCGCCGGCGATAAGCCCGCACAAGACGTGGGAGGGTGCCATCGGGGGTTTTGTCGGGGCTGTCGCCGCAGCGCTGGCCCTCCGTTCCCTGCTCAGTCTGGGCGACTGGTCGCTGCCGCTGAACTACGTCGAGGCGATAGGTGTGGGCTGCCTCATCGGCGTGGTGGCACAGCTCGGCGATCTGCTGGAATCGCTTCTCAAGCGGAGAGCCGGCGTGAAGGATTCGGGGAATCTGATACCCGGCCACGGCGGTGTCCTCGACCGAATAGACAGCCTTGTGTTCACAGGTGTTATCGTATACTATTTCGTGCTATGGGTGGTGGACTGAAGAGGATTGCCATCCTCGGCTCCACGGGTTCCATAGGCCAGCAGACACTTGAAGTAGCCCGGGTCTTCAGGGATAAGCTCTCGGTCGTCGGTCTCGGGGCAGGGAGCAACACCCAACTCCTGGCCGGCCAAGTCAAGGAATTCCAGCCCCGGATGGTCTCATTCCAGGGGTCCAAGACAGAGCTGCGGCAGAACCTTCCTTCGGGTCGCACGTCCTCGCCAGAACTGGTGTCCCTGGAGGAAATGGCCTCCCATCCTGACGTCGACCTTGTGGTGATAGCTACCGCAGGCAAGGCGGGACTGGCGCCCACCCTGGCGGCGATCCGAGCGCGAAAAGAGGTGGCCCTGGCGAACAAAGAGGTCCTGGTGATGGCCGGGGCGATGGTGATGGCGGAGGCCAGGAAGCACGGAGTGAAGATCAGACCGGTGGACAGTGAGCACAGCGCCATCTGGCAGTGCCTGAAGGGAGAACAGAAGAAGAAAGTGGCTCGATTGCTGCTGACCGCTTCGGGAGGGCCGTTCCTGCGATACCCGGCCAAGAAACTGGCGGAGATCACTCCGGAGCAGGCCCTGAACCATCCCACCTGGAAGATGGGGCGCAAGGTGACTGTTGACTCGGCCACCCTGATGAACAAGGGGATGGAAGTCATCGAGGCTCACTGGCTGTTTGGCCTGCCTTACAGCCGCATCAGCGTGGTGGTTCATGCTGAGAGCATAGTGCATTCCATGGTACAGTTCGCCGATGGTTCGATCAAGGCACAATTGAGCTGGCCCGACATGCGGCTGCCGATTCAGTATGCTCTGGGCTATCCGGACAGGCATTTCAACCCTCAACTTCCCGTGATGGACTGGAACAAGGCGATGGCCCTGAACTTCGAGCCGCCTGACTTGGTGAGGTTCCCCTGTCTGAGGCTGGCGCGGGAAGCGGGAGAGAAGGGGGGAACCTATCCGGCGGTGCTATGTGCGGCCGACGAGGTGGCAGTGGATCTGTTCCTGTCTCACCGGATCGGCCTCGTGGATATCGCCAGGTTGGTGGAGGATGCGCTGGAGCACCATCGGGGTGTGGGTTGCCCCTCGCTGGATGACATTGTAGAGGCTGATGCCTGGGCGAGGGGACATGCCAAGAAATGGAGAGGTGGCTAGATCATGGGTGTTTTCCTGACTATCGTCATATTCGTCGCAGTACTATTCTTCCTGGTCACCTGTCATGAGCTGGGCCACTTCCTGGCATCCAGAAGAGCGGGGATAATCGTCGAGGAATTCGGCCTCGGTCTTCCGCCGAGATTGTTTTCGATCAAGAGGGGTCCCACTATCTATTCCATCAACCTCATACCGGTGGGTGCCTTCGTCAGACCCATCGGTGAAGACGATCCCACGGTGGAGGGAGGTTTGGCCGGCAAAGGTCCCTGGACCCGAATGGGCGTCTATGCCGCCGGACCTCTGGTGAACGTCGTGCTGGCGTTCCTGTTCATCTCTGCCTTCTACATGGGTGTGGTGACCACCAGGGTTACTGACAATCGGGGGATCATGGTGCACTCCGTGGCGGCGGGCTCAGTCGCTGAGCAAGTCGGTATTCAGGCCGGGGATGTCATATTGCAGATCGACGACACTATCGTCACGGAATTCGGAGACATCGGAGATGCCCTGAATGCGAATCCCGGGACGGCGAAGACCGTTGTGCTGCAGAGGGGTGGGATAGAACTGTCTCCGATCACGGTGCAGCCGCAGTACGATGAGGCACGAGATCGGTACATTCTGGGGGTGTCGCTATCGTCGTGGTTGGATCTAGTGACCAGTGTGGACGCGGATTCGCCGGTGGCCAAAGAGATACAGCCCGGGGACTCCATCCTGCGCGTGGACAGGGAATGGGTCTACAGCCGTGAGAGCTTCTCAGAGGCACTGAATGAGGCTGCGGACGGCGGCGAGGACTTCGATGTGGTGCTGGAGCGGATCAAAGAGGATGGCATCTTGGAGGAGAAGATAGTCTCTCTACCGTCCAGTTCCGTCAGCGACGGAGCGCTGGCGGGCGTGGCGACTGAATGGGTCGACGGGGCGAAGTTGGAGAAGGATAGGCGCTCGCCGTGGCAGGCGTTGCGTGATGCCGGAGACTTCGTCATACATCTACCCTCCCTTATCAAAGACTCCATTCCTTTCATAAAGCAGGATCCCAGTTCGGCATTCATTGGCCCGGTGGGTGCGGCCCAATTGACAGTGGAGGTAGTGAAGGTGGGTGGCTTCGCCAATGTGCTGTTCCTGGGTGGTTTCATCAGCATCAGCCTGGCTCTGTTCAACTTCCTTCCTGTCCCTCCTCTGGATGGAGGCGGGATGGCGATAGCCCTCATTGAGGGAATTCGCCGCGGGAAGCGCCTGCCTCAGAAGGCGGTGCGCTTTGTCTACCTGGCTGGGACAGTGCTCATGATAATGCTCTTCGTGGTGGTTTTCTACGGCGACATCGCCCGCCTAATCGGCGGCAAGGGCTTTCCCGGTCTATGAGGAAACGCAGGATTTCGAAAGCGATAAGCTTCGGTGGGGTGACCGTCGGCGGCGGGGCGCCGGTGGTCGTCCAGTCGATGACCAAGACCGACACGCGCAACGTGGCGGCCACGGTCAGACAGATCAAGGAGTTGGAGGAGTGCGGCTGTGAACTGGTACGCTTGGCAGTGCCGGACGCGGAAGCAGCGGCGGCCCTCCGCTCC